>VFQT010000188.1_pt1 | contig 100310 bp, 96 predicted proteins | sample 3512381 | NCBI WGS metagenome assembly VFQT01 (sample SAMN10412376, study PRJNA504923) | tailings metagenome | isolation source: Relicate 2 Philex TSF3 active mining site | place: Philippines: Tuba, Benguet | collected 2017-08-29
GGCAGTGGGCAGTGATGGCCGCACGCGGTATCGCGATGTCGAAGCCGCTGCGACTCGCTGCGATCACCGTGCAGACGGCCGCCTGCAGCCAAATGAAGGGTGGGTGCCCGACCACCGGGGTGTCTGCATGGGACGGGTGGACACAGGTGCGATCTGCGATCGACAAGATTCCGATCGCCGCGGGCACGCCCGTCGGTGCGCCGATGGACATCAGGTGGGGATGGGCGAACGGGTTCGTGATTCCGAAGCCGACCACGACCACGTCGTCGACCTCGTCGACAACGACGACGTCAACCACCACAACGACCACGAGTACAACCGTCCCGTCGTCGACCACGACGGCCGCAGCAACCACCACCACGGCTGTCGCACCAACGACGACGGCGGCCGTGACCACGACCAGCTCGCCTTGACGGGTGTGTCAGTCGAGGTAGTCGCGTAGGAGCGCGAGCCGCAATCCGTTCTTCTTGATCTGTGCCAGCAGCAACTCGAGCGTCGAGGCCGTCGACGGGAGATAGTGCATCAAGATGATGTCGCCCCGGTTGAGTCGACCTGCCGGCATGCGCAGCTTGTTCTTCTCTGCGATGACATTCCACATGACGAGGTACTTCATTCCGCATTCGGCGACGGCGCGCCTGGTGAGTTGGGTGAAGTTGCCGCCCGGCGGTCTGAAGAAGACCGGACGCTCGCCGGTCGTCTTTTCGAGTTGGTCGTTGGCGCGGCAGATCTCGCGCTTCTGGGATCTCAGCGACAGGAAGGTGAGAGATCGATGGTTCACGGTGTGGTTCTCGAAGGTCATCTTCTTCTGTGAGAGGTACCACTTCTTCTGGCGTTTCACGAGACGAGGCATGGCGAAAGTGGTGACGGGCACCTTGTGGCGTCTGATGACCTCGGCGAGTGCGGGGGTCGTGGTGAAGCCGTCGTCGATGGTGATGAAGACCACCGGATCCTTGGTCGAAACGCGGTAGACGACCTTGGCTTTTCGGGGAATTTTCTCCGGTATCGACGTCGTGGTGGTTGTTGTCGACTCGACCGCGACCGTCGAGTCGGTTGGCTGCAAGGGAGGCGAGGTGTCGACCGGAGTCGCGGCCAACGGCTGTGGCATCACCATCGCGGAGAGCGCACACCCGAGCAGGGCAGCGCACATCCGAGCATTCACCAACAAGACGCTAAGTGGTGTCGGGTTGCCACCCAAAACCGGGGTGTCACTCGGAACCAGCGAGTGTCACTGGCTCACGGGGAGCTCGAAAGCCTCGTCTGTGATCGTCCCGAGTATCCTTCGTGGCTCCCATTGGGGCGTTTAGCTCAGTTGGCTAGAGCATCTCCCTTACAAGGAGAGGGTCGGGGGTTCGAGTCCCTCAACGCCCACCATCGGCGAACTGTCCAATCGATGTCAGGTCAGCTGAGGGTGACTGAGTCGGTTCGGCCGATCGTCAGCGACACGCGCCTCGGAGTGATCCGCGACCCGTCGCGGCGGACCTTCTTGCCCGAGGTGGCCCACCGTCGGTCGAATGTGCCCGACAAGGTCATCGACGCCGAACGCGATCGCAACTGGGCGTACAGATCGGCCGGCAAGGTGCAGCCTCGGGACGGCTGGTAGGTGCGCCATCGGTTCGACGTCGGGACGGTCTTCGTCGTTCCGAAGGTCGACACTGTGCACTTCCAGGTGCGGCGCTTCTTGGCGACTGTGTACGTCGCTTTCAGTGTGAGGCGCACTGGGCCGATGTAGACGCGCGTACGCCACCGGGGAACGAATTGTCGCGTGGAGGTGACTGTGTACCCCATTTCGCTCGTCACGAGCACCGTGCCCTTGCCGGCAGTGGGGAAGGGTGAGGCACCGATGATCGGTGTCTCGGCCTCTTCGGTGTCGCTCTGGAGCCACTGAATCGGAGCGGGGGTGGTCGACGATGTAACCGTTGTGGTCGATGTGACCGTTGTGGTCGATGTGGGGTTGGGCGGCGTGGAGGGTGGCAGTGTCGTGGAGGTGGTCGATGTACTCGTCGTCGACGTCGATGTCGACGTACTCGTGGAGGAGCTCGAAGAGGTCGTCGAATTCACGGTCCACGTCAAGGTGAGCGATCCGGCAGTGTCGCTCCACCCGGTCTGGAATGTGGGTGAGGGCATGCCGACGAGGCGTGTCGGGTCGACGTAGCTGCTTCCGCCACCCCCTGCGCCGCCGTAATCGGAATACGAACCGTTGTCGGGAACGCCCAGCTCGCCGTTGCCGCCAGAGCCGCCCCAATAACCGCCTCCGCCACCTGCTCCGTAGAGTCCGTCACCACCTTGCATGAACCGTCCGGCGGTTCCCGCTGAACAGACATTCGAGAGGTCGCACGTTGCGGCTCCGCCGGCACTCTGTGTGCCTCCGCGCCCGTCGAGCTGTGGATGCGTCACCCACGATGTCGGTGCGTCGTCGCCGACGTAGCCACCGGCGCCGCCGATACCGAAGTTGGTGCCGCCACCTCCGCCGCCGGCGACCACGATCGGTGTCTCGTTCATGTCGGCCGTGACGATGTGGGTCGAACCACCCCCGCCCGATGCGTGGAGTGTGAAGTTGGAGCCTCCTCCGTAGCCACCGTTGGGGTATCCGCCGGTTCCGCTGGACACTGAACCTTGACCACCGACGTAGACCCGCAATGTCTCGCCGGGGGTGACGGTGATGGTGCCGGCGACGTATGCGCCGTAGCCGCCGAACGACGCGTTCGCTCCTTTCGCAACGAACGACAGTTCCGTCACTCCTGCGGGGACGACCCAGTCTTCGTGGGAGTTGGTGACGGTGAACGTGCGAGTCGAAGAAGTGGCGTCGGCCTGGGGGAGACGTTGGGTGAGGGCGGTCACCGAGCAGAGAACCGCGACGACCATGACCCGCGCTGAAACCCGCATCTGTCCAGTCTAAGACTGAATGTGAATTCAGATGTAGCTGAGGTGTCGCGGGCTACTGGGGCACGATCGCACGCCGCACGGGGCGGTCCCACCCAGGCTGCCCCGTGGGCTTCGGGCTCGGCCAGAGACCGGGGCCCATCTCCAAGAGGCCATGGTGGGTGCCATAGTCGCCGAGCAGGTTGAGGAACGGCACCGCGTCGAACGCCTCGGGGCCGACCACGCCGGCGCCCTTCCATGACCCGTTCGCCAGCAGTTCGAGTGCGACCACCGGGCACACGGCCGTCTGCCACAGAACGGCCTGCGAGCCCCACTCGCGCATGGTGACCTCGTTGTCAGCCACGTGGTACAGGTACACCTCGCGGTGCTTGCCGTCGTAGGTTCCGCGCACCCATGTTCCGGCGCAGGTCTTGCCGTGCATGAGGTGGCCGAGCTTGGCCGGGTTCGGCAGCACGGCTGCGAGCACGTCGCGAGGGGCGACCTCGACTGCGCCGACACGGATCTTCTCCGTCGAGTCGAGGCCGAGGTAGGCGAACGTCTTCAACCAGTCGATGAACTCGGCGCCGAGTCCGTACTTGAACGTGACCCGGTTGCAGTCGACCTCGCGTGGGATCTGGATCACTTCCTCGTGCTCCACGTTGACGCATTCCACCGGGCCGATGCCGGCGGGGAAGTGGAAGATCTCGGGCTCGCTGAAACAGTCGGTGGTGTAGAGGCCACGCGACTTCTCCCACACGATCGGTGGGTTCAGGCATTCTTCGATGGTGGTCCAGATCGAGAACGTGGGTGCGAAGTCGAATCCGTCGATCGACAGGTTCGACCCGTCGCGCACGCCGATCTCGTCGACGGTGTCGAAGAGATGATCGGCTGCGTAGCGGGCGAACACGTTGCTGAGGCCCGGCTCGACACCCATGCCGAGAAGGGCCAGCACGCCGGCCTCGCGCCACGTGTCGTGAGCGGCAAGTTGTGCCTCGCCGAGCGGCGTGCCGACCTGGTTGTAGGGGTCGGTCGGGTGCGGGGCCGACAGGTTCATGGCCATGTCGAGGTAGTTGGTCTTTGGGCGCAGACACGCCGCGAAGATCGTCTCGTTCAGCCGCGGGTCACCTGCGTTCACCACGATGTCGGCCTTCGTGCGCTCGATGAGCGAGACGATTTCGTCGATGTTCGAGGCGTCGACGTGCTCGGCCCGGAACTTCGACGGATCATCGAGATCGGTCACCGCTCGCTGCGCGCGGGCGAGATCGATGTCGGCGATCACGAACGAGTCGAAGAACGACCTGGTCTCGGCGATGGAGGCGATGGAGGCTCCGACGCCACCCGCTCCGATCGTCACAATGTTCATCTGTAATCACCACACTCGTCGTTGTCGACGGTCGTGACGAGTGTACCGGGGCGAGCGAGCATGGCTGTCCGGTGACTATCGTGGCTCGTGTGGCCGCAGTGAAACGACGTCGGGTTCTTGTGGCGCTTGCACTGTCGTCGTTTCTCTCGCTGTCGGCGTGCGGCGGTGGCTCGACAGCTGAGCAGCCCGCCAATGCCGAACAAACGGCGTCGCCGGAGACGACGTTGCCGGCGAACGATCGAGGGGTGGAGTGGTCGGCACTGCTGATCGGTGGGGGAACGTACGAACTCGCACAGACCCCACTCGAGCGGCCCGTCGCGTTGTGGTTCTGGGCGCCTGGTTGAGGCCTCTGCAACATGGAAGCCGCCTCGGTCGAGGCGGTGCAGAAGAAACTGGCCGGAACGGTCGACGTGGTCGGAGTCGCATGGGCCGGCACCGATGATTCGTATACCGACTTCGTGTCACGCCACGGGTTGACGTTCCCGAACGTGGCCGACACCCCCGGTGACGTGTACCGGCGCTACGGGGTCGCAGGTCAGCCCGCCTGGGCGTTCATTTCCCGGGACGGATCGGTGAAGGTCGAACTGGGGGCCTTTTTCGACTCGGACCTCGAGAAAATTCTCACCGACCTGGCCGCCTCGTAGCGGAAAGCCTTGTGCGGCAAGGGTTTCCCCTTTGGGGACGAGGCCTGTGGAAATCCACCACCTGAGGTGTGACCCTCGTTACATTCATCGGCGGGCGGGGTACTGACTCGAAAGAGGTCAACCCATGTACACACTCGGATCACTCATCCTGTTGGCGATCCTGCTGGGAGCGGTCATGCCGGTGTTCAACACCGTCACCCACACCCTGAAGCTGGACACGATCCTCGGGCGTCTCCCCATCATCGGCGCCCACGTCACCCTCGGCGTCAGCGTTCTGCTCGTGTGGGCTCTCGATCTCCAGATCGTGACCGCATGGACCGGATCGATGCGCGAATCGTGGATGACCATCATCGTCGACGGATGCATCGTCTACGGCATGGTTCCCGTCAAGGACGCCATCGTGTCGTTCATCAGCCGCGGCCTCACGGGGCTCCGCGCCGCCTGATCGTCTCCCAGACGACTCCTCGGAGGGGTCACCGCTTCGGCGGTGGCCCCTTTCGGCGTTCTCGGGGTGGTGTCAGTCGTGGAGAACTGTGCTCAGTTGCGCGGAACCGTGATCAGCTGCGCGGGACTTTGCTCCACGGCAGATCCTTGTCCACGCGCGGCTCGCCGGGCAGTCCGAGAACCTGCTCGCCGAGGATGTTGCGCATGATCTCGCTCGTGCCGCCTTCGATCGAGTTCGCACGGACGCGAAGGAACGAATGCCGCACGCCGCCGTCGCTGCCGTCGACGGAGAGATTCTCCGGACGACGGAACGTGTAGTCGTAGCCGATCATGCCCTCTGCGCCCATGAGCTCCACGGTGAACTCGGTGACGCGCTTGTTGAACTCGGCGAGCATCAGTTTTGCAATCGAGCCCTCGGGGCCGGGGTTGCCGGCCTTCGCTGCCTGGGAGGCGCGCATGTTCGTGAGACGCAGCACCTCGCTCTTGCACCACAGTTTCATGAGCCCGTCGAGGTGGGCCGCCGAGCGCTGTGCCGCGGGGGTGTTGCGCCACACCTTCACCGCCTCGTCGATCGGGCCGCGACGCTTGACATTGCCGCCCCCGCCGCCACCGATCGCGGTGCGCTCGTTCATGAGGGTGGTGAGCGCGACGCGCCAACCTTCGCCCACTTCGCCGATGCGGTGGGCATCGGGCACGCGGGCATCGGTCATGTACACCTCGTTGAACTCGGCCTCGCCGGTGATCTGACGCAGCGGCCTCACTTCGACGCCGGGTGCGCGCATGTCGAGTGCGAAGTAGGTCATGCCCTTGTGCTTCGGTGTGTCGGGATCGGTTCGCGCAACGAGCATTCCCCAGTCGGCGAGGTGCGCGAGGGTGTTCCACACCTTCTGGCCGTTCACCACCCACTCCTCACCGTCGCGGACCGCGCGTGTGCCGAGTCCGGCGAAGTCGCTTCCGGCGCCGGGCTCCGAGAACAACTGACACCACTTCTCTTCGCCGGTGAACATCGGGCGCAGGAAGCGCCTCTTGGTCTCTTCGCTGCCGTGGGTGACGATGGTCGGTCCGGCGAGCGCGATGAAGAACGTCGACGGATCCTGCGGCGCCGCACCCGCCTGGCGCAGGCGTTCCTCGACGCGACGGTTGAGCTCTGGGCGAAGTCCGAGCCCGCCGTGTCCTTCGGGGAAGTGCACCCATGCGAGTCCGTGGTCGAAGCGGACACCGCGGAAGGTGATGTTGTCGACGGTCTTGGGGTCGCAGGCTGCGAGGAGAGCATCGATGGCCGCGTCGACCCGAGCGAGTTGTGTGTCGGAAGAGAGTGTTGCTGTCACGGCGAGATTCTCGCCGCGGCGGGCGGTGACGGCAAATTGCTCAGGCGATCGCGGTGCCGACGAGCGATCCGATCGCCATCGTGATGCCCATGGCTGCGAGGCCGCCCACGAGCACCCGCAGCATCGGTCGCTTGGCGCCGGCCCGGCCGAATCGTGCACCGGTGAAGCCCAGCACCGTGAGCGATGCCGCCGCCACGACGAGTGTCACCACGATGCGCGACGACTCGGGCGCGAGCGCGATCGTGAGGAGCGGTACGGCCGACCCTGCGGTGAACGAGACACCCGAGACGATGCCGGCTTGGATGGGGCGCGCCCGGGTGATCTCGGTGATGCCGAGTTCCTCGGCGAGGTGGGTCTTGAGTGCGTCTTTCTCGGTCAGTTCGACTGCAACCGTGCGGGCAAGGGTCGGCGAGAGGCCCTTCTCCTCGAAGATGGCGGTGAGTTCGTCGAGTTCGTGGTCGGGCATGGTCGCGAGCTCCCATGTTTCTTTCGCGATGTCAGCGGCTTCCGAGTCGCGCTGGGACGACACCGAGACGTACTCGCCGAGTGCCATCGAGGTGGCACCAGCGAAGAGGGCTGCGACACCGGCCGTCACGATTGCGTTCGTCGACGCATCGGCCGCCGCCACGCCGAGAACCAGACTCGCGGTCGACACGATGCCGTCGTTCGCCCCGAGAACCATTGCCCTGAGGGCTCCGATACGGCCGGCTGCATGGCGTTCGTCGTGTGACACGCGACGACTCTAGTTCCGGTGCGGTCGCCCGAGGGTGGTTGAATGTTCACGTGGCCAGATTGCATCCAACCAAGGAACTGTTGCTCGAGACTGCGGTGACATTGATCGACCGTTCAGGGCCGCACGGTTTCACGGTGGAGGAGTTGCTCGAGACTTCGGGCATCTCGAAGGGGTCGATGTACCACCACTTCGAGGACTTCAACGACGTGATCGAGTCGGCACAGTTGGTGCGGTTTTCGCGGCACGTCGACGAAGACAGTGCGGCGATTGCACGGGTGATGGTGCGGGTGAGCTCGCGCGAAGAGATGCTCGTGGCCGTGCGGGCGATCACCGAGGCGGGGTTCGGGCCGGAACGTGCCGCCGCACGAAAAGATCGCGCTGCGATCATCGGTCAGGCGCGACACTCCGAGAAATTCGCCGCGCTCCTCGCCCGCGAGCAGGAACGCCTGACGGCGTCACTCGTCGACGTGGCTCGCGAACTCCAGGAACGCGGGTTGTTGTCGCGTGACATCAACTTGAGGGTGCTCGCCACGTTCATTCAGGCGTACGCATTCGGGCGGGTCCTCGACGACATCTCCGAGAATCGGCTCGACGACGCGGAGTGGGGCGCGATGATCGACAGGGTGATCCAGTCGATTCTCCAGTGAGGACCCTGCGGGGTCAGGAACGTTCGAATCTGCTGACGCGGTGAATGCCGTTGTTCGAGTCCTCGTGAGGGGCGGCAACCAACGTCACCGGGTGCGGAAAACGGCGGTCGAACTCCGCTTGCAGACGTGCCTGGATGGTCGGTTCGCCGACTCGGTCCCAGGCGTCCTGTGACTCCCACACGAACACGAGAGTGACACGCCCGGGGTTTGCATCGTCGAGCCACACTTCTTTCGACAGGAACGGCACGGTGGAGTGACCGGGCAGGTACGCCTCGCCGAGTGTCCACACGTCGTGGTCGATTGCGAGGAACTCGTCGACGAGCGCCGGGTCCATCTCGAACACCAGGATCTCGACCGGGAGGCGCTCGCCGTTCGTGAAGATGTGATTCATGACCCCTGCCGGTCTCTCGGCGCGACGACGTCTCGCGTGATGTCCGAGACCGACCGCAGTCCGGCGAGCGCCATGGTGCGCTTCATCTCGGAATGCAGCATCTCGATTGCGGCATCGACGCCACGTTCTCCTGCGGCACCGAGGCCGTAGAGATAGCTGCGGCCCATCGTGCAGGCGTCGGCGCCGAGTGCGAGCGCTTTCACGATGTCGGAGCCGCGCCTGATTCCGCCGTCGCAGATCACCGTCATCGTGTCGCCGACGGCGTCGCGAACCGGCGCGACCAGATCGAGCGGAGCGGGTGCGTGGTCGAGTTGGCGACCGCCGTGGTTCGAGAGCATCACACCGTCGACTCCGTGGTCTGCGGCGAGACGAGCATCGTCGACCGACTGGATGCCCTTCACGACGATGGTCCCGGGCCATCGTTCGCGGAACCACGCGATGTCGCTCCACGACAACGACGGATCGAACTGTCGTGCGATGAAATCGGACAGTGTCACCGCGGTGCCGCCACCCGCATGGGTGGCGATGTTCGAGAAGGTGATGGCACCCCCACGGACGAAGTCCCACGTCCATGCCGGATGTCGTACCCCGTCGAGCAGCGTCGAGACTCCGAGAGTGGGAGGAAGAGTGAAACCGCGCCGCGTGTCGCGCTCGCGCCGGCCGAGCACCGGAGTGTCGACGGTGATCGCGATCGTCGAGTAGCCCTGCTCGGTTGCACGAGCGAGCATGTCTGCAACGAGTGCGCGGTCACGCCACACGTACACCTGGAACCAGAGGTCTCCATCGCTGACCGCGGCGACCTCTTCGATGGAGCGGGTCGACAGAGTGGAGAGGCAGTAGGGAAGTGAGTGTCTGGCCGCCGATCGTGCCACCGCCAACTCTCCCTGCGAGTCGGCGATGCGGCTGAATCCGGTCGGCGAGAGGATGATCGGGGCAGGAAGGTCGCGCCCGAAGAGGCGCGTCGAGGTGTCGATCGACGACACGTCGCGCAGCACTCTCGGAACGAACTCCCAACGGGAGAAAGCCTCCGAATTGCGGGACATGGTGATCTCGTCTTCGGCCCCGCCGTCGATGTAGTCGAAGATGCCGGCGGGAAGACGGCGTCGGGCAATCCGGCGCAGGTCGTCGATGTTCGCCGCCCGCGAGAGTCGTTTCGTACGCCCGAAGGACGGGGTGGCAAAGCGAGCCACCGACCGAATCGTCGAGATCACTGTCATGGGCCTCCCTCGCTGTGGAGGCTAACTCTCGCCGCATCGGAGGTCGCGGGTCGTGGTGCCGGTGGGTGCTGATCGTCGAGGGCTACCGTTTGACCGTCGTGTCACACCGTGCCAATTGGCTAGTCAGATTCGCGGTGACCGTGGTCGCCGGCGCCCTCCTCGTCGCTGCGACGGTGGTGGGTGCTGCCCCACACGTATGGAGGGTGCTGAACGCCCACGACGAGGTTCCCGTGCGTCTGCCCGGTCTCGGCGGAATCTCGGCTCGTTCGGTGATTCTCGACAAGGACGGCCAGCAGCTCGGTGTGTTCGAAGCGGAGAACATCCAACCGGTGTCGATCGCCACCCTTCCCGAGCACGTGGTGGGTGCGTTCCTCGCGGTGGAAGATTCCGACTTCTACGGTCACCGAGGCGTCAACCTTCGTGCGTTGGTGCGGGCTGCGTTCGCGAACTTCCAGTTCACGGGGTCGCGCCAGGGGGCCTCGACGATCACGCAACAGGTGGTGAAGCTCGAGTACCTCGGTGGACTGCCGCGCGACGGTCGCTACAAGATCCTCCAGGCCAGGTATGCCGCCAGTCTCGAGAAGTCGCTCACGAAGGCCCAGATCGTCGAGCGCTACCTGAGTCGCGTGTTCCTCGGGAACAACGCCTACGGCATCGAGTCGGCCGCCGAGGTCTACTTCCAGAAGAGCGCGGCCCAGTTGACCGTGGCCGAGGCGGGGTTCCTTGCTGGTCTCGTGCGAGCGCCCTCGACCTACGACCCCATCCGGCGGCCACAGCAGGCCCGTCGTCGCTTCGCCCAGGTCGTCGAGCGCCTCGTCGAGACGAACCTCGTCTCCGCCGAGCAGGGTGCCGCGCTGGTCGACCCCGAATCTCCCGACCGGTTCGTGATTCCCGAGACACTCTCGGAAGCCCCCGAGCGTCCGACCAGCCGCACGCACATTTCCGAGATGGTGCGTGAATTCCTGCTGGAGCAGTCGACGATCCTCGGCGACACCTACGCGGAGCGCTACAACGCGCTCTACAGGGGTGGTGTCACCGTCGCCACCACCATCGATCGTGACGCACAGAAGGCCGCAGAGGACGCCGCCAAGAAGATGCCCGAGAACGACGCCGGTATCGACTCTGCCCTCGTCTCGCTCGACACCGCGACCGGTGCGATCAGGGCCCTGCGCGGTGGTGCGCCCTTCAAGCCGGGTCGCAACGAGGTCAACCTCGGACTCCGGCGACGCCAGACGGGGTCGAGCATCAAGATGTTCGTGCTGGTCTCTGCGCTCGAGGCAGGAGTCGAGGGGAGCGACCTCATCGACGGCACGTTGCCGTGCACGATGCCGAACCCCGAACAACCCGACGAGCCGTTCCGAATCACTCGCGGAGTGAGCAAACCCACCACGTCGCTCGCCGAGCAGACGTGGCTCTCGATCAACTGCGCCTATGCGCGCCTCGCCCAGATCGTCGGCCTGAACAGGGTCGTGAACGGCATCTACCGCTACGCCTCGTCGCAGTGGCTGCGTCCCGAGTCGTTCCCGATCCTTCCCTATGCGAGCCTCTCGACCGGCGCCAACGAGATGAGCCCGCTCGACATGGCATCGGGCGCGCAGACCGTCGCAAACGGTGGGGTGCACCACGAACCGTGGTTCGTGCGTGAGGTGAAAGCCGCCGACGGCACGGTGCTCTACCGCCAGGACGTCGCCGGTGACGTGGTCACGATCACGTCGAAGGGGTCGGTGACGTCGAAGATCGCCGAGCGGGTGATCTCCAAAGAAGTGGCCGACAAGGCCGTCGACATTCTGAAGCAGACGTTGATCCGGGGGACGGCTCGTCGTACGCCACTTGCGAACGACCGTCCGTCGGCCGGTAAGACCGGCACGCAGGACCGCAACACCAATGCATGGTTCGTGGGGTTCACGCCGTGGCTGACGACCTCGGTGTGGGTGGGTGATCCCAAGGGCTACACCTCGATGGACCGCATTCCTGAGTTCGTGCGCGACGGTGTGCCGCGGGTGCAGGGCGCGACGTATCCGGCGCGCATCTGGAAGGCCTACATGGACGCAGCACACGAGGTGCTCACGCCCGACTACGAAGGCCGACCCGTCGACTGGACACCACCACCGGCTCCCGTCAGGAACCCGATGCGTCTCTATCTGCCCGGGCTCGACTGCACTGCCGAGCTGGTGTCTGGTCGACTGCCGCGTTCGTTCACCGGCACCTACTCGACGGTGGTGCCCACCGTGCCTCCGTCGACGACCGTGCCACCCGCGACCACCACGACAGTGGCGGCAACGGCGACCACGACGACGGTCGCTCCCGGAGTGGTGCCGGTGCCGACGGTTGGACCGACCGTTTCCCCGACCACGACCGAGCCGCGTGGTCCGGTGGTTCGTGTGGTCGACCCGGGAACGACGATTCCGAGAACCGTCACAGACCCGACTCTGCCGGTGACCGGGGCTGATCCTGCGCGCACGCTCATCTACGACTGCGCCAAGGGTGTGCCGAAGTCGGTACGCACGACTCCGTAGCATCGTCGTCGTGTTCGTGTGGTTCATCGGGTCGACGTCGCTCGCCGTGTGGTTGGTGTTCCGTGACGACAGGTTCGACTACCGCGTGCTGGCTCTCGGTGCGCTCGCGCCCGACATCGTCGACGGAATCGGCGGCGGAACCGGCGTGGCTCATTCGATCACCGCGAGTGTCGCGGTGATGGGAGCCGTCATGGGACTCACTGTCGGCAAGCGAACGACGCGTCGTCGCTGGCTGGCACTGCCGATCGGGATGTTCCTCCATCTGGTCGTCGACGGAGTCTTCTCCGACACGGCGGTGTTCTGGTGGCCTTTCGCCGGCGTTTCGCTCGACGGGGGTGCACTGCCGAGCATCGAACGAGGATGGTGGAACGTGCCGCTCGAGGTGATCGGAGTCGCAATGGTCGCGTTCCTGTGGCGTCGTCATTCGCTCGGCGACGTCGCCCAGCGGAGGTTCCTCGTCTCGGAGGGTCGCCTCGTGGAAGCCGACGCCCCGGAGGTGGGGAAGTGCTGATCCTCGTTCGGCACGGCCAGACCGCAATCAACGCCGGAGGTCTCCTGCAGGGTCGCATCGATCCGGTGCTCGATGCGACCGGGGAGAAGCAGGCGCGGTCGCTCGCCGACGCACTCTCGACGCGTCACCCGGGTGCGCTCGTGGTGTCGAGTCCTCTCGTTCGTGCGCGACAGACCGCAGAGGCGATCGCGACCGCGCTCTCGGTCGACGTCACCATCGACGAACGGTTCATCGAGCTCGACTACGGAGAGTTCGACGGCAAGGCCATGCACGAGATTCCCGACGAGACGTGGGCACTGTGGCGCCGAGACCCCACGTTCACCCCGCCGGGGGGTGAATCGCTGGTCGATCTCGACCGTCGCGTGCAACCGGCACTCGACGAGATCGCGCTCGGGGCCGTCGACCGTGACGTGATCGTCGTCTCGCATGTCTCGCCGATCAAGAGCGCCGTGACCTGGGCTCTCGGAACGGGGCCCGAGTCGACGTGGCGCTGTTCGCTCGACCGCGCGTCGGTCACGACGTTCGCGATCAGCCGGCGTGGCGCCTCGCTCACCGGTTTCAACGACACGTCGCACCTGCGCTGAGACGACGCGACCACTGCCGACGTCCGAAGTGGGCCGGTGGGGGAGAAGGTGACGGTGAGTCGCCGTGTAAGCGGGGTTCTGTCCTCGCGTGCGCGAGTGGTGACCATCCATCTCAGCGGCCTACCCGGAGGGTGCCTTTCGGCAGACGGGCCGTCTCCTCCTGCTTGGCCTTGCTTCGAGTGGGGTTTGCCGAGCCGTACGGATCGCTCCGCACGCTGGTGCGCTCTTACCGCACCGTTTCACCCTTACCTGTGGCTTTCGCCCATCGGCGGTTTGTTCTCTGTTGCACTGTCCGTCAGGTCGCCCCGACCTGGCTCTCGCCAGCACTCTGCCCTGTGAAGCCCCGACTTTCCTCGATGTCTCTCGACACCGCGGTCACCCGGGCGACTCACCGTCACGAGTCAGTGTACGGACGTGCGACGAGGTGCAACGCTCGTACGACAGGTGGGTATCTATTCGTCATGCGTGAGGCGAGCTTCGCCGCAGATCAGTAGACGAACGAGTTGAGGCTCGGGGTCTCCATGGTCACGGTCTCGCGAATGCCCGATTCGTTCGGGGCGCCGAGTGTGACCTGGATCGACGACAACGTTCCGAAGGCCGTCGGGAGTGCCGCGACGGAGACGTTTCCCTGTTCGTCGACGACAGGCGCGAACCCCTTCGTTCCCGGTGCGATCTGCTGGGCGATCGTGGCGGCGCGGCGCGACGCGCCGGCGGCGAGCACCATCATCTCCGCACGCAGTGCGGGCTCGGAGGTCTGGGTGACGAAGTTCTGGTACGTGCTCGCGACCAGGGTCTCGAGTGCGTGGGCGAGTGCGAGCCCGTCTTCTTGTGCGCGGTCGCTCTTCGACACCATGTCGAGTGCACGCGCACCCCAGTTGGCGGTGAGTTTGGCATTCGCCTCGTCGACTGGTTCGCCGTTGCGGGCGGTCACCAGTGGCGCGAGTGCGAGTCGTGCGCGTTCGTGGGCCTCGCCGAAAGCGTTCATGAGCGATGCATTCGCGCCCGTGGCGAGTGTCGCCGACGTGAGCACGTCCTGCACCATCTTCTCGACCGACATCGCAGTGCGGAGAAGAACGACGTCGGTGACGTCGACATCGGGGAGCGCCTCGGGTGCGGCGCCCGTCCCGAGGCGTGCGATGCCGCTCTCTCCCGAGTCGGCGCAGGCGGCGAGCACGACACCGGCAATTGCGGCGAGACCGCCGCTGCGCAACAGTGACCGTCGTGTGATGCGCGAGTCGGTCGTGGTGGTTTCGATCTGGTCGTTCATCGTGGGTGCCTTTCGATCAGAGTCCGGCCGCGGCGAGCGGCGACTGTCCGGACACGATGGCGAGAGCGGCCACGTGTCGGGCTTCGACGGTGATGATGGATGCAACGAGTGACGCGGCCGAGGTTCCTCGGAGTTCGGCGAGGATGCCGAGGTGTGCGGCCACTGTCTCCTCTTCGAGGCGAGCAAGAGTGCCCGCGATCTGGGCGGTGGTGCCGCTCATCGCAGCCAGCGGCGTGGAGCTGCCCGCACCGGCGGCGGTCCCGAGCGCGCCCTTGAGTGCCTGCACGTAGGCCACGTGATGGTCATGGACGAGCTTCAGTGCTGCCTTGTCGTCGGCGTTCGAGGTTGCGTTCACCGCCGCGAGGCAGGTCGCGACCATGCGCATCTCGCGCTCGAGACCTGCGTTCAGCGGACCGTTGTCAGCCGCGTCACGGGTGGGTGCGTCGCTGGCCGCCGCGGCGTGTCCGGCGAGCAACGGCGCCGCGACCACGGCCGCGCCGCCGGCGAGGAGGCCAGCAATCACACGGCGCCGCGAGGTGGCGTGCTCTTGTGACATCGGGGAGAGATCTGCGTCGTTGTGGTCCACTCGACTTGTTCCTTTGCCGGTTTCGTGTTCGACCCTCGGGGGGCTCGCTTCAGAGCCCCAACACTAGAAGTCCAGTGCCGAAAGGTCCGGTATCCAGGCTCGGGACCTCGACACCGCCTCCGTCCATTGTTGTCGCGAGATGCCCGGCTCACCCAATGGTCGAACGGTCGTGGCGCCCGAAATCGTGGATGTTGCGGCCTCGAGGGAGGACCATTGGCCCACGGCCACGCCGGCAAGGAAGCCGGCACCGAGCGTCGTGGCTTCTGTCACGGGTGACACCACCACCGGTCGGCCGGCTGCGTCGGCGAGCGCGCGGACGAATGACTGGTTGCGGCTCATTCCGCCGTCGATGCGGATCTCGGGAACCGAGACCCCGGAATCGGCCTCGGCGGCTTCGAGCAGGTCGACACCGCGGTGCGCCACCCCTTCGAGCACCGCACGCACGAGATGTGCCCGCGTGGTACCACGAGTGACACCGAACAACGAGCCTCGCGCACCGTAGTCCCAGTGCGGAGTGCCGAGACCGAGGAGCGCCGGAACGAAGACGGCGCCGTCAGACGTCGGCACGCTGGCGGCGACAGCATCTGAATCGCTCGCGTGGTCGATGACTCCGAGTGAGTCGACGAGCCATTCCACACAGGTACCGGCCGACAACATGACGGCTTCGGTGCCGTAGGCGATGCCCCCGTTCCACGAGTGCGCAACGATCGGAAAGGCACCCGAGCCGGTGCGACCCGCGGTGCCAGGTGTGCGCTCTCCCACGAAGAGGTCGAGCATGCCGCCGGTGCCGAAGGTGATCTTGGCGCGCCCGGGAGTGATGCAGCCCTGGCCGATCAGCGACGCTTGTTGGTCGCCTGCGAGAGCCGCGATCGGAGGCGCTCCCGGTAGTTCGGTGGCGGCGGAGATGATGCCGCGCGACGGAACGATCGTGGGCAGCCACGCACGATCGATCCCGAGGGCCTCGAGCACGGTGTCGTCCCACGACAGTGCATCGGCCGTGACGAGTCCGGTCACGGCTGCGTTGGTGTGGTCGGTGACATGGGCGGCACCACCGGTGAGCTTCCACACGAGCCACGAGTCGACGGTTCCAACTGCGAGGTCGGAGCCGAGTCCTGCTCCGTGGTGTGTGGAGAGCCATGCGATCTTCGTCGCACTCTGGTTCGGCGCCACGGCGATTCCGTGCGTGGCGCGCAACATGATGCATTCGCCGACGGTGCGCAGATCCTGCCAGCCGATCCCGGCCGCGATCGGTTCGCCCGAGGAGCGCCTCCATGCGATGGTCGAAGCCCGTTGGTTCGTGATCCCCACCGCATCGACCGATGCACCCGCCGTTGCCGCCGCCGTGATGTCGCGCACGGCGTTCCACATCTCGTTCGCATCGAACTCGACCAGCCCCGGCGCCGGCGACGAGGGGGGAAGGGGTCGGTGCGTGAGGCCGGTGATCGAGCCGTCGTCGTGGAGGAGGGCCGCGCGCACTCCGCTCGTGCCGACGTCGATGACGAGAGTCTTCACTCGTGGTTCCTAGAGGCCGAGCTTGCCCGGGTTCAGAATGCCCTTCGGGTCGAGAGCCGTCTTGACGGCCCGCAGCACGGACAATCCCTCGCCGAGGGCCTCACCGACGTAGGTCGCACGGTTCACGCCGACACCGTGGTGGTGGGAGAGATTCGCACCGGCTGCGAGGGCGGCGCGTTGGCCGGCGTCCCACATGGCGCGGTACGTCGCGTCGAACTCGTCGGCAGGCGGAGTGGCCGCGAACGTGAAGTACAGGCACGCACCGTCGACGTAACTGTGCGAGAGATGGCATGTGGCGGCACGTGCGTGCGGCACGGCGAGCATCGCCGTCTCCACTTGCTCCACGACCGTGTCGAGGCGCGACCATGCCGCGGCCACTTCCATCGTGTCGACGACGTATCCCTTCCGGGTGAGGGCCTGCAGACCGCTCGTGTCGTTGCGGTGGTGCATCCACGCCTCGACCAGTGCAACATCGGCGGGCCGTGCACCGAGCGATGTGCCCGCGTCATGCACGGTCGACATCGACGCATCGACCAGTGCCTCGCTGCCTTCGTCGAGCACGAGCAGGGTCGACTCGGTGCCGTCACCGCCGTGAGAACGCTTGCTCTCGGCTCCGTCGTAGAGACGCAGAACTGCGGGTGTCGCGCCTGCACGAATGGCGCGACGACACGCCTCGAGGCCGTCCGAGAACGTGGGGAACACGTAGGCGGCTCGTCGCTCGACCTCGGGCAGTGGGTGTGCGCGCAACCATGCCCGGGTCACGACGCCGAGTGTTCCTTCGCTCCCGAGGAAGATCTGTGTGAGATCCGGCCCGACCGATGCGGCCGGTGCGCCTCCGGTGCGCACAACGGAGCCGTCGGCGAGCACCACCTCGAGGCCGTGCACCATGTCTTCGATCTTTCCGTAACGGGTCGAGTACTGACCGGCGCCGCGGGCGGCGATCCAGCCGCCGACGGTCGAGATGTCGAACGATTGCGGGAAGTGCCCCACGGTGAGGCCGTGTGAACGAGCGGTGTTCTCGAGGTCGGGTCCGTAGGTGCCCGACATGACCTCGATGATGCCCGACACCGCATCGACAGAACCGACGCCCTGCAATGCGCCGGTGTCGAGAACGATGCCGCCGGCGAGCGGCACGGCGGCCCCGCACACACCTGAACGGCCGCCCGACACGGTCACGGGAATCGATCGTTCGTTGCAGAGCGCGAGCAGCCGCGAGATCTCGTCGGTTGTGCGCGGCCTGCACACGGCCCAGGCGCGTGCCGGGATCTCGTTGCGCAGCGACCACGACATCGCAAGTGGCCACCAGTCGCGCGAGTGTTCGTTCACCTCGGTTGTGTCGGTCGAGGTCGGGCACACGGCGGCGAGCGCGTCGATGTCTCCCGGTCCCGCGCCACGCGTCGGCCAACGTTGGATGACGTCGCCGGGGTCGCCGGCGAGTTCGATCGGTGCGGTCGCTGCTCGTTCGAATGACGGTGTGATCATGAGAGTTCCTTTTCGGGGACCAGAGCCGCGGCGTCTTCCTTGGCGCACTCGTCGCGGAAATGGGCAACGCTCGCGCGACGCTCGTCGTCGTTCCATCCGAGAAGCGGTGCGATCAGGTCGGCGACCGACTCGGCGGCGGCCACGGAGGCGCGGCGATCCTGCAGTCGTGCCCGGGTGCGCCGTGTCAGCACGTCGTCGACCGAGAGTGCCATCTCGGCCGTCACCGCATGGACGGCTTCGGCGCGCAGGTAGGGCAGTCCCTGCACGAGTGGTTCACCGAGCGACGGGTCCTCGGCGACGAGTCGCCTGATCGACTCGGCCTCGGCGCCGTGTCGCGAATCGAGGTGTGTGTCGAGGGTGTTGGTGTGCGAGCCGCGACCACGTGCGCCGTGCAACGGCAGCCGGCGAGTTCGCGAGGACCGTCGCACGCCGAGCGTTCTGCACACCTCGTCGACGGCGTCCTCTGCCATCTCGCGGTAGGTCGTGAGTTTTCCTCCGGTCACGGTGACGACGCCCGACTCCGACGTCGACACCTTGTGCATGCGGCTGAGGTCGGCGGTGCGTGCGCCCTTCTTCGACTCGTCGGACGTCTTCACCAGCGGTCGCAGACCGCTCCACACACCGGTCACGTCGTCAGGCGTGATGCCGCCGCCGACCGAGGCGTTCAAGGCCTCGAGCACATAAGTGATGTCGTCGCGGCTGCACTGCGGATCATCGACCGGTCCGGAATAGTCGGTGTCGGTCGTGCCGACGTATGTGAACAGATAGGTGCCGTCGCCGCGCGGAACCCACGGCACCACGAACAGACTGCGCCGGTCGCGTGGAACGGGAATCACGACGGCGATGTCGTTGCGCACCTTCTCCCACGGAACAGTCAGGTGCACGCCCTTTGCCGGTCTGATCGTGTCGGGGTGCACGCCCTCGTCGATCGCGCGCACGTCGTCTGACCACACGCCGGCGGCGTTCACCACCGAGCGTGCGGTGAACGTGAACGTGTCGCCGGTGAGCGTGTCGCGAACGGTGACGAGGTGCGACGAGTCCGACGGCTCGATCCGTTCGACTGTCGTGCGGTTCGCGACGAGTGCGCCGTGGTCGGCGGCAGTGCGCAACACGGCGAGCACCAGGCGGGCATCGTCGGCTTCTGCGTCGTAGTAGAGGTATGCCGACGACAACCGACGACGATCCATCGTGGGCATGTGACGGTGTGCGCGGTCTGCAGAGAGGCGACGATGGATTCGGCCGATCCGCCACCCTCCGGTGAGGTCGTACATCCACATTGCCGATCCGAGCGCACGTGCGATCTTCTTCGAGACGACACTGTCCTTGGTGAGGATCGGAATCATGAACGGAAGCACCGACACGAGGTGCGGTGCGTTGCGACGCAGCCGCTTGCGTTCGCGAAGAGCCTGGTACACGAGTTTCACGTCACCTTGCTGGAGATACCTGAGCCCACCGTGCACGAGCTTCGATGATTTCGACGAGGTGCCGGAGGCGAAGTCGTCCTTCTCGAGGAGGGCCACACTCAAGCCGCGCGAGGCTGCGTCGAGAGCCACTCCGGCTCCCGTGATGCCGCCTCCCACGACGACCACGTCGACGCTTCCGCCTCGCAGCCGAGCGATCGACTCCTGGCGGGTGAACGGAGACGGCGTCATCACCGGCGATCATAAGGGGCGCGGTCGTCCCAGTCGCTGGGGGAACGATCGGTCGAAAAGGGGCACGCTGGTTGGACACGTGTGACGGACGACACATACGATGCACGTCGGGGGACTCGCCCGGGTCGTTGTGGGGGCTTCGACCGAGGCGGGACGGGACATGACAGGAAGCGACCTGATGTGGCGGCAAAAGGGGGCCTGCACCGGCCTCGATCCGTCGATTTTCTTTCCTGAGTCGGAAGAACTCGCAGACGAAGCGAAGTCGATCTGTGCGGAGTGCCCGGTGCGCCTGCACTGTCTGGAGCACGCACTCGCACGACGCGAGCGAGACGGAATCTGGGGCGGAACCACCGAGAGGGAGCGTCGGCGGATCATTCGCCAACGTCGCAAGCCCGCCTGATTCGGGTCCTTCCTGAATTTTCATTCGCCCGTTCGTCGTCACGACGGGGATACTTGAGACATGTCGCACCCCGAGACCTTCGTCGGTTGGCCGACGCTGCTCTCCGTCCTCATGGAAGGTCGTGACCTCACGTCGTCGCAGGCCGAGTCGGCAATCGCCGAGATCCTGCGCGGTGATGCGACGCCGTCGCAGATGACTGCATTCATCGTTGCACTCCGTGCCAAGGGCGAGACCGCAGCAGAACTCGAGGGCATGTTGCATGCGGTCAGGTCGGCGGGACACCGTGTTTCGCTCTCGGCCGACGTCGCCGCACGCGCGATCGACATCGTCGGCACCGGCGGAGACAAGTCGAATTCGGTCAACGTGTCGACGATGGCCGCAGTCGTCACGGCGGGTGCAGGTGTGCCGGTGTGCAAACACGGGAACCGCGCGGCGTCGTCGAAGTGCGGTTCGGCGGATCTCCTGGCCGAAGCAGGAATGGAGATCGAACTCGATTCGGCCGGCGTCGAGGCGTGCATCGCGGTCGCCGGATTCGGTTTCTGTCTCGCGGCCAGGTTCCACCCGGCGTTCCGTTACACCGGTCCGTCGCGTCGCGAGATCGGCGTGCCGACGGTGTTCAACCTGCTCGGCCCGATGGCGAACCCTGCGCCGGTCGAGAACATGCTGGTCGGCGTCGCCGTTCCCCAGATGATGGGCAACATGGCCGAGGCGCTCGCATCGAGAGGCGTTCGCCGGGCGTGGGTGGTGCACGGTCACGGTGGACTCGACGAACTCTCGCTGAGCGGGCCGAACACCGTTCACGCACTGCGTGACGGAGAGGTCGAGAAGTTCGAGATCGACGCCCACGACTACGGCCTCGCCCGTGCCGATGTGGCGGCGGTGAGAGGTGGCGACCCGGCAGAAAACATGGCTGCGTTCCGTGCGCTCCTCGACGGCGCGCCCGGTGCGGTGCGCGACATCGTGACCTTCAACGCCGCGTGCGCTCTCGTCGTGGCGGGCGCCGCTGCCGACGTGGCCGACGGACTCGAGCGGGCACGAGCGTCGATCGACTCGGGAGCCGCGGCAGACGTGATCGCGGCCGCCGCGGCCGAGAGCCGCCGACAGGCCGAGCGGTTGGAGCTGTGAGCGCGATGTCGATCCGTGTCCCGGCGACGTCGGCGAACATGGGCCCGGGCTTCGACGTACTGGGTGCGGCATTGTCGGTTCACTGTGAAGTGGGGATCGTCGGCGACGGTGTCACGCCCGACGGTGCACACGAGGCGAACGACACGCACCCGGCCCAAGTTGCGTTCGTGCGCGCGGGTGGAACCGGCCGTGTGTGGACCAGGAACAGTGTGCCGATGGGGCGCGGGATGGGTTTCTCGGGTGCCGCGCGCGTCGGTGGGGCACTGGTTGCCGAACGTCAGCAAACGGGAATGTTCGTTCCGCGCTCGGCGGCTGCGCTCACGCTGTGCACCGAACTCGAGGGACATGCCGACAACGTCGCGCCCGCTCTGTGGGGTGGTGTGGTGATCGCGAGTGAGGGACGTGTCGTTCGTGTGCCGGTGGTGGTCGATGCCGCATGGGTGATGTGGGTTCCCGAGACGACCACATCGACGAGCGAATCGCGACGCAAGATCGGCCCGTCGGTTCCGCTCGGCGATGCCGTGTTCAACATTGCCCACACGGCGATGCTCGTGACGGCCTTGGCCGCGGGTGATGTGAACGGTCTCCGTGAGGCGACGCGTGACCGTCTCCATCAAGATGTCCGCTTCGCGGCGGCACCGGCCAGTCGGGCTGCCCTCGAATCAGGCCTGGCCGCTGGTGCGTGGTGCGGATGGCTGTCGGGATCGGGCCCGACCGTGGCGCTGCTGTGCGAGCCGTCGGAAGCCGGGCGTCTCGCCGATGCTCTGCCCGGTGGGGGGCGCAGTCTGATCCTGACGCTCGACCATTCGGGGGCCGTCGAAGTCTGAGGCAATGTGCCACACCCATTCGTCAGAGTTGACGACATGGACACATCGAGCAGCCACATCGACCCCGCAGAACAGCCCGTTCTCGTGATCTCGTGCGACACCTGCGTCATGGCGAACACCGACGCGTGCAACGACTGCATGATGAGCGTGCTCTGTGAACCGCGCGAAACGGGCGCGGTGGTGTTGAGTCTCAGTGAACTGAGAGACATTCGCCTGCTCGCTCAGGCAGGTTTGGTGCCTACGCTTCGGCACCGTGCCGTCGGCTGAGAGAAACCTGCGCAATCCGCGCGTCGTCGCCGACGATGCACCCGGTGGTGCCGCATACCGCGACGAGATCCTCGCCGAGTGCCGCCGAGCAGGGCTGGCACTCGCGGGAGTTGCTCCGGCCGCCACGTTGACGAGGGCGCGCCAGCAGATCGACGACCGCATTGCGCGTGGGCTGACCAACGGAATGCGGTTCACGTTCTTCCGTCCGGAGCGATCGACCGAGCCGCAACATCTGGTGGAAGGTGCCCGTTCGATCGTCGTGGCCGCGTTGTCGTATGCACACGGCGAAGCAGTTGCACCGGCCGGTGCCGCCGCCAGAGTGGCCCGTTACGCATGGGTCGACCACACCGGCCAGCTCAAGTCGGCGCTGACCCAGGTCGCCAAACGTCTCCGTCGTGACGGTCACAGGGCCACGGTGTTCGCCGACGACAACGCAGTCGTCGACAGGGAAGTGGCGTGGCTCGCCGGTCTCGGCTGGTACGGCAAGAACGCAAACCTGATCTCGCCCGGTGCCGGCAGCATGCACGTGTTGGGGTGCATCGTCACCACGGCCGTCCTGCCGGGTTCGGTTCCGGTCGACGACGGGTGCGGCACGTGTTCACGGTGCCTGCCGGCATGCCCGACGGGGGCGATCGTGCAACCGGGGGTGATCGACGCGCGCCGTTGTCTGTCGTGGTTGCTGCAGAAACCCGGGGTCTTCCCGCACGAGCACCGGGTCGCGCTCGGTGACCGCATCTACGGCTGCGACGACTGCCAGACCGCGTGTCCGTTCAACCGTCGCGCATCGGGTGCGCCGCCCGACGGGTCGACGACCCACCTCGACGTGATCGAGGCTCTCTCGGCCGACGACGCACGGCTCGGCGTCGTCACCGACAGATGGTGGGTGCACGAACGTGACCTCACGTGGGTCCGTCGGAACCTGTTGATCGTTCTCGCCAACACCGCAGATCCGGACGATCCGGCGACGCAGGCGATCGTGGCCCGCCATCTGGCACACGAACGAGAGGAGCTGCGCGCGCATGCAGCGTGGGCGGCGGCACGTCTCGGTCTCGGTCACCTGCTCGCTGCGGTGTCGGGCGACCCGAGTTCGATGGTGCGCGACGAGCTGGCGCGTCTGCCAGTCTTGCGAGACGATCTGTCGGGTCGCACGTCATGAAACATCTCCTCGTCACCAACGACTTCCCGCCCAAGATCGGCGGTATCCAGAACCTCCTCTGGGAATGGTGGCGACGTCTGCCGCCCGAGTCGTTCGCGGTGCTCACGACACCGCACCCGGGCGCGGCCGAGTTCGACGCGGCCCAGCCGTTCCGCATCGAGCGCACGAAGGAGCCGGTGTTGTTGCCGCATCCCTGGCTCGTTCGCCGCATCGACCAGATGGCGCGCGAGATCGGCGCCGATCTCGTGGTGCTCGACCCGGCGTTGCCTCTCGGCGCCGTCGGGCGGTGGTTGTCGTTGCCGTACGCGGTGGTGCTGCACGGAGCCGAGATCACCGTGCCCGGTCGCCTGCCCGTGTCCCGTCAGGTTCTCGGTCACGTGTTGCGAGGAGCACGTCAGGTGATCGCAGCCGGCGGCTATCCCGCACGCGAAGGAGAACATGCCGCGGGGCGGTCACTCCCGGTCACGATCGTGCCGCCCGGTGTCGACACCGAACGTTTCCGTGTGTCGAGCGTCGACGAACGTCTCGCTGCGCGGACCCAGTTCGGGCTCGACCACGACGCCGAGATCGTGCTCGGTGTCAGCCGGCTCGTGCCGCGAAAGGGGTTCGACACGGTCATTCGCGCGGTTGCGATGCTCGCGGTGCGCCGACCTCGTCTTCGGCTCGTGATCGCCAGTACCGGCCGCGACGAACCGAGGCTGCGGGCACTCGCGCGCACGACCGGTGCGCCGGTCACGTTCCTCGGTCGTGTCGCACACGACGACCTGCCGCGTCTCTACGGAAGTGCCGACGTGTTCGCGATGATGTGCCGCAACAGGTGGGGAGGCCTCGAGCAGGAGGGCTTCGGCATCGTGTTCGTGGAGGCGGCGGCGTGCGGAGTCCCGCAGATCGCCGGCGAAAGTGGAGGAGCGGCAGAGGCGGTCCTCGACGGTGAGACCGGGTTCGTGATGTCCGATCCGAACGATGCCGCTGCGCTCGCTGCGCGGATCGAACAGATCCTCGACGACGACGCGCTGCGCACACGGTTCGCGGCAGAGTCGCGGCGGCGTGCAGAGACCGAGTTCGGCTACGACGTGTTGAGCGCACGTCTCGCCGAGGCGCTGGAGGTGACATGAACGACGACGTGAACGACGAATTGGTGGTCGACCAGCACGGCGAGGGGTCGTGGATCGTGCGGACGAATGCGCTGCTCACCACGGTGTTCGCCGCGACGGCAACGGTCAGCACGGTCGTGTTCGACCAGCCGTGGAAGGCGGTCGCCGTGGCGACGTCGGTCGTGTGTTTCACGGTGGGTGTCGTTGCGTTCTTGTGGGGCTACTGGAGTGCAGTGCAGCGCAGCAGACGTGACGACATCGCGGTCGCGGCGCTCTACTTCCTGGTCGACGGGTGCGCCCCGCAGCGCACCTCGCGAGTGATGAACTCTCTCCTCGCGGCACAGACCGTGATCGGACTGGCGACCGCGATCGCACGGTCGTCGACCGACGGCAAGCCCGGGAGCACCCTCGCATTCGGGATCCTGGTGCCGATGCTCGGCCTTGGGCTGAACGGTCTCTGGGGCGCGCACCACGGTCGGTTCCGACCGCGCGCAGCGCCCGACGACGGGGTGCGCCACGGAGGCGACGACACCGGGCAAGATGAAGGTCATGACTGATCGCGCCGCCCAGACCACGCTCGTGTCCGCCCCGGTGGAGAAGTGCTGGTCGGTCGTGCTCGATTTCGAGCGCTACCCCGAGTGGGCCCACGACGTGAAGGAAGCCACCGTGCGCGCCCACGACGACCAGGGGCGACCGCTGCGTGTGGAATACCGCGCGTCGGCACTGGGCCGCAGCACCCACTACACGCTCGAGTACGACTACTCCGAGATGCCGGCGCGTCTGTCGTGGCACCTGGTCGAAGGCGACATCATGCGAGCGATCGACGGGGCCTACTCGATGGTCGGTGTCGACGGCGGCACGCAGGTCTTCTACGAACTGAGCATCGAACTCGTGGTTCCGTTGCCGGGGTTCGTGAAGCGTCGCGCGGAGGCCCGCATCTTGATCGACGCGATCAAGGAACTGAAGGCGCGCGCAGAGGCCTGACCGGCATGCGACGCCGGGTCGACTGATGCATTCGATCGGAATCGACGTCGGTGGCACGAAGTGCCACGGCGTGCTCGTCGACGATTCCGGTGCAGTGGTGGCCGAGACTCGCGTCGCAACCCCGCCGGCCGGCGAGGTCGTCGGTGTGCTGTGTGAAGTGGTGGGGCAGTTGACGGCAGGCGACGTCACCGTGTGCGGTGTCGGGGTGGGTCTTCCCGGTCTCATCACGCCCGACGGCGTCGTGCGCGCGTCGCCGAACTTGCGAGGTGCCCGTGACACACCTGTCGGTCCGGATCTGCGGTCACGTCTCGGGGTGTCCGTGCACGTGGAGAACGACGCAACCATGGCCGCACACGGCGAGTGGACGGCAGGAGCGGCGCGCGGTGCGCGAGATGCAGTGATGGTCACCTTCGGGACCGGAATCGGCGGCGGCATCGTGATGGGTGGAGTGCTGCAGCGGGGCGCGCACGGCTTCGCCGGCGAGATCGGACACATGATCGTCGACAGAGACGGCATCGAGTGCCCGTGCGGCCGACGCGGATGTTGGGAGAGATACGCGTCGGGTTCGGCGTTGGCGGCACGCGCCGGCGCCGCGAGTGGTGAACAGGTGGTCGAGGCAGCACGCAACGGTGACGACACCGCACGCGGGCACCTCGGTGAATTCGCGCGCTGGATCGCACTCGGGCTCGCGAACCTCACGAATCTCTGTGATCCGGAGATCATCGTGCTCGGAGGCGGAGTGATGGACTCGCACGACGTGTTGTTCGACGACGTGCGACGTTCTTTCTCCGAGGCTCTCTATTCACCGACGTTGCGCGCGCACCCCCGACTCGAACTTGCAGCGCTCGGCCACCGCGCGGGAGCGGTGGGCGCCGCGATGATGGTCGCGCGGTCGACCTGACGCCGACGGAGCTCTCAGCGTGCCCAATTGCGCGACCGCTCGACCGCTCGCAGCCACTGGTCGTGGTCGCTGACGGCGTCGGCGCGCGGGTCGAAGCGGGCATCGAGGTGCCACATGCGTGACACGTCGTCGAGGTCCGACCACACTCCCTCTGCGAGCCCGGCCAGGTAGGCCGCGCCGAGCGCGGTGGTCTCGTGGTCGACTGGTCTCGACACCGGCACGCCGAGTTCGTCCGCTTGACGCTGCAACATTGCGTCCATTGCCGAGGCCCCGCCGTCGACGCGCAGTTCGGTGAGTGCGACGCCGGCTGCTCGCACCATTGCCTCGCTCGCGTCTCGTGTCTGGTGGACCATCGCATCGACGACCGCTCGGGCGATGTGGGCACGAGTCGTTCCACGGGTGATGCCCACGATCGTGCCGCGTGCCCACGGGTCCCACCACGGGCTGCCGAGCCCGGTGAAGGCGGGCACCACGTATACGCCCCCCGAGTCGGGCACCGACTCGGCGAGAGGGCCGACATCTGCTGCCGTGTCGATGATGCCGAGTCCGTCACGCAGCCACTGCACGGCAGCACCGGTGACGAAGATCGCGCCTTCGAGTGCATAGGTGAGCCCGTCGCCGAGGTCCCATGCGACGGTCGTGATCGCGCCGTCGGCAGGATCAGGGCAGGTGGTGCCCACGTTCATCAACACGAAGCTGCCCGTTCCGTAGGTGTTCTTGGCAGATCCCGGAGTCGTGCACATCTGTCCGAACAGCGCCGCCTGCTGGTCGCCCGCGACGCCCGAGATCGGGATTCCGTCGGGCACACCCGCCACCCCGGAGGTGACACCCATGCGGCCACTCGACGGTGCAACGTCTGCGAGAGCCGAACGCGGCACTCCGAGCATCTCGCACATCTCGTCGCTCCACGAGCCGATGCGAATGTCGAACAACATCGTTCGGCTGGCGTTGCTCGGGTCGGTGGCGAACACCGCACCACCCGTGAGTCGCCAGACCAGCCACGAGTCGATCGTGCCGATCGCGAGGCGTCCGGCGGGGGGCATGTCGACGTTGTCGATCAGCCACCGTGCCTTGGTGCCCGAGAAGTAGGGGTCGAGCACGAGTCCCGTGGTGCGCCGCACCGTGGTCAGGTGTTCTGAGAGCGACTCGCACGCATCTGCAGTGCGTCGGTCCTGCCAGACGATGGCGCGCGCCACCGGGCGGCTGGTTGCGGTGTCCCATGCAACGACGGTCTCGCGTTGGTTGGTGATGCCGATGGCGGCCACGGGCTCGCCGTCGAGACGTGCGACGACGTCGGCCATGGTCGCCGCGACGGCCGACCAGATTTCTTCCGCGTCGTGTTCGACCCATCCGGGTCGCGGAAAGTGTTGGGTGAACTCGCGGTACGAGGCGATCGCGGGACGTCCGTCGTCGAAGACTGCGCGCGTGCGCACGCCGGTGGTACCTGCATCGAGCGCGAGGACGGTGCTCATTCGGTGTTCACCGTGCCCACTCGATGTTCACCGTGCTCATGCGTCGTCTCCGGCGCGGCGGAGGAGGTCGAGAAATGCGGTGTGAACGGCCGGTGTCGACGCCAGCACCTGGGCGGGGCGCACCGGGCCGCCCGTGTAGTCGCTGAACACGGCGCCGGCTTCCGATGCGATCACGTGACCTGCGACCAGATCCCACGAGTGGAGGTGCTCCTCGAAGTACACGTCGAGTCGTCCGCACGCGACGAAACAGAGATCGACTGCGGCGGCTCCGAACCTGCGGATGTCGCGCACCTCGGTCACCATCCGTGCCACCCGACGTGCGTGCTCGGGGCGTTCGTGCACGCGGTAACTGAAACCGGTGCACACCATCGCGTCGGCCAATCGGTCGTTGTCGCGCACCGAGATCGGCGCACCGTTCAGTGTCGCTCCCTGGCCACGTGCGGCCGACCACATGTCTCCGAGGGCTGGTGCATAGACGGCTCCCGCGAGAGGTCCGTCGGCGTCGACGACTCCGACCGAGACGGCCCACATCGGAATGTCGAAATAGAAGTTCGACGTGCCGTCGATGGGGTCGATGTGCCATTCGAGCCCTGACGTTCCCGGGCGTGACGAGCCCTCTTCGCCGACGATTCCGTCGTCGGGGCGGGCCGACGTGAGGTCGGAGACGATCATCTCTTCGCTGGCTCTGTCGAATGCGGTCACCATGTCGGTGGGGGACGACTTCGTGTCGGCGTCGACGCGTCCTGATCGCCGTCCGGCAAGAGCCATGTCGCCGGCGCGTCGCGCCGTCTGCTCGGCGAGCGATCTCAGTCCGGCCGCGAGAGTGTCGGCGGCGGTCGTCACGTGCGGTCTGCCATTTCCCGCCACTCGCCGAGTGCGCGAAGTGCGAGAACGGCGACCACGGCAGTGCCCCCCGCGGCGGCCAGTGCGCCGATCATGATGCCCAGTCCCCGGGGGAGGCCGCAGTCACCGTCGCACTGCACCGCGACGAGTCCGTGGCCGATCAGTCCTCCGGCGAGTCCGCCCACCAGGATCGACACGAATGCGAGTGCCCGCGCGGTACGCGACGGAAGGGCCGACAACGGCCGGTCTTGGACGTCGCCGAGGTCGCTCGGGGGAGTGCTCACGGACTCATCGTAGAGCCACGAGTTCGCCCGACGGTGGGGTCGTGTGACGGCGCATCGTTGCGATGTCTGGGAACATTGCATCGTGGCCTCGATCATCCATGTCGACATGGACGCGTTCTATGTCTCGGTCGAATTGCTGAGGCGACCCGAGTTGCGCGGTCAGCCGGTGGTGGTCGGAGGATCCGGCGGCCGGGGAGTGGTCGCCGCCGCCTCCTACGAAGCACGCGTGTTCGGGGTCCACTCGGCGATGTCGAGTGCTGCGGCGCGGCGACTGTGTCCCGACGCGGTGTTCCTCGCGCCCGACATGGAGCACTATCTCGGCGTCAGTCGCAGGTTGCGGGAGATCTTCGAGTCGTTCTCGCCGCTCGTGGAGCAGATCTCGGTCGACGAGGCGTTCATCGACGTCTCGGGCGCCCGTCGTCTGCTCGGTACCCCGCGCCAGATCGCAGACGATCTTCGTCGTCGGGTCCGTGACGACACGGGGCTCGGGTGCAGCGTCGGCATCGCGTCGAACAAGTTCATCGCCAAGATGGCATCGGAGTTCGCAAAGCCCAAGGTTCGTGACGGAAAGGTGACGACAGGGGCCGGGGTGTTCGTGGTCGACGACGGTGACGAGACGTCGTTCCTCGCTCCGTTGCCGGTGTCGGCGTTGTGGGGTGTCGGCCCGGCAACGTTCAAGAAACTCGGATCGCTCGGTGTTGCGACGATCGGAGATCTGCTGGACGTGCCGCTCGACGTTCTCACGCGGTCGGTCGGGAACGCTCACGGTGAACATCTGCACCGACTCGCTCGCGGCATCGACGACCGTCGCGTCGAGCCGGAGCGCGTGGCGAAGTCGATCGGACACGAGGAGACCTTCTCGCGTGACGTCACCGACCACGAAGCCGCCCGTGTCCACCTCGTGCGGCTCTGCGACGCCGTCGCACGACGCACGAGAGCCTCCGGAGTCGCGGCAGGGACGATGGTGCTGAAGGTCAAGTTCTCGTCGTTCGATTCGGTGACCCGTTCGGTGACGCCGGAGGTGCCGCTCACGACGGGGCCGTCGATGGTTGCAGTGCTCGAGCCGTTGCTGCGCGAGATCGACGTGTCGGGGGGAGTGAGACTGCTCGGGGTTCATGCACAGAAACTGTCGGCCGACACATCGTCGCCCGGTTCGTTGTTCCCCGACTTCGCGACCGACGGCGCGGCCGGTGCGGCGGCGATCGAGGAGCAGTGGCAGCCCGCCAGTCGCGCCGTCGACACGATCACCGATCGGTTCGGCCCCGAGGCGATCACGCCCGCCAGTGCCCTGGGCCGCGGCCCGCGCCCGGGACAATCTCCGTTCGGGGTCGACCAGGGTGCGTCCGATCCAACGTCAGCAACGAAATCCGATGCTCCCGGAGGAGACGGGGCTGCGGGCGGAGCGTCCCCAGGGTGAACTCCGGGCGTGGTGGATTGTGTTCGGCGCGATCCGGTGCGACAATCGGGGGCGTGGCGCTGTCCGACGAAGAGAACAGGATCCTGCGGGAGATCGAGGAGCAACTCGAGAACGACCCGAAGTTCGCCAAGGCCGTCTCTGCCGGTGGCATCTACCGCGCACCTGCTCGTCGCATCTGGTGGGCCCTCGTCGGTGTCGTGGTCTGTCTCGCCGGGATGGTCGCGGCTCTTCAGGTTCACTTCCTCGCCGCGTTCGTGGGCTTCGTCGGCATGCTCGCGTGTGCGCTGGTCATCGAACGTGAAGCACGCACGATGGGTCGCACCGGCGTGAAGGATCTCGCCGAAACTCTCCGGCGCGCCAGTGTCGCGCGCGGTCGCACCGAGGGCTGACATGGGTCGGCCTGCGGCGGTGTCGAGACGTTGACCATGGGCGCCGCGAACGGTCCCCGTGTGATCACCTGGGCGGTGACATGGGCGGTCGTGCGGCATCCCTCTCTCTGGGTGACGGCGCTGCGACAGGCCGCACGACTGGCGCCGCGTCGGTGGTGGGCAGAAAAGCCCTTCCTGCCGGTTCCCTCGCGTGAGTACTCGGAGTTCCGTTTGGTGACCCAGTACGGAGGCGGACACGGCGAACCACTTCCTGCGGCCGAACCGGGCGACGTCATCGACTACCTGAAGTGGTGCAAGGAATGGAACAGGACGGTGCGGACGTGACCCGCGCTCTCGTTCTGAACGCCACCTTCGAGCCGTTGAGCGTCGTCTCGTGGCGCAGGGCCGTGTGTCTCGTGCTGGGTGAGAAAGCCGAGGTCGTCGCCGACGACGGCAACGAGATCCGCAGCGAGGCTTCGGTACGTGGTGAAGGTTCCCTACAACCGCCACACCGCCATGTCTCGACGCGCCGTCTTTGCCCGCGATGGTCATCGGTGCGGATACTGCGGTGCCCCCGCAGATTCGATCGACCACGTGGTGCCGCGATCGCGAGGCGGGTCGAATGTGTGGGAGAACGTCATCGCGGCCTGTCGTGCATGCAACCTTCGCAAGCGCGATCGCACCCCCGAGGAAGCAGGAATGCGCATGTCGTCGGTTCCGCGTGCGCCCCGTGAGCTGTCGTGGATCGTCTACTCCGTGCCGCGGGTTCCCGAGGAGTGGAAACCGTTCCTCGCAGTCGCCAGTTGAGGACCGTGGCCAGATGAGATCTGCGTCGGCTCCATGACGTCCGTCGGCCGATCGGGTCACTGGAGCGTGATCGATGCGATCGACGCGGTCGCAGGCTTGCACTCACTCGACGTCGCGGAACTGGCGGCTGATTTCGCAGAGGGTGGACGGCTCGTCGTCGTGTGCGAGCCGACGTGGCCGGCCCTCGTGCTCGGGTCGGGACAGTCAGATGCCGACATCGACGAGCGTGCGGTCTCGGCTGCAGATATCGACCTCGTTCGCAGGCGAAGCGGCGGCGGGGCGGTCTGGGTGCACCCCGACGACTCGGTCTGGATCGACATCTGGATTCCCCGCGACGACCCGATGTGGACCGACGACGTCTCGGCGTCGATGCTGTTCGTCGGCGATGCCTTCGTGTCTGCGCTCCCGGAGATCGGCGGGTCGCGAGTGTGGCGTGAGCCGTACGTGGCCGGACCGCACGGCCGCACTGTCTGTTTCGCTGGAACCGCGCCGGGTGAAGTGGTCGGGCCGGTCGGCAAGGTCGTGGGCATGAGTCAGCGTCGTGACCGTTCCGGTGCTCGCATCCAGTGCATCGCGTATCGCCGTTGGAGCCCGGCCGACTGGTCGCGGTTCTTCGTCGATGCGGCCGTTCGCGAGGCCGCCGATGCTCTGCCGGTGACCTGTATCGACCACGACGTCGACGCACTCCGGGACCGTCTCCTGGCTGCGCTCCCGACCTCCTGATCGACTCGTTCGTCGGCGGGCCCTGAGCCCGGGTCGTTTCGCATGCACTCGAGTGCTGCGTCTTCTCTCGTGTCGGGGGCCGTCTGGTGCTAGTTGGTCGCTCGGTCGGTGAGGCGCAGGGGGTGCGTGGGGTGAGGTGGGGAGGCTGGTGGCGGAATGTGGGGGGAAATGGTTGACAGTGGGGGGAAGTGGGGATAATGTCTCTGTCGGGCGGTTGAGCAGGTCTTGCCGCCCAGGGAGGCGGAGTCCGGTGTTCGTAGGGGTGCATGAAAGGCAGCTCGACCCAAAGGGTCGTCTTGCCCTGCCCGCTGCGTTCCGCCCGCGACTCGAGCCCCGCTGCTACCTCGCCTTCGGCCGCGACAAGTGCATCGACGTGATGACGGCGGACGAGTTCGAGACCATGGCGGCCGAACTGATCGCCAAGGTCAAGAGCGGCGAGATCAGTCGCAACGAACAGCGAGCGCTCGCCGCGAACTCGGTCGAGGTAACGATCGACGCGCAGGGCCGGGTGAATCTCGACGAGAAGCTGCGCGAGTACGCCGGTGTCTCGTTGAACTCGAAGGTCGTCGTCGCAGGTTCGTTCGATCGGGTCGAGATCTGGGATCCCGAGCGTCACGCCCGCAACATTGCTGCGGGTACCGAACAGATCGCAGGAGACGACGCGTGATCGCCGATGCTCCTGTTCGTCACATTCACGTCCGGGGTCCTGCGGTCCCCGGCAGTCTCCCGGATGGCACGGTGGTCAGCTCCAACTCCGCCCGCTGCCATCGCGCTCGCGCCGGGGAGAAATCCGGGCGGCATTTGCTGTCCGGGGGGCTGCCGGGGACCGCGGAGTTCGAGCCGATCGGTCGCGGCATGAACGACGTCGTCGACTTCTCGCACGAGCCGGTGATGCTCGCCGAGATCCTCGAGGTCTTCGGTCGCCTCGCCGACGGTGTGTTCCTCGACGCCACCCTCGGCGGCGCAGGCCATGCCGCCGCGCTGCTGGCTGCGCACCCCACGATGCGGCTCCTCGGGCTCGACCGTGACGTCGAGGCGATCGCTGCCGCCAGTGCACGTCTCGAGACCGCCGGTACGGGCGGGCGCGCGACCCTCCGGCGCGTCCGCTTCGATGCGGTCTCTGCTGTCGTGGTCGAAGAGGGCCTCGGGTCGTTGGCCGGTGCCCTCTTCGACCTCGGCGTCTCGTCGCACCAACTCGACAGTGCAGTACGGGGTTTCTCGTACCGACTCGAGGCTCCGCTCGACATGCGCATGGACGACACCTCGTCGTTGACGGCGCACACGGTCGTGAACGGTTACGACCGCGATCGTCTCGTGGAGATCCTCCGCGACAATGCTGACGAGCGGTGGGCGTCGCGCATCGCATCGGCGATCGTGGCGGCGCGCCCGATCGAGACCACGACCCGGCTCGCCGAGGTGGTGACCGCGGCCATTCCGGCCGCGGCGCGACGCACAGGTGGCCACCCCGCAAAGCGCACGTTCCAGGCGGTGCGCATCGAGGTGAACGCAGAACTCGAGATTCTCGGCTCGGCGCTGCGGCAGACGGTGGCGCTCCTCGCACCCGGGGCACGACTGGCGGTGCTCTCGTACCACTCCGGCGAGGACCGCATCGTGAAGTCGGTGATGCGCGAGGCAGAGACCGGCGGGTGCACCTGTCCGCCTCTCTTGCCGTGCGGTTGCGGTGCCGTCGCACTCGTGCGTCGCGTCCGCGCACCGCGCACCGCGAACACCGCCGAGATCGCACGCAACCCACGGGCACGTTCTGCGCGTCTGAGAGTGGTCGAGAAACTGACGGGGGACAACTGACATGGCCGCGGTCGTCAAGCTTCCCGTCACCGGTGCGCGCCGTCGGGTCGGTGCCCCCGACGTCGACACCTCCGACAGGCCGGTACTCACACTCGTTCCGCGTCCGGGTCGTCGCAGCGTGGGAGTGGTGTCGGTCGTGCTCGTCTTCGCGGGTGTGCTCTTCTTCGTGGTGGCCCTGCAGACGCACATGGCGCAGCAGCAGGTGCAACTCGACAAGATCAACAGCGACATCGCGCGGGCCCGACGTCACTTCGAGACCCTGCGAGCCGAGCGCGCCCAGCTGCAATCGCCGACGCACCTCATCGCTCGTGCGAACGAGTTCGGCATGGTGCCGGGGGTCAACGTGCGTGTCGTCGAGGTGCCGGCGGCCATCGCGGCAGAAGTTGCAGCCAACGTCGGCAAGATCGACGAGGACGTCGCTGTGGCGGCCGAGTCGCCGCTCGACGAGTTCGGTCGCCTCAAGCCCGCAGTGGTGGGCGGCTGATGGCCGGGGCGGAGTCGAGCAGACGCGGTACCCGCGCGCACGGATCACCCTCGGCGTCGCGCCGTTCGACGAGCGGTGCGCGGTCGTCCGCGCGTCGTTCGTCGACGAGGGGCGCATCGGATCGCCCGTCGTCGTCGCGCAGTTCTTCGAACCGGTCGTCGAGCCGAACGACGAGCACTTCGACAAGGTCGACCACACGTGCGTCTGCGTCACGGTCATCGGAATCACGATCGGGATCGCGGACCGCTGCGCGCCCGCGAGCGACAGCGGCGGCCCCACGAACGTTCGAATCGGCAGTGTCGGCTGGGTTCGCACGGTTGGCGGACACCGTGCAGATGAGCTTCACCGGCGAGGTGCCGGCGGCATACAAAGGTCAGCGGATCGCATCGGAAGCGGCCAAGATCGGCGTGCGCCGTCGTCTCAAGATCTCGCTGCTCGTGATCGTGGCAGGTCTGCTCTATGCAGGGTTCCACGTCGTGCGCGTGCAGACCTTCGCTCGCGCCGAGTACCTCGCCGAGAGCATCGACCAGCGCACCAGGGTGAACACGGTGCGCGCATCACGCGGTGTCATCTTCGATCGACACGGGAACGAACTCGCCCTCTCGGTGCCGAGCACCACGGTCTTCGCAGACCCGCGGGAGATGACCGACATTCCCGCAGCAGCACGCGCACTCGCGCCGATCCTCGGGCTGACCCCCGAGGCGGAAGCCGAACTGGTGACGAAACTCTCCGAGCCAGACCGCAAGTTCCTCTACCTCGCCCGTGAGCTGCCCGAGGAACGTGCGGCGGAGATTCTCGCCCTCGGGGTTCCCGGTGTCTTCTCGTACGTCGAGCCGGCCCGCACCGTGGAGGGCGGAGTCGCAGCGGCCGTGATCGGGGCGACCGATCCCGACGGTGTCGGAACCTCGGGTCTCGAGTTGCAGTTCGACGAAGTGCTCACCGGTGACGACGGTCGTGTCGTTCGCGAGGTGGGAAACAACGGACGCCCCATCGCAGGACAGGAGAGGGTGACCAGTGCACCGGTGCCCGGTGATGACATCGTTCTCACCATCGACAAGAACATCCAGTTCCACACCGACTCTGCCCTCCTCGACCGTGTCGGCCAACTCGGAGCCAAGGGCGGCACTGCGATCGTCATGGATTCCAAGACCGGTGACGTCTATGCCATCTCCAACGTGCGACGGAACGCCGAGGGTGCCGCGGTGCTCGCCACCGGCAACTTCGCGACCGTCGAGGCGCACGAGCCGGGGTCGGTGTCGAAGGTCTTCTCCATCGCGGCCGCGCTCGACCAGGGCAAGGTCACGGCCGACACTGTCCTCTCAGTGCCGGGAGCGGTGGTGATCGACGGATTCCCGATCAGGGACGCATGGCCGCACCCCACGATGGACATGTCGTTGCGTTACATCTTCTCGGAGAGTTCGAACATCGGCACGATGCTCGCCGCACAGACCATCGCTCCCGAGACCCTGCACAGCTATCTCACCGCCTTCGGATTCGGCAAGAAGACTGGGCTCGACTACCCGGGAGAGAGCCGGGGCATCCTGCGCCCGTCGGCGAAGTGGCGCGGAACCGAGAAGTCGACGATCACCTACGGCTACGGAATGGCGGCGACCCCACTGCAGTTGGCCGCCGCCGTGAACTCGGTCGCGAACGGTGGAGTCCATGTTGCGCCTCGTCTGGTGGGAGCCCGTATCGACGGAGGTGGCCGACGCATCGAGTCGCCGGCATCGGCGACACGCCGCGTGTTGCAGCCCACCACGGCCGCTGTCATGAACGAATTGATGCGCGAAGTCGTGTGCACCGGTACCGGCGAGAACGCCAAGGTGAAGGGCATGGAAGTGGCGGGCAAGACCGGCACCGGATACAAGGTGCAGGACAACGGCACCTACGCCACCGACTCCGGCGGACGCAAGTACTTCGCATCGTTCGTCGGGTTCTTCCCGGCTCGCGACCCGAGGGTGACGATTCTCGTGAGCATCGACGAGCCGAATGCGAACTCTCGCGACCGGTTCGGCAGCACGGCCGCAGCGCCCGTGTTCGCGCGCCTGGTTCCCACGGTGATGCACGAACTCGGCATCGAGGCCACCGGCACGGGAACCGGCTGCAAGAAGCGCCCGGCCGCTCCCTGAGGTGGACCGGTGTCGACGGGGTCACCACTGACGCGCACGGCGCGCGAGATCGCGGCACTTCTCGACGCCGATCTCGTCGGGGATCCGTCGGTGACGGTCTCGGGTGTGCGGCACGATTCTCGTGAGGTCGTCGCCGGCGACGTGTTCTGCTGCGTGGCGGGAGCCCACCACGACGGCCACGATCATGCGCCCGGTGCAGTCGGGCGCGGTGCCACGTGTCTCGTGGTCGATCACATTCTCGACTCGGTCGGGCCTGAGGTGGCGCAGATTCTCGTGCCCGATGTACGCGCTTCGATGGGTCCGCTCTCGTCGTGGTTCTACGGCGAACCCTCGCGGCACTTTCGCGTCGTCGGGGTCACCGGCACCAACGGAAAGACCACGACCGCTGCGATTCTGTCGGCGATCCTCCGCGAGGCAGGAATGGTCACCGAGACTCTCGGCACTCTGTCGGGTAGGCGAACGACCCCCGAGGCCGACGATCTTCAGCGGATCATACGAACGATGGTCGACGACGGTGTCGAAGCGCTCGCCATGGAGGTGTCGTCGCATGCCCTCGACATGCACCGCGTGGACGGAACCCGATTCGAACGGGTCGTCTTCACGAACCTCTCGCGCGATCACCTCGACCACCACGGTGACATGGAGTCGTACTTCACCGCGAAGGCGTCGCTGTTCCGCAAGAGCTTCGCAGACTCAGCGGTGGTGAATCTCGACGATGAGTGGGGCCGACGTCTCGCCGCCGAGACCGAACTGGAGGTCGTCGGGTGCTCGCTCGCGGACGCCTCCGATGTCGTGGTGACGGCATCGTCCGTGTCGTTCTCGTGGCGTGGGCGCGCGGTTCAGGTGCCGATCGGGGGCCGCTTCACGGTCTCGAACGCCCTGGTCGCACTGACGACCGCCGAGTCGATGGGCATCGATCCCGACACGGCGGTGCGCGGGTGCGCGGCGGTGGGTGGTGTCAGCGGACGGTTTCAGTCGGTGCCGAACGGGCTCGGGTTCGACGTGGTCGTCGACTATGCCCACACTCCCGACGGCCTGAGCGCGCTACTGGCCACGGCGCGAGAGGTCGCAGACGGACGAGTGATCCTCGTGTTCGGGTGCGGCGGCGACCGGGACCGCGGCAAGCGCGGCTCGATGGGTGTCGTGGCCGCAGCGGCCGACCGTGTCATCGTGACGTCGGACAATCCGCGGAGCGAAGACCCGCACGCGATCATCGCCGAGGTGGTTGGAGGAGTGCTGGCCGCCGGAGGAGAGCCGGAAACCGTGGTCGACCGGGAAGAAGCGATCGCATCCGCCATCTCGGGCGCCCGGCGTGGTGACATTGTGGTGATCGCCGGAAAGGGTCACGAGTCGACCCAGGAGATCGCGGGTGTGTTCCACCCGTTCGTCGACGCAGACGTCGCCGCAGCGGCGCTCGAGAGCCGAAAGGGAGACATCGCGTGATCGCCGTCATCATCGCAGGTGCCATTTCGATGCTCTTGTCGTTGTTCGGAACGCGTTGGATGATCCATTTCTTCGACCGGATCGGCATGGGCCAGCCGATCCTCGGAGCTGAGGATCACGGACCTGTCCAACACATGCGCAAGCAGGGAACCGCGACCATGGGTGGTGCGGCCATTCTCCTGTCGGCGTTCGTGGGTTTTCTCGTGGCGCACCTGAGGCCGGGCATTGCGCTGTCGGACCAGGCATTGATCATGTGGGCCGGTGTGGGGCTGCTGGCGACGATGGGTTTCCTCGACGACTGGTTGAAGGTGCGTCGTGCGCACAACCGCGGGATCTTCTGGAAGCGCAAGGGGTGGATCACCTTCGGCCTTGCCGCACTCGTCACCGCTTGGTTGTCGGTGGGCACCGGCATCAGCGAGACGCTGTCGTTCACGCGGTTCGACCTCCCCGGATGGGAACTCCCGCAGGTGTTGTGGGTGTTGTGGACCGCCCTCATGGTGTGGGCCACGACCAATGCGGTCAACGTCACCGACGGCCTCGACGGTCTGGCGGCGGGGTCTGCGTTGTTCGGTTTTCTCGCGTTCACTGCGATCGCATACTGGGGATTCCGCAATCCCGACGTGTACCACCTCGTGAACCCGCTCGACCTCGCGGTGTTCTCGGCAGCGATGGCGGGTGCCTGCGGCGGATTCCTGTGGTGGAACGCCGCGCCGGCTCGCATCTTCATGGGTGACGTTGGTGCGCTCGGCATCGGGGCGGCACTCGGTCTGCTCGCGGTCGCCACCAACACGCATCTTCTGCTTCCGGTGATCGCGTTCCTCAACGTGATGGAGGCCGGGTCGGTGGCGGTCCAGATGGGAGTGTTCAAGGCGAGCGGTCGCACGCGCCGCCTGTTCCGCATGTCGCCGGTGCACCACCATTTCGAACTCGTCGGTTGGCCCGAAACGACGGTGATCATCCGTTTCTGGATCATCGCCGGACTCGGTGTCGCGGCAGCGCTCGCGATCTTCATCGCAGACTTCACCAACATCGCAGACGGATTCGCCAGGAGGCAGGGCTGATGGAGACGACCGGCACCGAGAGACCACGCGCACCGCGATCGATCAGGGAGCGGCGCCTCGAGACCTTGAGGCGCACCGGAACCGCCGATCGCCACCGCATCGCGCTCGAGCCTCCGACGAAGACCTTCTACTGGCTGCTCACCATCATCGCGACGTTCGTCGTCGTCGGTCTCGTGATGGTGCTGTCGTCGTCGTCGGTCGTGCGCATCCAGACCGGTGGCTCGGCCTGGGGCATGTTCCTGCGCCAGTCGGTGTGGGCGACGTTCGGGGCTCTCGGACTGTGGTTCGCCTACAACACGCCGTACCAGACGTGGGTGAAGCCACGCTGGCTGAGGTTGGCAGCACTGACGATCGTCGGCGCCAACGTCTTCGTGCTGTCGGCGGGAGTGGTCGTCAACGGAGCACGGGCCTGGCTCGACATCGGTCCGTTCCGGTTCCAGCCGTCGGAGTTCATGAAGATCGTCGCGGTTCTCTTCTGCGCGAACCTCATCGCCCAGCGCCACCGTTCCGTGCACATCGGTCAGTTGGTGCACTATCCGTTGATCGGTGCGATGGGAATCACCGCGGGTCTGTGCGTGATGCAGCGTGACTTCGGCGGCGCACTCATCTTCATGGGTGTGATCCTGCTGATGATGACGATGTCGGGCATGAAGGCCAAGCGCATCGTCGCCACACTCGGGGTGGTGGGTGTACTCGGGTGGTTGGTGCTGCGCCTCTCGACGCGCGCGAACCTCCGCTTGATGGCGTTCCTCAACCTCGAGGAGACCAAGAACGACTTCGGGTACCAGGTGTGGCAGTCGATCCTGTCGATGGCGAACGGCGGCTGGACCGGTACCGGCATCGGATCGGGCACGAGCAAGTGGGGGTACGTCCCCGAAGCCCACACCGACTTCATCTTCGCGGTGATCGCCGAAGAGATGGGTCTCGTCGGAACCGTGCTCGTGATCGGCGGGTTCGCCCTGTTGGTGCTGTTCGGCACGCAGGTCGCGCTCGGTGCGCCCGACATGACGGGTGCTCTCATCGCGGGCGGTGTCACGGCCTGGTTCGGGTTCCAGGCCTTCGTCAACGTCGGTGGTGTCGTGGGTGCGATGCCGCTCACCGGGCTCACGCTGCCGTTCCTCAGTTACGGAGGCTCGTCGCTGATCGCGTCGATGATCGCCGCCGGCTTGCTGTTGAACGTCGCTCGCCACGTGAAATCCTGAGGGCATGAGCGCACGCGTCGAGGCGGTGGTGACCGGCGGTGGCACGAGCGGCCACGTGGTCCCGGCGATCGCAATCCTCGAGTCGCTGCGGGACACCGGGAGCGAGGTGTCGTCGTTGCGGTACGTCGGGTCACGAAGGGGAGTGGAGACACGTCTCGTGGCGGCCGACACTGGCGTCGCGTGCGAGTTCCTCGGCATCACGGGGCTGCAGCGTTCGTTCTCCCCGCGTTCGATCCTGACGAATCTCGTGCTCCCGTTGCGGCTGGTGGTGTCGACCGTGAGAGCGATCGTTCTCCTGCGGCGCTGGAGACCTCGGGTGGTGGTGTCGGTCGGCGGCTACGCGAGCGAACCCACGGCCCGGGCGGCGGTGTTGACCGGTGTGCCTCTCGTGTGCGTCAGCTACGACCGGACGCCCGGCCTCGCCACCAGACGGCAGGCGCGACGTGCGGTTGCATGCGCGACCGCATTCCCGGATTCGTCGTTGCCGCGTGCCGTGCACACGGGTGCACCGGTGCGCGCGCGGCTCCGTTCGGTCGACGTGGTCGCCGAGCGAGACGCCGCGAGGAGACAGTTCGGCGTGTCGACGTCTGCGTCGGTCGTTGCCGTCGTCGGCGGTTCACTCGGATCTGGTGCGCTCAACGATGCGGTCCCGGCGCTCCTCGCGGCTCTCGCCGACGTCGATGCGGCGGTCATCCACGTCACTGGTCCGCGCTATGCCTCGTCGCCGACGCCTGCCGTGCCCGCCGGTGTGACGTACGTGCGGCTTGCGTACTGCGACGACATGGCGTCCTTGTACGCCGCATGCGACGTGTTGGTGTGTCGTGCGGGGGCGAGCACGGTCGCAGAGGTTGCCACCGTCGGTGTCGCATCGGTGATCGTGCCGTGGTCGGGCGCGGCCGACGATCACCAACGACTCAATGCACAATGGCTGGTCGATGCGGGTGCGGCTGTCTCCGTGCCCGACGGTGACACGGTGGCTCTCGTCGACGAAGTCGTCTCGCTGGTCGGTGATCGCGCGAGGCGGGTCGGGTTCGCCACCGCGGCGAGACGGCTCGGGGCGGTCCATCGCGGTGACGCGCTGGTGAAACTGGTGCGGGACTGCGCCGACTGAGAGCTCGACGGGCATCGGAGCCTCGTCGCGCACCGAGAGACACCCGTCGCCGAGGATTCGGTGAAACAATGACCGACGACATGAACCAACGCGCACCCCGACGCGGCCCCGAGCCGTTGGTGGATCTCGCCCAGCACCACAAGTGGCATCTCGTGGGCATCGGTGGTCCGGGAATGGCCCCACTCGCGCGTCTGCTGAACGCCGCCGGTCAGACGGTCTCGGGTTCCGACATTCGCGCGTCGTCGACAACGTCGGCCCTGCGGGAAGACGGGATCGACGTCGAGATCGGACACGACGCTCGACACATCGCCGGTGCCGACCTCGTCGTGTTCTCGACCGGAGTTCCCACGGACAACCTCGAATTGGTCGCGGCCCGTGGTGCGGGCATCAGGGTCTGCCACAGGTCGGTGGCGCTCGGATCGGTCTGCGCGGCGGCTCGGTCGGTGGGGGTCGCGGGGGCGCACGGCAAGACAACGACGTCTGCCCTGGTGGTGGCGATGCTGCGCACGGCCGGAATCGACACGGCCGCCTACGTCGGAGCAGACGTGCGAGACGACACAGGTGCTGCGGTCTCGACCGGTCCGGTGACGACTTCGACGATGCTCGTCGTCGAAGCAGACGAGAGCGACGGCACGATCGAGATGTTGCCGTTGTCGGCGATCGCGGTGACGAACGTCGACGTCGACCATCTCGACTACTGGGGAGACCTCGACGGCATCGTCGACGGCTTCACGACGGTCGTGCGGTCCGTCGTCGAGAGCGGTGGGGGGCCGGTCGTGTTGAACGCTGACGACCCCGTCTCCCGTCGCCTCGCTGCGGCGCTTCCGGAGGCGGCGGTGAGATGGTTCGGACACGACGCGCGCAGTCAGGTCCGTCTCGAGCGGTGGCGCCCCGTGGCCCGGGGACTCGAGGTCACGCTGGTGGTCGACGGTGAGACGGTGACGTGTGGACTCCCGTTGCGCGGCGGTCACAACGCATCGAATCTCGCCTGTGCCGTGGCGGTCGCGACCGCGTGTGGCGCCGACCTTGCGTCGTGTGTCGCAGCTGCGGAGAAGTTCGCCGGCGTCGAGCGTCGCTTCAGCGAACGGGGGACACACGGTGGCGCGCTCGTGATCGACGACTACGCCCACCTGCCCGCCGAGATCGCGGCCTCGCTCTCGGCGGCCCGAGAACATCCGGCCCTCGACGGACGGGTGGTGGCGGTCTTCCAACCGAATCGTTTCCACCGCATCGCGGTGATGTCGGGCGACTACGCCGACTGCTTCGCCGGCGCCGATCACGTGGTGATCACCGACATCTATGCGTCGGGAACCGACCCGATCGAAGGGGTCACCGGGAAGCTCGTGGCCGATGCGGCGTCCCGAGTCCATTCATCGGTGGTGTGGGCGCCGACACGTGCCGACGTCGTGACGGCGGTTCGCGCGTACCTGCGACCGGGAGACATCTGTGTCGGAATGGGCTGCGGCGACATCTCGAGCCTCGCGACGGATCTCGGTGTGGAGCTCTCGTGACTGGAGACCGATGGGACTCGGTCGCCTCACTCGTGCGTGAGGCCGGGCTCGACGCAGAGCGTGAGGTGCCTCTCGCGCCGTACACGACGTACCAAGTCGGTGGTGCGGCGCGTGTTGCAGTGCGAGTGGGATCGTTCGACGACGCGGAACGTCTCGCGGGGGCTCTCTCGGCGGTCGACGACGTGCCCTTGCTGGTGATGGGGCGAGGGAGCAACGTGCTGGTCGCCGATGCCGGCTTCGACGGGCTCGTGGTCTTCGTATCGTCGATGAACCCCGATTCGGTGGAGATCGTCGACCATGCGGTGGTGGCATCGGCTGGTGTTCCGTTGCCGGTGCTCGCGCGTCGCACGGTGGCTGCGGGTCGTTGCGGTCTTGAATGGGCCGTCGGCGTGCCCGGGTCGGTCGGTGGGGGCGTCCGCATGAATGCGGGAGGTCACGGCTCCGACGTTGCAGAGTCGCTCGTGTCGGCAGAGATCGTGTCGCTGCGGTCGGGGCGACGGGTCACGGTCGCCGCGGCCGACCTCGACCTGCACTTCCGCGGATCCGTCCTCGCCGATCACCATCTCGTCGTGTCGGCGCACTTCGTGACCACCAGCGGTGACTGCTCTTCGACCCTCGCAGAGATCGTGGCGTGGCGGCGGGAACACCAGCCCGGAGGTCGGAACGCCGGATCGGTGTTCGTGAATCCGGCCCCGGGGGAAGGAAGCGCGGGGGCGATGATCGACTCGCTCGGTCTCCGTGGTCTGCGTGTCGGCGGTGCGCAGGTGTCGACCAAGCACGCGAACTTCGTCGTCGCAGACGACGGAGCACGTGCAGCCGACGTGATCGAGGTGATGTGCGCCGTGCACGACGCAGTTCGCAGCGAAACGGGGGTTCGGCTCCGCAGCGAGATCCGACTCGTCGGGTTCGACCAGTCGGTCGTCTCCCGTTTCGTCGACGAGGGACACCTCTCACCGCGACATGACGCTGCTCGCGTCGCGCTGGCGGCAACGATGGGGGACCTGTGAGTCCGACCGACGACCGTCCCACCGACGAGTCAGGCGACGAGCCGATTCGGTTCGCCCAGATCGACGAGGTCTCCGACGAGGTCCAAGCCGAACTCGAGCGATTGTTCACCGGGCGTCCGGCCGGGCACTCCGAACCCGTCTCTGAGGACGGTGACGACACCGACACCGTCGTGGTCGCCTCGTTCGTGTCGGCGCACGATGCCGTCGTAGACGACCCTGTCGACGAGAATCGCGAGATTCTCACGATCGGTGATCCGTCGGTCGACAGCGTCGTTCCCCTTCCGGTCGACCCGTTGCTCTCCCCGAACGCCGGTGTGGTGCAGATCATTGACGATCACGCCCAGCCCGAGGTCCGCGATGCGGCCGACGTCAGCCGTGTCCTGATCATCGACGACGACGCGCCCGTGAACCGGACAGAAGACCGGGAACGTCGTCGTCGCCGCCGCAGGCGTCTGCGACAGGTCAAATGGCTCAGGGTGACGATGTTCGTCTCGGTCGGTGTCGTGGTGGTCACTGCGATCCTCGCGTCGCCGTTGTTCGCGGTGCGGTCGGTCACATTCGAGGGTGTCGTGTACACGGCCGACGAGACCGTGGATCGCGTGCGCGAGATGCTCGACGGATCGTCGGTGTTCACGGTCGACACGAACGAGGCGCGCCAGACGCTGCTCGACGATCCTTGGGTGGCCGAAGTCCGGATCACCACGTCGTGGCGTGGCCGTGCCACCGTCGAAGTGGCCGAGCGGACACCGGTGGTGTGGTACGTGGGGGACGACCAGAAGGCTCGGGTGGTCGATGCACGCGGTCATGTGGTGGCGGTTCTCGAGGGCTGGCCGGTCGACTATCTCCAGGTGCGGGGTACGGGGCCGTCACTGGAGGCCGGTGCGATCGCCGACGCCGCCTACAGGGCCGCCGCTCAGTTGGTGCTCGCGCTCCCCGACGAGATCGGCGGCACCGTGACCGCTCTCGAGTTGTCTCCGGGGGGAGAACTCTCGATGTTGTTGAAAGGGGGCACGATCGTGCGGTTCGGACCGCCCGAAGGTCTCCAGGACAAGCTGGTCGCAGTGGTGGTGCTGTTGCGCCGTCAGGACCCCGCAACCCTTGCCGTTGTTGATGTCTCGACGGGGGAGCCAGCCGTCCAGACTCGGTGAGCGTCGGCGACCATGGGGCGCTCTGTGTCGAATTGCCACCAAATTCGCGTCGTGTGTGGAAACATTGTCCCGCAACACGCATTGGCTCCTCGACCGGAGGTATTGGCCCATGGCCGGATCACCACAGAATTACCTCGCCGTCATCAAAGTGATCGGCGTGGGCGGCGGCGGAGTCAACGCCGTGAACCGAATGATCGACGCAGGGCTGCGTGGGGTCGAGTTCGTCGCGGTGAACACCGACGCCCAGGCTCTCCTGATGAGCGATGCCGACTTCAAGCTCGACATCGGCCGTGAACTGACGCGTGGCCTCGGGGCAGGGTCCGACCCAGAGGTGGGCCGCGAGGCGGCAGAGGCTCATCGCGACGAGATCGAAGAGATGATCGGCGGAGCCGACATGGTCTTCATCACCGCCGGCGAGGGTGGTGGCACCGGTACCGGCGCGGCACCGGTGATCGCAGAGATCGCGAAGTCGGCCGGTGCGCTCACGATCGGAGTCGTCACGAGGCCGTTCCAGTTCGAGGGTCGTCGTCGCGCCGTGCAGGCCGACAACGGCATCCAGCGTCTCAAGGAGAAGGTCGACACTCTGATCGTGATTCCGAACGATCGCCTCCTCACGGTCGCCAACGACAAGACCTCGCTCGTGAACGCCTTCAAGATGGCCGACGAGGTCCTGCTGCAGGGCGTCGCCGGCATCACGAACCTCATCACCACGCCCGGTCTCATCAACACCGACTTCGCCGACGTGAAGATGATCCTCACGAACGCCGGGTCGGCGCTCATGGGTATCGGCGTGGCGTCGGGCGACAACCGTGCGGTCATCGCAGCCAAGGATGCGATCTCGAGTCCCATGCTCGAGGCCGCGATCGACGGTGCCAGAGGAATCCTGCTCAACATCACCGGCCCGTCCAGCATGGGGCTCTTCGAGGTCAACGCGGCAGCCGAGGTGGTCCACGGAGTTGCCCACCAGGATTCGAACATCATCTTCGGCACCGTCATCGACGACGAGATGGGCGACGAGATCAAGGTCACCGTCATCGCCGCCGGTTTCGAACGGTGGGACGGCTCGGCGAACTCGTCGTTCGGAACGAGGTCGGCCTCGCGGCCCGAACCACGACCGCAGACGAACGTTCGCGACATCTTCGCCGACGACGATCCGCTGTCACCCGACGACGACGACGATTTCGACGTCCCGTCGTTCCTCAAGTAGGCGTCCGCTTCGCCTGCGCCGATGACGGCGGTGGTCGATACCGACGAAGTCGTACGACGTGTCGGGGCGGTGAGGGCCCGCCTCGGGGAGCTCACCGATCGTCGGGTCACGCTCGTCGCGGTGACGAAGTCGTTCGGCACCGATGCGATCCTGGCGGCCTCGCGTGCGGGGTGCGATGCGATCGGGGAGAACTACGCACAGGAACTCCTCGTGAAGGCGCCGACGGTCCCGTCCGGTCTCGAGGTGCACTTCATCGGTCATCTGCAGTCGAACAAGGTGAAGTCACTCGCCGGGGTGGTCGACGTCTGGGAGACGGTCGACCGGGAGTCGCTCCTGTCCGAGGTCGCCCGTCGCTGTGCGGGGGCGAGGGTGCTGATCCAGGTGAACACGACCGGTGAGGCCTCCAAGGGTGGGTGTGTGCCCACCGACGTCGCCGGGTTGGTCGCCTCGGCGGTGTCGTCGGGTCTGGTGGTCGAGGGACTGATGACGATCGGGCCCACCGACGGTGGCGAGCAACAGTGTCGGCGGGCGTTCGGATTGTTGCGTGGTCTGGCCGATGATCTCGGTCTCGCGCAGTGCTCGATGGGGATGTCCAACGACTGGGAGATCGCCGTGGAGGAGGGCGCGACGATCATCAGACTCGGGTCGGCGCTCTTCGGGGCGCGCACGTGAGGAACCTCCCACAGTTCCTCGGCGCACTGGGTTAGCCTTGACACATGTCGATCTTCCGACGCGCCCTCGATTATCTCGGTCTCAGCGGTGACGAGTCGTACGACGACTACGACATGTCGGCCGAGTACGAGCGACCTGCGCGCGGTCCGCGCGAGCCGCTCGTGCGTCGTGGCCCCGAACCCGAGTATTCGTCGGAGACGGTGAGGCCGTCGCCCCGTCCGGCTCGCGTCGATGACACGGGTGCGGCTCGTCGCCCCGACGATTCGTCTGGAATCCAGGTTCGTCCCGCGGGTGCGCCGCGCACGACCCCGACCGTTCGTGCAGTGCCGGCGGCCGGCGACACGGTGACGGTGCGCCCGCGCAGCTTCAACCAGGTGCAAGAGATCGGGGAGCACTTCAAGGACGGTGTGCCGGTGATCGTGAATCTCGAGGGAGCGGAGCGCGAGATGTCGCGTCGCATCATCGACTTCGCGAGCGGTCTCTGCTTCGCGCTCGGCGGCACGATGGAGAAGGTCGCGACCGGCGTCTACCTCCTGAAGCCGGCGGCGCCGTACGGCTCGTACTGATCCGTCATGTCGATCGTCTGCACGATTCTCGATCTCTACACGTTGGTCATCATTGCGAGGGCCATCGCGTCGTTCTTCCCGATCAACGCCGGCAGCCCCCTCGCGCCCGTCGTCGGGGTTCTCCATCAGCTCACCGAGCCGGTCTTTGCTCCGGTCCGACGGGTGCTCCCACCGATCGGAATGTTCGACTTCACCCCAGTGGTGGTGTTGATCGCGATCATGCTGATCCAGAACCTCCTCTGCCGCTGAACCGTCCTGCCGTGCCGGTGCGCGCCTAGCCTTGAGACGTGCCGTATCCCGACGTCGAGCCGCAACCGAACTTCCCGCGCCTCGAGGAGGCCGTGCTCGCCAGATGGGAGACCGAGGGGACGTTCGCCGCGTCTCTCGAGGCTCGTGATCCGGGCACCGGCGGCTCGAACGAGTACGTCTTCTACGACGGCCCGCCCTTTGCGAACGGACTCCCGCACTACGGGCATCTCCTCACCGGCTACGTGAAGGATGTCGTTCCGCGCTTCCAGACGATGCGCGGCAAGAGGGTGGAACGACGGTTCGGATGGGATTGCCACGGACTCCCCGCGGAGGTGGAGGCCGAGAAGGAACTGGGCATCTCGGGGCACCCCGAGATCAGCGAATTCGGTATCGACAAGTTCAATGATGCATGCCGTGTGAGCGTTCTCCGCTACACCGACGAATGGCGTCGGTACGTCACGCGTCAGGCGCGGTGGGTCGACTTCGACAACGACTACAAGACGCTCGATGCTCCCTACATGGAGAGTGTCATGTGGGCCTTCAAGAGTCTCTGGGACAAAGGGCTCGTGTACGAGGGGTTCCGTGTTCTCGCGTACTGCTGGCGTTGTGAGACCCCGCTGTCGAACACGGAGACCCGCATGGACGACGTGTACAGGGACCGCCAGGATCCCGCACTCACTGTCGCGTTCACTCTCGAGACGGGCGAGAAGATCCTCGCGTGGACGACGACACCGTGGACCCTGCCGTCGAACCTCGCCCTCGCCGTGAACCCCGAGGTCGACTACGCGGTGGTGTCGCACCCCGACGGCTCCCGATACGTGATGGCAGAGGGGCGACTGGCCGCCTACGAACGCGAACTCGAAGGGGCGGAGGTCGTCGCCACGATGAAAGGAGCCGAACTCGTCGGACGCACCTACGAGCCGATGTTCCCGTTCTTCCACGACACCGAGAATGCGTTCCGTGTGTTGGGTGCCGACTTCGTCACCATCGACGACGGAACGGGGGTCGTGCACATGGCCCCGGGTTTCGGTGAGGACGACCAGGTCGAGTGCACGAAGGCCGGTATCGCCACCATCTGCCCGATGGACGAGCACGGCCGGTACACGAACGAGGTCGCGCCGTGGGCCGGTGAGCACGTCTTCGACGCGAACCCGTCGATCATCCGGCACCTGAAGGAACGAGGCGTCGTGCTCCGCCACGAGACCTACGACCATCCGTACCCGCATTGCTGGAGGTGTTCGCAGCCGCTCGTGTACCGGGCGATTTCGTCATGGTTCGTGGAGGTCACGCGCATCAAGGACCGGATGGTCGAGTTGAACCAGCAGGTCGAGTGGGTCCCGGCGCACGTGAAGGACGGCATGTTCGGCAAGTGGCTCGCGAATGCGCGGGACTGGTCGATCAGTCGCAACAGGTTCTGGGGCTCGCCGATCCCCGTCTGGAAGAGCGACGATCCCGCATACCCGCGCATCGACGTGTACGGAAGTTTCGCGGAGCTCGAGCGTGACTTCGGCGTCGCAGTCGTCGATCTCCACCGTCCGGCTGTCGACGAGTTGACGCGACCGAACCCCGACGATCCGACGGGACGATCGGTCATGCGTCGCGTGCCCGAGGTGCTCGACTGTTGGTTCGAGAGCGGGTCGATGCCGTTCGCGCAGGTGCACTACCCGTTCGAGAACTCGCAGTGGTTCGACGACCATTTTCCGGGTGACTTCATCGTCGAGTACATCGGCCAGACCCGGGGCTGGTTCTACACCATGCACGTGCTCGCGACGGCGCTGTTCGACCGACCGGCGTTCCGCACGTGTGTGAGTCACGGAATCGTGCTCGGAGACGACGGCCAGAAGATGTCGAAGAGCCTGCGCAACTATCCCGACCCGATGCGGGTGTTCGACGACCACGGTGCCGACGCAATGCGGTGGTACCTGATGTCGTCGCCGATCCTGCGTGGCGGTGACTTCTCGGTGACCGAGCAGGGCATCCGCGATGCAGTGCGCCAGGTGCTCCTTCCGCTCTGGAACTCGTGGTACTTCCTCTCGCTGTATGCGAACGCCGAGGGCAAGACCGGCACCGAACGAACCGATTCACGGAACGTGCTCGATCGTTACGTGCTGGCGAAACTGCGTTCGACCATCGCGACGGTCACCGAACAGATGGATTCGCTCGACTTGTTCGGTGCGTCGGCCGAGATCCGGTCGTTCATCGATGTGCTCACGAACTGGTACATCAGACGCAGTCGGGACCGCTTCTGGGAAGGCGACAGCGATGCGATCGACACCCTCCACACGGTGATGGTGCGTCTGGTCAGGCTCGCAGCGCCCCTCCTCCCGCTCGTCACCGACGAGATCCACCGCGGGTTGGTGGGTGGACGCAGTGTCCACCTCGAGGACTGGCCGGCTGTCGACGGTCTGCCGGTCGACGATGCCCTCGTGCAGGCAATGGATGCCGTTCGTGACGCGTGTTCGGCGGCACTGTCGGTCCGCAAGTCGCACGGGAGACGTGTGCGGCTGCCTCTCGCCACGCTCACCGTCGCGACACCGTCGGCGGCCTCGCTGCGTGCATTCGAGTCGATCCTGCGTGACGAAGTCAACGTACGCGAGGTGGTGTTGACTGACGACGTCGACGCAGTTGCGCGCCGCGAACTCCAGGTCGTTCCCGCGGTGATAGGCCCGCGTCTCGGTGCAAAGACCCAACAGGTGATCGCGGCCGTGAAGAAGGGCGAATGGACGCGAGCCGGCGACGACGTGCTCGTTGCCGGCGAGACCCTGGTGCCCGGAGAGTACGAGATGCGACTGACGGCGAGGCCCGGCGAGGCGAGCGCGCCGCTCGCATCGGGTCTCGGTGTCGTTGCACTCGACGTCGAGGTGACGGATGAACTCGAGGCAGAGGGCACCGCGCGGGACGTCATTCGTGTCGTGCAGCAAGCGCGTCGCGAAGCGGGACTGGCGGTGTCGGACAGGATCGATCTGGTGCTCTCTGCCGATGCAGACGTCGCAGCGCGCATCGAGGCCCACTCGGCTCTCGTGGCGCGAGAGACATTGGCTGAATCGCTGATTTTCGACGATTCCGTGGAGCGACACGCCGACATCGAAGGTGCCGCGATCGGGGTGCGGGTCTCGGCGCGACGTTGATTGCGTCCGTGACGGTCGTTGGCGGCGACACTCCCGTGTCGTAGCCTCTCGGGGCAATCGGTCCGGTCGAAGCAGGTGTTGCCTGTCGGTGCGGGATCGGGAGACAGAGAGACGGAGATCGGCGATGGCGACGAAGAAGAAGGCCACCAAGGTGGCCAAGAAGACGGCGCAGAAGAGCCCAGCCAAGAAGACTGCAGCCAAGAAGGCACCGGCGAAGAAGCAGGCAGCGAAGAAGGCCCCCGTGAAGAAGACTGCGGCCAAGAAGCCGGCAGCAAAGAAGCCGGCAGCAAAGAAGAGTCCGGCCAAGAAGCCTGTGGCCAAGAAAGCACCGGTGAAGAAGGCGGCGGCGACCAAGTCGGCAGCCGACAAGAAGAAGGTCGAGGCCGCCAAGAAGGCCGCTGCCAAGAAGGCGGCGGATGCGAAGAAGCTCGCTCTGGCCAAGGCGGCCGAAGCGAAGAAGGTCGCGGCGGCCCGACTGGCCGAGAAGAAGGCCAAGGAAGCCGAGAAGAAGGCGAAAGAACGCGCCAGGCTCCAGGCGGCAAAAGACCGCGAGCGCGAACGCAAGGAGAGGGTACGCGAGCGCGAGAAGGCCGCGCGCGAGAAGGCGGCAGCGAAGGCGAAGGCTGAGCGTGAGAAGGCCGCTGCCAAGGCCAAGGCAGAACGCGAGAAGGCCGCAGAGAAGGCGCGGGTCGAGCGTGAGAAGGCAAAAGCCGCTGCCCAGGCCGAGAAGGAACGTCTTGCGGCAGAGAAGGCGCGCGCGAAGCAGGAAGCTCTCGACCGAGCAGCCGCCGAGAAGGCAGCAGCCGAAGCAGCCGCCAAGCCTGCGATGCCGCCGCCCCTCCCGCGCAAGCCGAAGCCTGAGCCCCCCAAGCCTCCGGTGATCGTCAAAGGGGAGAAGCGGGACGGGATCGTCTCGACGAACGAGTTCGACATCGAGTTCCTGCTCGCCCAGCGCGACCTGCTCGTGGAAGAGCGCGCCAAGCACACCGGACAGGCGACTCGCCTCGAGAACGAGGCCAACGCTCTCATCGCCGACGGCGAAATGGGCGACGTGCAGTTCGACGACGAAGGCGGCGAAGGCGACACGATGGTGGTCGAACGAGAGCAAGATCTCCTGTTGTCTGCACAGGCACGGCAGATCGTCGACGACATCGATGCAGCGCTCGACCGGATGAAGCGCGGCGAGTACGGGTACTCCCAGGTCTCCGGGTTTCCCATTCCGCGCGACCGCCTCAGGGCGATCCCGTGGGCTACCGAGCTGGTGACGGAGCGCGCCGGCGGCATCACCCGCTGACCGGCACCGACGAGTGAAGACGTCGACCCGCGGAGGGTTGCTGGCGCTCGGTGTGGTCGTGCTCGACCAGGTGACCAAGTCGTGGGCCGTCTCGGCGCTCGCCGACGGTCGCACCGTCGACATCGTCTGGACGCTCCGCTTTGCGCTCGGATACAACAGTGGCTTTGCGTTCTCGACCGGCACGGGGTTGGGTCCGTGGATCGGGCTCGCCGCGGTTGCGATCGTGGTCGTGATGGCGGTTGCAATGCACCGTGCCGACTCTGCCCGCGCACGACTCGCCCTCTCGCTCGTCATCGGTGGTGCGGTCGGCAACATCGTCGACCGGCTGTTTCGGGAAGGGGGTTGGATGAAGGGTCGTGTCGTCGATTTCGTCGACTTCCAGTGGTTCCCGGTCTTCAACGTGGCCGATTCTGCGATCACGGTCGGTGGGGCACTCCTCGTGGTGTCCTCCCTGTGGCCGGGGCCCTCTCCGGGGGTTGCAGGCGACGACGGCGGGAGCCGAGAGTGATCGAAGAGGTCCTGCCGTCTGCGCTCGACGGGGAACGTCTCGACCGCATCATTTCCCTGATCGCCGACGTCTCGAGGTCGGCGGCGTCGTCGTTGGTGGCGGCCGGCGGTGCGTCGGTCGACGGTGTGGTCGAGACGTCGGGCAAGTTGAGACTCCGGGAGGGTCAGTCGGTGGCGGTCGACATGTCGAAATTGCCGGTCGCGGCTCCTCCTGCGCCCGACCCGACGGTCGCGGTTCGCGTGGTTCACGACGATGCCGATGTGATCGTGGTCGACAAGGAACCCGGCGTGGTGGTGCATCCGGCCGCCGGGCATGACTCGGGCACTCTCGTCAACGGGCTTCTCGCGAGATACCCCGAGATCGCCTCCGTGGGCGAATCATTCCGTCCCGGAATCGTGCATCGCCTCGACGTGGGGACGTCGGGACTGTTGGTGGTCGCGCGCTCCCGGGCGGCCTACGACACGTTGGTCGCCGCACTTGCGGCCCGTGACGTGGGGCGCGAGTACGTCGCATACGTGTGGGGTCGAGTCGATGCGCCGTCGAGTGTGATCGACGCGCCCATCGGTCGCGACCCTCGTGATCCCACGAAGATGGCCGTGACGCGCGACGGCAAGCCGGCGCGCACGCACGTCGAGGTGATCGACCGCATGCTCTCGCCCGAGGTCACCGTCGTGAAGTGCACCCTCGAGACCGGCCGCACACACCAGATCAGGGTGCATCTGGCCGCGATCGGTCACCCCGTCGTCGGTGATGCTCCGTACGGTGGGGCGCGTTCTGGACTGGTGGCTCCTCGACCGATGCTGCACGCGCGACGCCTCGAATTCGCCCATCCGACGACGGGTCGGGTCATGGAGTTCGAGTCACCGGTGCCCGACGACATGACGTCGGTGCTGTCGAGGTGCGAACGCGCCGAGTGAGCGGCGACGACGGTGACGATCCGGCCGTGGGTCGGATCGGTGGCACAGATGCGCGTTCGGCGCCGGGATCAGTGATGGTGGAAGTGGGTCTTCGGCCACTCGGCCTTGCCGGTTGCGGCATCGGCAATCGACGCGAGTGTGTACGACTCGAGATGTTCGCGCATGTGCTGGGCGGCGACGTCCCAGATGGCAAGCAGGACGCACTGTCCCTCATGGTCGCACGCGCCCTCTTGATGGGGTTTTCCGAAGTCGCCCATGGTGATGGGGCCGTCGACTGCCGAGATGATCTCGGAGAGTCGGATCTCGTCGGGGGACTTGGCGAGCACATAGCCGCCCCCGACTCCTCGCTTGGATCGCACCAGCCCCGCACCCTTGAGGGCCAAGAGGATCTGTTCCAGATACGGCTGCGGAAGTCCCGTGCGCTCTGCGATGTCGCGCACCGAAGTCGGGCCCGTCTCGTCACGGTGGAGAGCGAGAGACAGCAGCGCCCTGCAGGCGTAGTCACCTCGGGTCGACACTCGCACACGCCCATGGTAGATGCTGGACTGTGACCGTGGATGTTCCCCGACCGATCGTTCCCCGCTACGGGGCCGACTGCCTGTCGTCGGTCGTGCCGGCGCTGTTGTCGCCGGCGGGAACCTCGTCGTTGCCGTCGTGGTTTCCCGAGGTTGCGGCCGGGGCGCGGGCAGTGGTGCTGCTCCTGCTCGACGGTCTCGGTCGCGGTCAACTCGATGACCGCTCGTCGCTCGCGCCGGAACTGTCGTCGATGACGGGAACCACGATCACCACCATTGCTCCCACCACCACTGCGACGGCGCTCACGTCGTTGACGACCGGACTCGCGCCCGGTGAGCACGGTCTCATCGGGTACCGCATCGACATGGGCGACACGATCCTCAACACGTTGCGATGGGGTGATGCACGGGGAGACCGTCGACTGTCGCATCCGCCGACGGTCGTGCAGTCGTGTCCGCCGTTCATGGGGGCCCGCATACCGGTCGTGAGCCGCGCCGATCTCGAGTCGACCGGATTCACCGAGGCGCACATGGCGGGCGTGCGTCCGGAGGGGTGGAAGGTTCCCTCGAGCATCGCCGTCACCTGCAGTGAGTTGGTGGACGCGGGGGAGACCTTCGTCTACGCGTACTACGACGGGATCGACAAGGTCGCCCACGAGCACGGATTCGGTGCTCACTACGACGCCGAACTCCGATTCGCCGATGCAATCGTGGGAGAGATCCTCGATTCCGTCGGTTCCGACACTGTCGTCGTCGTGACCGCCGACCACGGGCAGGTTCACGTGGGTGATCGCATCGTCTCGGTCGACGCAACAGTGACCGAATTGGTGCACCACCAGTCGGGGGAGGGCCGCTTCCGGTGGTTGCACGCCCGCAAGGGACGGGAACGCGACCTTGCGTCCGCGTGTGAGATCCATGCCGACACAGCCTGGGTGGTGACCCGGGAACAGGCGATCGACGAGAAATGGTTCGGACCGCGCGTCCACGATCATGTCGTGCGGCGGATGGGTGACGTGGCCCTCGTTGCCAGGGCGGCCGTGAGTTTCGACGACCCCGACGAACCGTCCGCGTTCTCGTTGGTCTGTCGGCACGGTTCGATGACACCAGACGAAGTGCTCGTCCCCTTGCTCGCCGCCAGGGGACGGCGATGAGCCGGGCACCAGCGGCGGCCACTGCCCGAAAGCCGGTGCACCCGGGCAGACTGTGTCGGTGTCAGAGGAAACCCCCACTCACGTGACCGGCGCAGAAGTTGTGGAGTCCGATCGCTCCGACGTCGAGACCGAATCGGTGACCGAACCGGCCAAGGTGATGCGCATCGGGGCCATGGTGCGCCAACTTCTCGAGGAAGTCAGGGGAACCCAACTCGACGAACCCAGCCGCGAGAGGCTGGCTGAGATCTACGAGCGATCGATCACCGAGATCTCGACGGCGCTGTCGCCCGACCTTGCCGAAGAGCTGCACATGCTGGCGCTGCCCTTCAAGGACGGGGAGGTGCCGAGCGAGGGAGAGTTGCGCGTTGCCAAGGCTCAACTCGTGGGCTGGCTCGAAGGACTTTTCCACGGCATCCAGGCGACACTGTTTGCGCAGCAACTTGCGGCCCGCCACCAGATCGAGCAGATGCGTCAGATTCCGCCCCAAGGCGGCGGGGCCGGCAGCGCTCCGGGGGGCACGTACCTCTGATTCCCCATGGTCGGCCCGACGGCCGGCCGGCCCGACACAGGGCGGTGGTACTTTTGCAAATCACACTGCTGTGACTTCGGCGAGCCCGGAGACGTGGCCGTGTGTGCGGAGTGTCCGGCGGAGACAAGTGGAGGAGGTGAGCACGGGTGTCGTCATCGTTCGTCCACCTGCACGTCCACACCGAGTACTCGATGCTCGACGGTGCCGCACGTCTCGACCAGTTGGTGTCGAAGGCCGTGCGCGACGGTCAGCCCGCCCTCGGGATCACCGACCACGGCAACATGTACGGGGTCATCGACTTCTACAAGGAGTGCACGAAGGCAGGCATCAAGCCGATCATCGGAACCGAGGCCTACATGGCCCACGACCACCGCACGGAACGCATCGTTCGCCGCGGACGCCTCGACGACAACGGCGGAGCCGACGAGGCGGGACGGAAGCAGTACTACCACCTGACACTCCTGGCGGAGACCGACGAGGGCTACAGAAACCTGATCAAGCTCTCGAGCCTGGCGTTCCTCGAGGGCTACCACTACAAGCCGCGTGTCGACTGGGAACTCCTGGAGCGGCACTCCTCGGGCCTGATCGCCACCACCGGGTGCCTCGGTGGGCACGTGTTGCAGTCGTTGCTGCGCGGTGACGAAAAGGGGGCGGTCGAGAAGGCTTCGCGACTGCAGGACATCTTCGGTCGCGAGAATCTCTTCGTCGAACTGCAGGACCACGGCATCGCGAACCAACGCTCGACCAACCCGCAACTCGTCGAGCTCGCGCGCAAGATCGGTGCGCCGTTGCTCGCCACGAACGACTCGCACTATGTCGAGCGATCCGATCACGAGGCTCACGACGCTCTCTTGTGCGTGCAGACGGGGGCGTTGATGAGCGAGCCGGATCGTTTCCGGTTCGAGGGTCACGAGCACTACCTCAAGTCGGCCGACGAGATGCGCGCGCTCTGGTCCGAGTTGCCCGAGGCTTGTGACAGTTCGTTGTGGATCGCCGAGCGGGCCGATGTGACGCTCGAGTTCGGTCGGTACCAATTGCCCGACTTTCCGTTGCCGTCGGGTTTCTCGACGCCCGGTGAGTACCTCGCGCATCTCGCCCGCGAGGGTGCACGCGCGCGATGGGGTGACACCCTCCCGCCCGAGGTGGTCGAGCGCCTCGCCTACGAACTCAAGGTCATCGACGACATGGGGTTCTCCGGGTACTTCCTGATCGTGTGGGACCTCATCAGGTATGCGAAAGAGTCGGGCATCAGGGTCGGGCCGGGACGAGGCTCGGCCGCCGGGTGCGCGGTGGCCTATTGCCTCCGCATCACCGACCTCGACCCCATCAAGTACGACCTGCTCTTCGAGCGGTTCCTCAACCCGTCGCGCGTCAGCATGCCCGACATCGACATGGACTTCGACTCGCGCTACCGCGACCAGATGATCCGGTACGCCGCCGACAAGTACGGCCGCGACCGTGTGGCTCAGATCATCACGTTCGCCACGATCAAGTCGCGCAACGCGGTGCGCGACGCCGCCCGGGTGCTCGGGCACGAGTACGCCGTCGGCGACCGCATCGCAAAGGCCATGCCGCCCCTCAATCAGGGCCGTGACACGCCCCTCCAGTACTGCCTCGAGTTCGACGAGCGACATGCCGACGGGTACCGAGAGGCCCAGGGTCTGCGCGACCTCGTCGAGACAGACGAAGTCGCCCGCAAGGTCGTCGAGGTGGCGATGGGTCTCGAAGGGCTCAAGCGTTCCGACGGTATCCACGCCGCTGCAGTGGTGATCACGCCGCAGCCCCTGACCGACTATCTGCCGATCCAGCGCAAGCCGGCGAGCGACACGAGCATTGACGACGCACCGATCGTGACGCAGTACGAGATGCACGGCGTGGAAGACCTGGGCCTGTTGAAGATGGACTTCCTCGGCTTGCGCAACCTCGACGTCATCTCCGATGCGGTCGCGATGATCCGTCGGCGCCGCGACCCGTCGTTCGACATCGACGCCGTCCCACTCGACGACCGCGCGACGTTCGAGTTGCTCGGCCGAGGTGACACCATCGGCGTGTTCCAGCTCGAGTCCCCGCCGATGAGGGCTCTGCTCCGTTCGATGAAGCCGACCGAGTTCGAGGACGTCTGTGCCGTACTGGCGCTCTATCGCCCGGGACCCATGGGCGAGAACATGCACAACGACTACGCGGCAATCAAGAACGGCCGCAAGGAGCCGGCGTACTTCCACCCTGAGGCGGCCGAACTGCTGCACGACACCTTCGGGTTGATGGTGTACCAGGAGAGCATGATGAGGGTGGCGCAGAAGTTCGCCGGGTACTCCCTCGCCCAGGCAGACAATCTCCGCAAAGCCTGCGGCAAGAAAGACGTCAAGGCGATGGAGAAGGAGGAAGAATCCTTCGTCGGAGGGTGCGAGAAGACGGGCTACGGCCGCGAACTGGGCGAGTACCTGTTCGGCGTCATCAGGAAGTTCGCCGACTATGCATTCAACAAGAGCCATGCATTCGGCTACGGCCTGGTGACCTACCAGACCGCGTACCTCAAGGCGCATTTCCCGGTCGAGTACACCGCGTGCCTCCTCACATCGGTGAAGGGCAACTACGACAAGGCCGCGGTGCACCTCGCCGATGCGCGCGCACTCGGGATCGAGGTGTTGACCCCCGACGTCAACATGGGTCGCGCCGACTTCGAACCAGTGACCGACGACGGCCAGCGCCGGATCATCTTCGCCCTCTCGGCGGTGCGAAACGTGGGTGAGGGGCTGGTGAAGCTGATCATCGAGGAACGAGAGGCGAACGGCCCGTTCGAGTCGTTCCACGACTTCGCTCGTCGTGTGCCCGAGCAAGCGCTCAACAAGCGGGCCGTCGAGTCGTTGATCAAGGCCGGCGCGTTCGATTCTCTGGGGCATCCGCGTCGCGGTCTGCTCACGGTCCACGAGGCGGTGATCGACCAGGCTGTGGCGCGTCGACGCGAGGCCGAGCGAGGAGTGATGTCATTGTTCGGAGAACTCGAGGAGTCGACCGACGGCGGATGGAGCGACGTCGTTCCCATTCCCGACGTCCAGTTCTCGAAGTCGGACCAACTTCGTCACGAAAAGGAGATGCTCGGTCTCTACATTTCCGATCACCCTCTGAAAGGCGTGGAATCGGCCCTGAGGAGACTCGTCGACGCGTCCATCGCCGACCTCGCCGACCGTGATGCGGGCATGGTCACGATCGGTGGTGTGATGTCGAGTTTCAATCCGCGGTACACACGCAGGGGCGACCGCATGGCCACGTTCGTCCTCGAAGACATGGACGGATCGGTGGAGGTCACGGTCTTCGCCCGCACGCTCGCCGAGTACGGTCATCTTCTCGCCGAGGACACGATCGTGACGGTGTCGGGGCGCCTCAACAAGCGCGACGAAGGTCCCGCGAGTTTCGTTGCCCAGAAGATCAACGTGCCGCAGAACCTGCACGCTCGGATTCCCGAGATGTTGATCACGCTCCCTGCAGGGTTCACGATGGACCGGCTCGACGAACTGAAGTCGATCATCGCCGAGTTTCCGGGCGCATCGCCCTGCAAGATCGGTCTGGCCGGAGGGAAGGTGTTCGATCTCGGGCCGGATCACTGCGTCGATTTCGAGAAGGCACTGGGGCCGTTGCGTGTCGCCTTCGGTTCGTCGTCTGTGACAGCGGTCTGACGCCACTTCGGCGCCGGAGTGTCGGAAATGGCAGAATGGTGGTGTGCGGTGCCCTGAGCCCGCCGCGACACACTCGACCACAACTCGACGACGGGAGTTCGACGGAACATGACCTTGGTGGTGACAACCCAGGACTCCAGCGCACTCTCCGAGGCCCAGATCGAGGAGATGTGCACCATCGGCGGTGCGTTCGGCGAGGGCGCGTTCCTGAAGGCCAAGGAAGACTGGGTTCTGTGCACGATCGCGACCCTCGACGGCAAGATGCAGGGCGTCACGTTCTCGACTCTCGAGCGGATCGGGGGCACGCCCTGCGTGCTCATCGGGCTCATGACCGTCAAGCGATCCGCGAAGCGCGAACAGGTCCTGAAGGGCCTCATGACCGAGGCATACCACCGGGCTCTCATGGCCTTCCCCGACGAAGACGTGGTGGTGGGCAGCAGGCTCGTTGCGCCGGACGGCATGGAGGCGTTCAAGTCGTTGACTGAGATCATTCCGCGCAACGGGCACCGTGCGGTCGGTGAAGAGCGTGCCTGGGGTCGACGGCTGGCCAAGAGGTTCGGTGTCGATGCGAACTACGACGAGCAGTCGTTCGTCGTGAAGTCGGTCGGCCAGAGCGGATTCATCGACCACGAGAGTTCGAAGCCCGAGAAGATCTCCGATGACCTCGTGGTGCTGTTCAAGGGTGTGAACGCCAAGAAGGGCGGCGTCCTGATCGTGCACGGGTGGACGATGGCCGAGAGCCTCGTCAAGCTCGGCGCCCGTTCCTGATCGAAATGGAGTTCGCCGACGTCGTGAGACGGCGGCGCATGGTGCGTGCGTTCCTGGACGATCCCGTCGACCCCGCGGTGATCGAGTCGTGCGTCGATCTCGCCACGAGGTCGCCCAGTGCGGGGCGTTCCCAGGGGTGGAACATCATCGCGCTCGAAGGTGACGCAACCGAGCGGTACTGGTCGGTTGCGCTGCCCGAGGCGAAACGGGCGACCTTTGCGTTTCCCGGTCTCCTCGATGCTCCGTTTCTCGCCATCGTGGCCGCCGATCCCGGCGCGTATCTCGACCGATATTCCGAATCCGACAAGTCGTCCACGGGGCTCGGAGCGTCACGTGACGCCTGGCCCGCTCCGTACTGGACCATCGACGCGTCGTTCGCCACGATGACATTTCTTCTCGCGCTCGAAGATGCCGGACTCGGTGCACTCTTCTTCGCTCACGCCGCAGAAGACGCAGTGAGGCACGTGTTCGGAATTCCTGCCGAGGTGCAGATTCTCGGAATGATCGCGGCCGGACACGCTGACGTCACTCGCGACCGACGGGGACGGAGTGCGTCACGGCCGCGGCGTGGTGCCGACCAGGTGATCCGTCGCGGTCGCTGGTGAGGGGCCGACCGGCCGCACGGTTCAACCGCCGAAGCAGACGAGTGCGAGTTCCCGGCGCAATGCCTCTGCGTCGACGACGGGCAGTCGACATGCGCCGTCACGGCAGACGTATGCGGTGCCTTCCATGCGCCCTTCCCAGAGAGGGCCGGGTCGTGGGGCGCCCCACGCGACGACGGTGTTCGGTCGCCACTTCTCGGTGCACACTTCGACGAGGTCGATGCGGTCGCCCGGGATCACGATTTCGGTGAGGCCTTCCGCAACCATGTGGATCGCACCCAATGCATTGCAGAAGGCCGTCGGAGCCGACGGCACCACCGCGGCCAGGAGCCGGAGAATGCGAGCCGCCGCGTCGGCGAAGTCATCGCGACCCGCGAGTGTCGACAGTCTCCACAGGGCCGCCGCCGCCGTGGAGTTTGCCGACGGAGTGGCGTTGTCCATGAGGTCCTTCTGTCGTGCGAGCAGTTGCTCCGCATCGTCGGCGACGGTGAAGAGGCCGTCGTTGACCTCGTCCCAATGGTGTGCGAGCAGTTGCTCCGCAGCGTCGACCGCAGCGTCGAGCCAACGGTGTCCGCTCGTCAGTTCGTAGAGGCGTGTCATTGCGTCGGTGACGTGAGCGAGGTCGTGTGCCACTGCAGTGTGTGAGGCGGTCGGTTCGGGGTGTGCCATCCAGCTGCGCATCCAGCGTCCGTCCGGTCGACGGAGATTGTCGAGGAGGAACTCTCCGTTGCGCACCGCCGCGTCGACCCAGTCGGTGCGGCCGGTCGCGGCCGCGGCTTCGCACAACGACGAGAGGAACATCGCGTTCCACTCGGTGAGGATCTTGTCGTCGAGTCCGGGGCGCGGCCGTCGTTCGCGCACCGATTTCAGGGTGCGTCTCGCCGTTTCGACGGTCGGTGGTCGTACGACCGTGTCGCGGGCGGCCACGCGATTCGGGATCGAACGACCCTCGAAGTTTCCGACGTCGGTGATGTCCCACCAGTCGAGTGCCTCGTCGGTGGCGGTTCCGAGAGCGTCCCGCACCTCGTCCGGCGTCCACGTGTAGAACGCTCCCTCTTCGGAGTGGCCGTGTTCGTCGAGCGAGTCGGCATCCTCGGCCGAACAGAAGCCGCCGGCCGGGTCGGTGAGGCACTCGAGAACGTAGCCGACGATCTCGTCGGCCACGAGACGGTAGCGGTCGTGACCGAACACCTTCCATGCGTGCACGTACACGCGCAGGAGCAGCGCCTGGTCGTAGAGCATCTTCTCGAAGTGCGGAACCAGCCACTTGTCGTCGACGCTGTAGCGGGAGAAACCTCCGCCGATGTGGTCCCACATGCCGCCCGAGGCCATCGCATCGAGTGACGTCACGACGATCCTCTCGGTGTCGGCGTCACGTCGTTCGACGTGGGCCCTCATCATCAGGTCGAGACCGAACGTCGAGGGGAACTTCGGCGCAGAGCCGAATCCTCCCCATGTCGCATCGAACGAGGAGGCGAGCGACGACACCGCGGAGCGAAGGAGGGCGACCGCGTCGTACGACGGTGCCGGCGCGACACGTGCTGTCCGGGAGACCACCTCGACGAGGGCTTCGACGTTCTGCCGCAGTTCGTCCCTGCGGTTGCGCCACGCGTCGTCGACCGCGCGCAACAGCCGTTGGAATGCCTCGCGCGGCCAGTAGGTGCCGCCGTAGAAGGGTTCGCCGTCGGGTGTGAGGAACACTGTCATCGGCCAGCCGCCGCGACCGGTGAGTGCCTGCACCGCGTCCATGTAGACGGCATCGACGTCGGGGCGTTCCTCGCGGTCGACTTTCACGTTGACGAACAGTTCGTTCATGATCGACGCGGTCTCGGCATCTTCGAACGACTCGTGTGCCATCACGTGACACCAGTGACATGCGGAGTAGCCAACCGAGAGCAGGACCGGGCGACCCGTGGCGCGCGCGTCATCGAAGGCCTCGGGGCACCAGGGCCACCAGTCGACGGGGTTGTCCTTGTGCTGGCGCAGGTACGGCGACGTGGCGTCACCGAGTCTGTTCGGCACGCGTCAGGCGCCCATGGCGTGGTACCCGCCGTCGACGTGGATCAGTTCGCCGGTGGTGGCGGGAAACCAGTCGGACAGGAGAGCGACGACGGCCTTTGCCACCGGCAGTGAATCGTTGATGTCCCAGCCGAGGGGAGCGCGAGTGTCCCAGACGTCCTCGAAGAGCTTGAATCCGGGGATCGACTTCGCCGCCATCGTCCTGATCGGTCCGGCTGCGACGAGGTTGCAGCGGATCCCGCGCGGTCCCAGTTCCTTGGCGAGGTACCGGTTCACCGATTCGAGCGCGGCCTTCGCGACCCCCATCCAGTTGTACGCCGGCCACGCGACCCTGTTGTCGAAGTCGAGGCCGACAACCGAGGCGCCGCTGTCCATGAGAGGGCCGAACGCGTCCACGAGTGTCTTGAGCGAGTACGCAGACACCTCCACCGCCACCGCCACATCGCTCCACTGGGCGGCCATGAAGTCGTCACCGAGACAGACCTCCGGTGCGAATCCGATCGAATGCAGCACGCCGTCGACGCCGCCGAGGTGGTCGCGTACCGCCTCACGCACCGACACGACATGGTCGGGGTTCGTCACGTCGAACTCGAACACCTCGCACGGCGAGTCGAGACGCCGCGCGGTGCGTTGCGTGAGAGAGAGCCCGCGACCGGCCCCCGTGAGGACCACTCTTGCTCCCTCGCGCTGCGCGAGTTGTGCCACCCGGAACGCCAATGACGCGTCGGTGAGCACGCCGGTGACCACGATTCTCTTGCCGTCAAGAAGCCCCATCTCCTCGACCGTAGTGCGACGGGTCCCGGTGTGTAAGGCTCTCCGGGTGCGAATCGGAATACTTGGAGGCACGGGACCGGCCGGAAGTGCGCTTGGTGCCCGTCTGGCATCGGTCGGATACGAGGTGGTGATCGGGTCCCGGTCCCGGTACCGGGCACTCGAGGTGTGCGACAGCGTGCGCGAGAAGTGGCCCCAGCTCGTGCTCCCTCTGGAAGCGGGCGACAACGTCGCAGCCGCGGCGTGCGACGTGGTGGTGCTCGCGACTCCGTGGGACGGCGCCGCGACGACCGCAAAGGAGCACGTGGCGCTGCTCGACGGCAAGGTCGTGATCTCGATGGCGAACGCACTTGTGCGGGTCGGCCATGAGTTCCAGCCGCTCCTGCCGCCACGCGGCAGCGTCGCGGCCCACGTGCAGGCGGCAGTTCCGCAGTGCCGCGTGGTGGCTGCGTTCCATCACCTCCCCGCGAAGGAACTCGGACACCTCGGCGACCCGATCGACAGCGACGTGCTCATCTGCTCGGACGATCCCGAGGCGACGAGAATCGCGATGGAGATCTCGTCGCGCATTCCCGGTGTCAGACCGCTCGACGCCGGAGAGCTCTCGAATGCCACGGCCATCGAAGCGTTCACGGCGGTTCTCCTGCAACTGAACGTGCGCTACAAGACACGTGTCGCGCCCAAACTGACGGGGATCAAGAGGGACCCCCGGGCGGAGTCCTGACCGGCATGATGCGGCTCTGGGACACGGCACGACGGGAGGTCGTGCCGTTCGAGCCGGGTCCGCTCGTGACGATGTACACGTGCGGAATCACTCCCTATGACGCGACTCACCTCGGGCATGCCGCGACGTTCCTGTTCTACGACGTGCTGCAACGAAGGTTGATCGACCTCGGCCACGAGGTGCGCTGCGTGCGCAACGTGACCGACGTCGACGACCCGTTGTTCGCAAAGGCACGGGAGATGGGCGTGCACTACCTCGACCTGGCTGCCGGTGAAGAGGCGCGGTTCAACCGCGACATGGAGGCACTCGACGCCCTTCCGGTGTTCGCGGCACCCCGAGCCTCGTCGGCGATCCCCGACATCCGCGGCTTCATCGGCATGGTCCTCGACCGCGGTTTCGCCTACGAGTCGGGTGGATCGGTGTACTTCGACGTGTCGAAGTTCCCCGAGTTCGGATCGGTGTCGCATCTCGACCGGGAGACGATGGTCGACCTCGCTCGTCAACGTGGCGGGAACGTCGACGACCCCCACAAGAGGGACCCGCTCGACTTCGTTCTGTGGCATCCCTCCGCCGCCGACGAACCGTCGTGGGATGCGGCATGGGGGCCGGGGCGGCCCGGGTGGCACATCGAGTGTTCGGCTCTCGCGTTGCGCGAACTCGGCGAGACGATCGACCTCCACGGTGGCGGGAGCGACCTCATCTTCCCGCACCACGAGTGCGAGAGGGCCCAGTCCGAGGCGGCCACCGGGGCGCCTTTCGTGCGTCACTGGATGCACGTCGCGATGGTCTTCAAGGACGGCCACAAGATGTCGAAGAGTCTCGGCAATCTCGTGTTCGTCGACGCACTTCGCACCACCTGGGATCCGAGAGCGATCCGTCTCGCGGTCATCGAGCACCACTACCGCACCGAGTGGTCGTGGGACGATGAACTCATGCCGCGCAACTCGCAGAGGCTGGAGGCCTGGCGTGCGAGCATCGGTGGCCGTACGGGAGATTCGACGGTCGCTGTCCGTCGGGCGCTCGACGATGATCTTGACACTGTCTCGTGCGTCCGGACTCTCGACGAGGCGGCCGCCGACGGGTTCGATGTCAGCGAGGCCGCGGCACTTCTCGGGGTGATGCTCGACCGCCCGATCGCACCGCGCTGACCCTTGCCCTGAACTTTTCGTCAGGAGCTCGTTTCGCCCGTTTACCGCTCCTCTCGGCGGGGCTAGGGTGCGCGCCCATGGGGCCTGAAATGCGCAACGACGACACCGGGAAGCCGGCGTATCGCGGCGCGGGGCGGGCCCAGAAACGCGCTCGGTCGGTGTTGCGTCCTGTCGCCAAGATTCTGTGGAAGTTCCGTCTCGAGGGTTTCGAGAACATTCCCGCCGATGGCCACGCGATCCTGTGTCCGAACCACGTGAGCTTCCTCGATTCGGCGTTCACGATGCTCCATGCGGGTCGCAACGTCAGCTTCGTGGGCAAGGCGGAGTATCTCGACGACTGGAAGACCAAGACGTTGTTCCCGATGCTCGGCATGATCCCGATCGACCGTTCAGGTGGTGAACGGTCGACGGCGGCATTGGACGCCGCCGAGGACGTGTTGCGCCGTGGGGAACTCTTCGGGATCTTTCCCGAGGGCACACGCAGCCGCGACGGAATGCTCTACAAGGGGCACACGGGTGCGGCGCGACTGGCGCTGAAGACCGGGTCGCCTCTGTTGCCCGTCGGAATCGTGGGTACGCGGGAGATCCAACCGCCCGACAAGGTGATGCCGAAGTTCTTCCGCGAGGTCACCATGCGCGTCGGACGTCCGCTCGATCTCTCCCGGTACGCAGATCGTGAGCACGACCACATGGTCCTGCGCGAGATCACCGATGAGTTGATGTTCGAGATCAGGGAGCTGACCGGTCAGGAGTACCGCAACGTCTATGCGACCAAGCGATCCGAGTCGATCACCACCGACAAGGGAGTGATAGGACGCGACGACCCGGTCTCCAGCGGCATGTAGTCGTGTCGTGGCGGCGGAGGCCGCAAATGGTTGGTCGGCGGAGCCGCACGCTCCGTACACTTTCTCACCATGTCTCAGGTCACGATCACGCTTCCCGACGGCTCAGGACGTGCGCTCGAGGCCGGATCCACGGTGGCCGATCTTGCTGCTTCGATTGGCTCGAGGCTCGCAAAATCCGCGGTGGCCGGAGTGGTCGACGGCGAAGAGGTGGACCTCTCGACGGCTCTCGCCGACGGCTCGTCGGTCGCGGTGGTGACGGCCGACTCCGACCAGGGGCGACACGTCCTGCGTCACTCCACCGCCCACGTGCTCGCGCAAGCAGTGCTCGCGCTGTTTCCCGGTGCGCAGTTTTCGATCGGACCGGCGATCGAGGATGGCTTCTACTACGACTTCGAGTTGCCCGGTGGTCGCACGTTCACCGAAGACGACATGGTGGCCATCGAGGCCAAGATGCGCGAGATCGTCGCGGCAGACCAGCCGTTCGTGCGGTCAGAGGTCGATCCGGACGACGCATTGCGGCTGTTCGCCGACCAGCGGTACAAGTGCGAGATCATCCGCCGTGTGACGTCAGGTGAAGCCGACACCAACGATGCGGGCGAAGTCCCGGCCGGTGGTGGCACGGTGAGCGTCTACCGCAACTCTGAGTCGTTCGTCGATCTTTGCCGCGGACCGCACGTGCCGAGCACCGGCCGTCTGGGGCATTTCGCACTGCAGAGAGTGTCGGGTGCGTACTGGCGCGGCAACGAGAAGGGTCCGATGCTGCAGCGCATCTACGGAACCGCGTGGGAGAGCGACAAGGCACTGAAGGAGCACCTGCACCGACTCGAGGAAGCAGCCAAGCGGGACCACAGGCGGCTCGCGAACGAGCTCGATCTCATCTCGTTCCCGTCCGAACTCGGCGGAGGGCTCGCGGTATGGCACCCGAAGGGGGCCATCGTGCGCAAGATCATGGAGGACTACAGCCGGCAGCGTCACCTCGAGGGTGACTACCAGTTCGTCTACACGCCGCACCTGGCGAACGCGAACCTCTTCGCGAAGTCGGGTCATCTCGGCTACTACGCCGACGGCATGTATCCGCCGATGGAGATGGACAACGGCACCTACTACATGAAGCCGATGAACTGTCCGATGCACTGCCTCATCTACGCGGGGCGTCAGCGCAGCTACCGCGAACTCCCCCTGCGGCTCTTCGAGCTCGGCAACGTGTACCGCTACGAACGCGCCGGAACGCTCCACGGACTGCTCCGTATCAGGGGCTTCACCCAGGACGACAGTCACATCTTCTGCACCGAGGAACAGATGGCCGACGAGATCGCCTCGTTGCTCGACTTCGTCCTGTCGGTGCTCCGCCGATTCGGCTTCGACGACTTCGAGTTCAACCTGTCGACGCGCGACCCCGAGAAGTCCGTCGGGTCCGACGAGATCTGGGAGAAGGCGACGGCGGCTCTCGCCGAGGCGCTCGATCGTCACGGTCTGGCCTACAAGGTGAAGGAGCGTGATGCCGCCTTCTACGGGCCGAAGATCGACATCGACGTGCGTGACGCGATCGGGCGCAAGTGGCAGCTCAGCACCATCCAGGCCGACTTCAACAACCCGGAGCGCTTCGACCTCGAGTACCGAGGCGCTGATGGTGCGATGCACAGGCCGATCATGTTGCACAGGGCCCTCTTCGGGTCGATCGAGCGGTTCTTCGGCGTGCTGCTCGAACACTATGCGGGTGCGTTCCCGACCTGGCTCGCCCCGGTCCAGGTGCGCGTGCTGCCCGTGGCCGACGCCCATCAGTCGTATGCCGACTCGGTCGCCGTGCGCTTGCGCGCCGAGGGCTTCCGTGTCGACGTGGTGCACTCCGACGAGCAGCTGGGCAAGCGAATCCGCAACGCCAAGGTGGAGAAGATTCCGCACGTCCTGGTGGTCGGCGACTCCGACGTGGCGGCTGGCACCGTGGGCGACAATCCCCGTGGGGGTGAGGTCGAACGTGACGTGTCGCTCGACGTGTTCGTGGCGCGTCTGCACGCCGAGGTGGCCGCCGCGACGACGGATGTGGCGGCGTGAGTCTCGACCGACTCTGGAACGGATGGCGCTCGGCGTACGTGCGAGGGCACAACGAGGGCGTCGAACCGTCCGGCGAGGGTTCGGTGTTCACGAGGATTCTCGCGTCGGGTCTCGACGACACCGAGACGCACGTCGTGCACCGCGGCAGAGAGGTGTTCGCGATCATGAACGCATTTCCGTACGCTTCGGGGCATCTCCTGGTGCTGCCGTACCGCGAAGTCGCAGATCTCGAGCACCTCAGCCCCGACGAATCGGCGGAGTTGTGGTCGACCGTCACTGATGCGGTCGTGGCGCTCAAGATCTCGCACGGGCCGACGGCGCTCAACGTGGGAATCAACCTCGGAGCGTCCGCCGGTGGGAGCGTCTCGGAGCATCTCCACGTGCACGTGGTTCCGCGATGGGAAGGCGACGCCAACTTCATGACGGCGGTTGCCAACACGCGGACGCTTCCGGAGCCGTTGGAAGAGTCTGCGGCACGCATCCGTGACGCATGGCCCCGACGCATCGTGGGCAGAATGGGGGAGTCATGAACGACGAAATCCGCGACACATTGCCCGACGACCTGAATGCTGTCGACAATCTCGGCCCGCGCGATTTCCCCGACAACAGCCGTCGACGCATTCCCGGCGTGATGTACGCGGTTGCCGCAGTCGCGTGCGCTGTTGCATGGTTCGGCCAGCGTGACGGCGGAGCCGGCACCGTGGGTTCGGGTCTGGCGATCGCGGCTGTCGTGCTCGCGTTCGCGGGTTTCATGAGCATCACGAGTGGTTGGCGCATGAAGGTCGACGAAACCGACGCTCTCGTTCGCGCCACACGCGCGGTCGGATTCGCCGTCGGTCATGCCTCGGCCCAACAGGTGTGGCGCGGGATGAGGAGCAGGCCCACGTGGCGAATCTTCTGCTACTCGACCGAGGAGCCACCGCGGAAGAGGGGCCTGGTTCTCGTCGACGCAGTCGACGGCGAGATCGCGGAAGTTCTCGTCGAGGACAACCCACGTGACCCCGCCGACAGCTGACGTCCACTAGCGTCACGGCGATGTTCGACGGGAGATTTCGTGCACCGATCGAGCGGGCGGTTCGGCCGGTCGGCGCTGCGATCCGCCGCACAGGACTCACGGCGGACCATCTCACTGTGCTCGGCATCGTCTTCGCGGTTGCCGCCGCAGTGGCGATCGGTCGTGGTGCGCTCCAGGTGGGTCTCGTCCTCGTGATCCTTGCGGCCCTGCCCGACATGCTCGACGGGGCAGTGGCAAAGGCGTCCGACTCGGCGAGCCAGCGCGGGGCCTTCTTCGACTCGGTTGTCGACAGGCTGACCGACTCGGTGCTTTTCGGTGGGGTCGCGTGGCACTTCGCGTCGACAGAGAGTGCGCATCTGGCGATCCTGCCGATGGCGGTGATGGGTGCCTCGTCGCTGATCTCGTACCAACGGGCGAAGGCCGAGTCGCTCGGGCTGAACGCCAAGGGCGGACTCATGGAACGGGCGGAGCGGATCATCGTGCTCTGCTTCGGGCTCCTCTTCGACGTGCTGCTCGTGCCGGTGATGTGGGTGATGCTGGTGCTCACCGTTGTCACTGCTCTCCAGCGCTTCGTGCTGGTGTGGCGACAGGCGGAGGTGTCGGCATTCACCCTCGCGCGTCGCGAAGTTCGCCAGGTGCGGCGGATGTCGCGCCACAGTGCGCGAGCCTCGAGACGCCAGCTCTCCGTGCACGCACGCCAGCGCCGCCGTCAGCGACACGGGTGAGCCGTCGGGCCGGGTGACGCGAATGAGTGACGCGACGGAGCGGAGAACCGGTCTCGGTGCCATTGCCGGTGCGCTGACCGTGGGTGGATACCGGATGGGATCTCTTGTGGCGCGCGCGACGCCGGCAGTGGTGACGCGGGGGACGCTCTCGCTTCTCTCGCCCGGGGTCGCGCTCTCCCAGCCGGGTCGACGCGAGATGATCGAGCGGCACCTGCGTCGTGTCGATCCCTCGCTCGGTGGTCTCGCGTTGCGTCGCGCGTCGCAGCGGGCCTTCGACAGTTATCTGCGCTACTACGCCGAGAGTTTCAGGCTTCCGTCGCTCTCTCGGCGGTACGTCGACCGGATGTTCTCGGTCGACGGGTTCGCGCACATCGAGCGCGGGCTGGAGGCAGGCAAAGGCGTCATTCTCGCGTTGCCCCACCTCGGCGGATGGGAGTGGGCCGGTCGGTGGATGGGAGACAAGGGGCATCGCCTGACCGTCGTCGTCGAGGCGCTCGAGCCGGTCGAGTTGTTCGAGTGGTTCACCGACCTCCGTCGCGACCTCGGTATGAACGTGGTGCCGCTGGGGCCGACTGCGGCGGGAGAAGTCTCGGCGGCGCTGTCACGCAACGAAGTCGTCTGCCTTCTCTGCGACCGTGACATCGGTGGCAACGGGATCCCGGTCGAGTTCTTCGGTGAGACGACGACTCTGCCGGCCGGGCCGGCCATGCTCGGTCTGCGGTCCGGTGCCGCTGTGCTGCCGACGGCGGTCTACTTCACCGATCGCACCGACGGCCACCATGCGGTCGTGCGGCCACCGCTGGCGCTCTCGAGAGAAGGAAAACTGCGGGATGACGTGCGCCGCGGCACGGCACTGCTCGCCCGCGAGTTGGAGGGGCTGATCAGGCGAGCTCCCGACCAGTGGCATCTCTTCCAGCCGAATTGGCCGAGCGACCCGGGTTGGCAAGGGCGTCTCGACGACCCGGGCGGAGTCTGACCGCGACAACCGTCGGGGTGGCTCAGTCGTCGTAGGCAGCGAAGAGTTCGTTGATCGCCTTCGCTTGGCCGCCGCTCGTCGACGACATGACTGCGATCGGGCGCACCCCGGTGGCCTGCCATTCCTCGAGCCTCTCGCGCACCCGGCCGACAGATCCGCTGATCGTGTTGTCGTCGAGCCAGCGGTCACTCATCAACGAGGGGAGCTTGTCCTTGTCGCCCGCTGCGAGTGCGGTCTCGATCGCATCCATCTCCTCGGCGTAACCAGCAGCCCTCCAGTAGTTGCGGTAGTTCGGCAATGACACGTACCCGGTGAGTGTGCGGCGGTTCACTGCACGCGCGGCCTCGATGTCGTCGTCGATGACAGTGGGAACCATGTTCCACAGTTCGAACGATTCACGCCGCGCGGCCGGCACACGGTCGAGTTGTGCCGACATGTGCGAGAGCGACGCGTTCGCCCACACGGCTCCTTCGGCAATCTCGGTGGCGAGGGAGAGCATCTTGTCGCGCAAGGTGGCGAGCCAGATCGGGGGCAGTGCACCGCCGAACTTCTCGTTCGCCCTCATCGCGGCGACGTAGTCGGAGATGTCAGCCAACGGTTTGCCGGTCGACACCCCGAGTCGCTGCACCACTGGTCCGTGGCTGACGCCGATTCCGAAACGGAATCGTCCGCCGGAGATCTCGTGGATGTGGGCGACGGTGTTCGCCGATTCGACCGGGTGGCTGTAGTAGATCGGTTGGATCGAGGTCCAGAACGGAATCGTCGATGTCTCGTGAGCGATCGACACGCACAGTCCCATCGTTCCGCCGAGACTCGGGCAGGCGAGCCCGGCGAATCCACGACGTTCCGCTTCCACCGCGAGGTCGAGGATCGCGCGTCGTTTGCCCGATGTCGCAACGACGCTCAGGGCCGGACGAAAGGATGATTGTGCTTCAGGCATGCCGGTACCGTAGTGCGCATGCTCCGCATCGGGATGGTGAGTCCCTACAGCCTCACCATTCCCGGTGGTGTCCAGCAGCAAGTGCTCGGACTCGCCCGCAGCCTGCGTGCGAAGGGCCACGAGGTCAGGGTGCTGGGCCCGTGTGACGGACCACCTCCCGATCCCTTCGTCACGCCGCTCGGAAACAGTCTGCCGACGTCGATCAACGGGTCCGTCGCCCCGCTCGCCCCTGATGCGTCTGCTGCCCTGCGCACGATCCGGGCATTGAACGACGAGGCGTTCGACGTGGTGCACCTGCACGAGCCGTTGGTGCCGGGGCCGTCGCTGACGGCTCTGTTCGTCAAGATGGCACCTGTCGTCGCCACTTTCCATTCGGCCGGCGACTCCGGTGCCTACAAGGCGTTCTCCCGTCAGTTGACCCGCATCGCGAACAGGATCGACATCAGGGTCGCGGTCTCCAAAGATGCGGTCGAACTCGCGCACCGGTACATAGGTGGCGAGTACGAGGTGCTCTTCAACGGAATCGAACTCGGCGTGCACGAGGGGCACGTCGCGACTCCCGGTGAGAACGCGGTGTTCTTCGTCGGCCGCCACGAACCACGCAAGGGTCTCGGAGTGCTCCTCGATGCGTTCGCGCTGATGCCCGACGACGTCAAGTTGTGGGTCGCCTCCGACGGTCCCGAGACCGCAGACCTGAAACTCCGGCACGGTCACGACCGGCGCATCGAGTGGCTCGGCCGCATCGACGACGACGAGAAGTTCGACCGCCTGCGGCGCGCCTCGGTGTTCTGTGCGCCCTCACTGCGGGGTGAGTCGTTCGGTGTCGTGTTGCTCGAGGCGATGGCGGCGGGAACTCCGGTCGTGGCGAGTCGTATCGACGGCTACATGAATGTCGCCACCGACGGCGAGAACGCACTGCTCGTGGAGCCTGGCGACGCACGCGCCCTTGCGTCGGCACTCGCACGAGCGCTCACCGATTCGCGTCTCGCGGCGCGTCTCACCGCCAACGGTCGCACCCATGCGGAATCGTTCTCGATGGCATCGCTCGCAGACCGGTACGTGGAGTTGTACGAGCGTGCGCTCGCGATGGAGTCGGACAACCTCACTGCGGTCGGGATGCCACGTATGCTGAGACGCTTCGAGGACAGGCTCCTGAGACGTTCGCGCGCTCCCCGGGCGTGACGTCCACGCGGGGCGCCGAGGGAGAACGACTGACATGACCGACATCGCCGAGACACCCACTCCCTCGCGGGACGACCCGGCCGTCTCCGTGTCGGTCCGTGCCACCGCGCTGCGCCGCGCAGGCACGGTGTTCGTCGCCGTGCCCGCTGCCGTGGTCGCACTGGCCGCGTTCGTCCTCGTCGGACCACTCCCCGCAGTCTCGGCGGCCGTGGTCGTTGCGTCGGCGCTCGCTCTGACGTGGCGGAGGTTCTCTGCCAATCCCGTCGGGGCGCTGCTCGGGTCGGTGGCATCGGAGCCGGTCGACCCGGTGCGTCACGCGCGTCTCGTGAATCTGGTCGACGGGCTGTCGTTGGTGTCGGGAACGTCGCGACCGGAGTTGCGAGTCTGTGAAGGGGCATACCCGTTCGCAATGGTCGTCGCAGGGCGTGACGAACCGGGGACGATCGTCGTGTCCGAGGGGGCAACGACGTCCTGGGGTCGAATGGAGACCGAAGCGGTCGTGGCCCACCTTCTCTTCCGGTTGCGCTCGGGCGATGCCGCGGTCACGACCACGGTGCTCGCGGTGGAGGCCGGTCTGTCGCGAATGTTGCTGGCGTGGTACGCACGACGGGTGAAGTCGCGCGTGCTCGACGGATCTTTCGTGTTGTCCGCAGACGTTGCCGCGTGCCGGACCACCCGGTACCCCCCGGCGATGGTGTCGGCGCTCGAGTGCCTGGTCGCCCCGACCACGTCGGGAGCCGCCCCGTCCGTCCCTGAATCGCTCGCCCCATTGTGTTTCGCATGGCCGACCAATGACGCCACCGTCGGGTCGGGGTTTCCTAGTGTGGAGTCGTTCCATCCGCCGTTGGCGGACCGAATCGCACTCTGCAAGGAGATCTGAGATGAGACCTCGCCGACTTCGTCGTTCCGTCGTGGCGCTCGCCGCTCTGTCGCTCGTCGCGGCGGCCTGTGGTGGGGGAGGTTCGTCGACGGACACTGTCGATGCCGAAGGTTCGACCACGGTGCCGGGCTCGACCGAGACCGGACCGGTGTATCCGCTGACCGGTCTCCCGGTGACCGACCAGGCGGCCGCGGCGCGCGTCGCGCTGGTCGTCAAGATCGACAACCACCCGACAGCCCGACCCCAGACCGGTCTCAACAAGGCCGACATCGTGTTCGAGGAGAACGTCGAGGGCACCACTCGCTTCGCCGCTGTGTTCCACAGTCAGGGCAGCGATCCGGTGGGGCCGATCCGTTCCGGCCGCACCCAGGACATCGACATGCTGGGGTCGATGAACAAGCCCTTGTTCGCGTGGAGCGGCGGCAACGCTCGGGTGACCCGGGCGGTGAACGCGAGCACGCTCGTCAACGTCGGTCATTCGGCGTCGAAGGGCAAGGGTGGGTACTACCGCGAGAAGTCCCGCAAGGCCCCGCACAACCTCTACGCCAAGACCAGCAATCTGTGGACGCTCGCGCCAGACGATGCAGCTCCGCCGGTTCAGCAATTCACGTATCGCGGACCGAGCGATGCGCGTCCCGCGACTGCAGTGCCGGTCGATGGCGGCAAGGTCCAGATGTTCGGGATCAAGGTCTACTGGAAGTGGGACGCCACCTCGGGTGCCTTCGTTCGGTTCATGCAGAACTCGAAGGGTGAACTCGAGCCCCACGAGGCCGACGGCGCACAGGTCTCGGCCAAGAACGTGCTCGTGCTCTTCCACACGTACCTGCGCAGCAAGGCAGACCGCAAGAGTCCCCACGCCGACACGACCGGCGACGGCAAGGGCTTCGTGATGACCGACGGAACGGTGATTCCGGTCACGTGGACTCGTCCGACGGCCGACCAGCCTTATGTGGTGCGCGATGCGGCCGGTGCCGTGGTCAAGTTGACCCCCGGGAACACGTGGATCGAGGTTGCCTCCAAGAACGTCTTCGCTCAGGTCGACCCGGGGGTCGACCCGAAGACCGTGAAGTGGCCCGCTCTCTGAGCGGTCGCTGAGATCGACCACATGCCCTGCTCCGGCAGGTCGTCGGTACGCTGATCCCATGTCGTCGAACGGTGGATCTGTCAACGGTGCCGCATCACACGGGACCCAGCGTGTCAAGCGGGGTCTCGCGGAGATGCTCAAGGGTGGCGTCATCATGGACGTGGTCACCCCTGAACAGGCGCGGATCGCCGAAGACGCCGGCGCCGTCGCGGTGATGGCTCTCGAGCGCGTGCCGGCCGACATCCGCCGCGACGGTGGCGTCGCGCGCATGAGCGATCCCGAGATGATCGAGGGCATCAAGGAAACCGTCCGCATTCCAGTGATGGCAAAGGCCCGTATCGGGCACTTCGTCGAGGCCCAGATTCTCGAGGCGCTCGGCGTCGACTTCGTCGACGAGTCAGAGGTGCTGACGCCCGCCGACGAGACGCATCACATCGACAAGTTCGCGTTCACCGTGCCGTTCGTGTGCGGTGCGACGAATCTCGGTGAGGCGCTGAGGCGAGTGTCGGAGGGTGCTGCGATGATCCGTTCGAAGGGTGAAGCCGGCACCGGCAACATCGTCGAGGCGGTCCGTCACCTGAGGTCGATCCTCGGCGACATCCGCAAGGTCACGCAGGCAGATTCGGCCGAGCTGTTCGAGTGGGCGAAGCGGCTCCAGGCGCCGCTCCCGCTCGTGCAGGAGCTCGCCGAGAGCGGACGGTTCCCGGTGCCGATCTTCTGTGCCGGTGGGATCGCCACCCCCGCTGATGCAGCCCTTGCGATGCAGCTCGGTGCCGAAGCGGTGTTCGTGGGATCGGGAATCTTCAAGAGCGACGATCCCGCTCCTCGTGCGAAGGCGATCGTCGAGGCGACGACGCATTTCCGTGATCCTCACGTGCTCGCCAAGGTGAGCAGGGGCCTCGGTGCGCCGATGACCGGAATCGGCATCGACGAACTGATCCCCGAACAGCGATTCGCGAACCGCGGCTGGTGAACCCGGTGGATTCGAGGCCTCCAGGTGGACGTCGTCGGTGTCCTCGCTCTCCAGGGAGCATTCGCGGCCCACGCTGAGATCCTCCGTGGTCTCGGCTGCGAGACGGTCGAAGTGCGCACGGTGGCCGACATGGAGACGGTCGGTTCTCTCGTCATGCCCGGTGGCGAGTCGCACACCATGTCGCAGTTGATCGAATCGGCTGGGCTCGCTGAACCGATCCGATCGCGGATCGGCGACGGAATGCCCGTGTTCGGGACGTGCGCGGGCATGATCCTTCTCGCGTCGGAGATTCTCGACGGCCGTGGCGACCAGATCTCCTTCGCCGCGATCGACGTCTCGGTGCGGCGCAATGCGTTCGGACGTCAGATCGATTCGTTCGAGGCCGGGATCGACACCGCGGTGGGTTCCGTCCACGCAGTGTTCATCAGGGCGCCCCGGATCGAGACGATCGGTGACGGAGTCGAGGTGCTCGGGCGCCTCGGTGACGAGCCGGTGTGGATCCGCCAGGGCAACGTGATGGCCACCTCGTTCCATCCGGAACTCACCGACGATTCACGGGTGCATCGTCTGTTCCTGGACGGTTTCACGAGGGCATCGGCGACGACGACAGACACGAGAAGGGACGGTTGACATGTCGGGTCATTCCAAGTGGGCGACGATCAAACACAAGAAGGGTGCAGCCGACAAGGCGAGAGGCAAGCTCTTCGCGAAATTGGCGCGACAGATCGAGGTTGCAGCCCGTGCGGGGGGTGGCGACGTCGACGCGAATGCGACTCTGCGAACGATGGTGCAGAAGGCCAAGGCCGCCCAGATGACCAAGGACGCGATCGATCGTGCGATCAAGCGGGGAGTGGGCGAGAACGACGGGACGAACTACGAAGCCATCACTTACGAGGGCTACGCGCCCGGTGGTGTTGCGATGCTCGTCGACGTCTTGACCGACAATCGCAACCGCGCGGCCTCCGACGTGAGGAGCATCTTCACCAAGTTCGGCGGAGCACTCGCCGAGCCCGGTGCCGTCTCGTGGCAGTTCTCGCGGAGAGGGGTCGTGCTGGTCGACGGCGCTCTCGACGAGGACAGTGTGATGGCGGCTGCGCTCGAGGCCGGTGCCGACGACATCGAACGCGACGGAGACTCGTGGAGAGTGCTCTCTGATCCGTCGCAGGTCTGGGACGTGCGTGACGCGCTGGAAGCGGCGGGAGTGACCGTGCAGGCGGCCGAGAACACGATGGTGGCGTCGACGACGATCGAAGTCGGCGATCCGGGCGATGCGCGCAATATCCTTCGGATCATGGACGCACTCGAGGACAACGACGACGTGCAGGACGTGTACGCGAACTTCGACATCGACGAGTCGTTGATGCAAGAGGTCGGCTGATGGCTCTCTCGCCGGGCGACGTCGCACCCGATTTCACACTTCCCGGAACGGGTGGTCGCAGTTACTCGCTCTCCGACTACGCAGGGCGACCTGTCGTCGTGGTGTTCTACCCCGGCGACGACACGGCCGTGTGCACGAAGCAGCTGTCGTCGTACAGCAACGAGCTCTCGGCCTTCGAGGGTGTCGGCGCCCAGGTGCTGGCGATCTCGGCGCAGGACGTCGACAGTCACGAGAAGTTCGCCGCGAAGCACGGTTTCGGCTTTCCGCTGTTGGCCGACACCGACAAGGCGGTCGCCACGAAATACGGAACGGTTGGGCCTCTCGGCTTCCCTCGTCGGAGCGTCTTCGTGGTCGATGCCAAGGGTGTGATCCGGTATGCACATCGTGCGATCGCAGGTCTCACGTTCCGTCCTGTCGACGAACTCATCGAGGCGGTTCGCGACGCCAGCTGAGGCTCCAGAGGGTTCGTCCAGCTCGGCGGGGCGCCTCGCAGGGTGCCCGAAAACCCCACTCAGGTGGCCGTGCGGGGGTAGAGTCAAACATATGTTCGTATCCGATGCATCGCGGAACCGCGCGGCTGGCTCGGTGGTGCTCGGGGTCGACCCCGGTCTGACCCGGTGCGGATATGCCGTGCTCAGCGCGAACGGGCAGCAGGCGATCGAGGCGCTCGCCCTCGGGGTGGTCCGGACGTCACCCGATGACGACCTGGCTGTCAGGTTGGCAGAGCTGCAACGAGAGATCTCGTCGTTGATCGCCGAGTACCGTCCCGATGCGGTCGCGGTCGAGCAGGTGTTCTTCCAGAACAATGTGCGCACCGCGATGAGCGTCGGCCAAGCATCCGGTGTCGTGCTCGCCCTCGCGGCGGCGGCTGGCTGTCGAGTCGTGCAGTACACACCGTCACAGGTCAAGAATGCGGTTGCAGGTTGGGGCGGAGCTGACAAGTCACAGGTGACGCAGATGGTGCAGCGTCGTCTCGGTCTCGACCGGGCGCCGAAGCCCGCTGATGCCGCGGACGCGGCCGCCATCGCACTGTGCCACTGTTCCGTCTCGCCGTTCACCGAGGCTGTGTCGGCCTCGAGAGGTGTCCGATGATCGGGAGCCTCCGTGGAACGGTGCTCGAACGGCACGAGCCGTCGACGGTGCTGCTCGAAGTGTCCGGAGTCGGGTACCTCTGCGGGGTGACGTCGGCTGCGTGGGCAGAACTCGAACCCGGATCACCGGCGTTTCTCCACGTGCACCATCACATCAGGGAAGATGCAGAGCAACTTTTCGGGTTTCTCGATCGTTCCGAGAAGAAGTTGTTCGTCGACCTGATCGGCACCCACGGTGTCGGGCCGGCCATGGCAATGGCGATCCTTTCGACGTATGCACCGGCGGCGCTGATGTCGATCGTGGTCTCCGGCGACACGGCGGCGTTGACCGTCGTGCCCGGTGTCGGGAAGAAGACCGCCGAACGCCTGATGATCGAACTGAAGACCAGGCTCGCGGGACGCGACGTCGAGATGGGCGCGGGGGAGACCGGCGTACAGTCGGCCGCGGCCGACGTGCGTGACGCTCTCGGGGCGCTCGGATACTCGGCCGAGGAGGTGCGCGACGTGATGCGACAGCTCGGAACCGTCGGCGACAGTGAGTCGATGCTGCGTGATGCACTCGCACTGCTGGGGGCACGGCGTGCGGGATGAGTTCCTCGAGCCACGTGTGTCGTCGGAGACGGAGATGGTGGAGGAAGCAGGGCTGCGTCCCCGCCGTCTCGACGAGTTCGTCGGCCAGCGAGAACTGAAGGAGCATCTCGACATCGTCCTCGGCGCCGCTCGGCAACGCGGACAGGCGGCAGATCACATCCTGTTGGCCGGTCCACCCGGTCTCGGGAAGACCACTCTCGCCGGCATCGTCGCATCGGAGATGGGGGCGAATCTCCACGTCACGAGTGGCCCGGCGCTGGAGAGGGCGGGCGACCTTGCGGCGATCCTCACGAAACTGGCCGAGGGCGACGTTCTCTTCATCGACGAGATCCACCGTCTCTCGCGCACCGTGGAAGAGATCCTCTATCCGGCGATGGAAGATTTCCAGATCGACATCGTCGTCGGGAAGGGTCCCTCGGCCTCGTCGATCAGACTGTCGCTGCCGGGTTTCACGCTCGTCGGCGCGACCACTCGCACCGGCATGATCACCGGGCCGTTGCGCGACCGATTCGGTCTCGTCGCCCGACTCGACTACTACGACGTCTCCGAACTGCACGACATCGTCGAGCGTGCCTCGACGATCCTCGACGTGCCGCTCGATGCCGAGGCGGCAGACCAGATCGCACGCCGGAGTCGAGGCACGCCGAGGATCGCGAACCGTCTGCTCCGGCGAGTGAGAGATTTCGCAGAGGTGAGAGGTGACGGCACCGTCGACGGTGACACCGCGTCCGAAGCCTTGAGGGTCTTCGGTGTCGACTCGCTCGGACTCGACAAGGTCGACAGGGCGATCCTGCGGAGTCTCTGCGACCAGTTCGAGGGCGGCCCGGTCGGACTCACCACTCTGGCGATTGCCGTCGGCGAACAACCCGAGACGATCGAGGACGTGTACGAGCCGTTCCTCATCCAGCAGGGGCTCATCGCCCGCACTCCGCGCGGCCGTGTGGCGATGGATGCGGCGCGACTGCACCTCGAACGTTCCTGATCGCGGGCTGACAGTCGACAGCCGACCCGTAGCCTGACTCGGTGCACATCTCGGAGATCGACTACGAACTCCCGGCGGAACTCGTCGCGCAAGTGCCGGTCGAGCCTCGAGACGCGGCGCGCCTGCTCGTGTCGCTCCTGCCGGGGGAGAGGCGACATCTGCGTGTGGCGGACCTTGCGTCGCTGCTCGGTCCCGGTGATCTCCTCGTGGTGAACGACACACGGGTCTTGCCGGCCCGACTGCGGCTCGAGCGGCGCACCGGCGGTGCGGCAGAAGTGTTGTTGCTCGAGGCGCGGGACGCGGAACATCGCGAATGGGAGGCCCTTGTTCGTCCCGCGCGGAAACTCCGGAACGGGGAGGTGCTGACGCGCTTCGGTCGCCCCGTGGTGGAGGTGATGGAGAGGACCGAAGCGGGGGACACCTTTCTCGTGAGGATCGTCGCTGACGACCCCGACGAGTTCATGGAACGGCACGGGGAGATGCCGCTTCCTCCGTACATCACGCGTGTCCTCGACGACACCGAGCGGTACCAGACGGTCTACGCACGACGGGCCGCATCTGCGGCCGCGCCGACGGCCGGTCTTCACTTCACGCCCGCACTCCTCGATGCGGTGGCGGGCACCGGGGCAGAGATCGCACGTGTCGAACTCGTCGTCGGGCTCGACACGTTCAAGCCGGTCGCGGTCGACGACCCTCGTGACCACCAGATCCACACCGAGTGGTACTCCGTGCCGGCGTCCACCATGGAGGCATGCGAGCGCGCCCGTCGGGTGATCGCAGTCGGAACAACGGCGGCCCGTGCCCTCGAATCCGCCGCGTCGACGGGCTCGCTCGAGGGGCGTACCGATCTCTTCATCGTGCCGGGGTTCGAGTGGAAGGTCGTCGATGTGCTGATGACGAACTTCCACATGCCCCGCACTTCGTTGCTCTTGCTGGTGGGGGCGTTCGTCGGTGCCGAATGGCGCGACATCTATCGCGACGCGATCGAGGAGTCGTACAGGTTCCTCTCGTTCGGCGATGCCATGCTCCTCGGGCGTCGGGTTGCGGGCGTCGATGGTGGGTCGACCCACGACGAGGCGGTCGCGCGTGCGTGAGGTGACCTTCGAGACGACGCACCTCGACGGTGCGGCGCGCGCCGGAGTGGCCACCACGGCCAAGGGTTCCTACCGCACTCCGTGCTTCATGCCGGTCGGCACCCGCGGTGCGGTGAAACACATGAGTGCCCGCGACTATGCGGATCTCGGTGCAGAGATCGTGCTCGGCAACACCTACCACCTCATGCTGCGGCCGGGCGCCGACACCGTCGCCGCACTCGGTGGTCTCGGGGCCTTCGCAGGATGGCGCGGCCTCACCCTCACCGACTCGGGCGGGTTCCAGGTCTTCTCGCTCGACCCTCACGTCGACGACGAGGGTGTCACGTTCCGGTCGACCTACGACGGATCGACGCACCGCTTCACCCCCGAATCGGCCGTCGACGTGCAGGAGAAGATCGGCGCCGACATTCAGATGGTTCTCGACGTCTGCACGTCCCTGCCAGCCGACGACGCGACGGTGAGACTTGCTCTCGAGCGCACGGTCTCCTGGGCCGCGCGCGCAAAATCGGCGCACACTCGCCAAGACCAGGCGTTGTTCGGCATCGTCCAGGGCGGTACCGACCCGGCGATGCGACGCGAGGGGGCCGAGAGGGTCGTCGAGATCGGCTTCGACGGGTATGCGATCGGAGGTTTGTCGGTCGGGGAGACACGGGCAGAGATGGTCGATGCGATCGGAGCGTGCATCGGGAGTCTTCCGACCGACCGACCGCGTTATCTCATGGGGGTCGGTGATCCGGCGTCGCTCGTCGAGGCGGTGGCTCTCGGAGTGGACCAGTTCGACTGTGTTCTCCAGACCCGGCTCGGGCGACACGGTACGGCGCTCACGAGCACCGGGAAGGTGCACGTCAAGAACGCCGCCAACGCCCTCGATGATTCTCCGCTCGACGCGCGCTGTGCATGTTGGGTGTGCGCCACTCATTCCCGTGGGTACCTGCGCCACCTGGCCCGTGCGGGCGAGCCCACCGGCGCCCGACTGGTGTCGGTCCACAATGTGTCGTGGACGCTGCAATTGATGGACGAGATGAAACGCGCGATTGCCGAGGGTCGTTTCGAGGCACTCCGCTCCGAGGTGCTGTCGGTCTGGGGGTGACCGCAGTCGGTGAGGGTCCCCACGGGGGTGCGGTCGCTAGGATCGCCGTCCGTGATCGATGCCCTGTTCCTGACTGCCGAGAATTCCGACACCACGAGCGGCAGCTGGGTCACCAGTGTCGTCTTCTTCGGCCTCATCTTCGCCGCGATGTGGTTCCTCATGATCCGGCCCCAGCGTCGCCGGATGCGCGAGACGCAGGCACTGCAGTCGTCGATCGCAGAGGGTGACGAGGTGGTGCTGAACTCGGGGATCTACGGCTTCGTCACGTCGATCGAGAACGACGTGCTCTGGCTCGACATCGCCGACGGTCACGGTGACGAGCGCATCGAGGTGAGGGTCTCGCGAGGAGCGGTTGCTCGCAAGGTCCCGCCGGCACAGAACGCCGAATAGGTCGCACAGTGATCCGGCGTCATCTCATCACGCTGCTGCTGACCTTCGCCGTCATCGGCGGAGCATTCGGGGCGAATCTCGCAGCCGGCAACACGCCCGCTCTCGGTCTCGACCTCCAGGGCGGAGCGTCGGTGACCTTGACCCCGATCGGTGACTACGAGACCGGCGCACTCGACATTGCAGTCGAGATCATCCGTCAGCGCGTCGACTCTCTCGGAGTCGCAGAGCCCGAGATCATCCGCCAGGGCGACACCGTCGTGGTGAACCTGCCGGGAGTGAAGGACCAGGAACGGGCACTCGAGCTGGTTGGCCGCACCGGCTCGGTCGAGATGCGGCCGGTGATCAACGTCATCGAGGATCCGTCTCTCTCGTCGACAACGACCGTGGCGGGAGCGACCACGACCACGATCGAGGGCGCAACGACGACGACCGTTGCGAGCGACACCACGCTCGCCGATCCCACCGGCGGGGTGGGGAGTTCGCGCCGTGTGTCGACTGCGACGACGGTCGCACCCGATGATCCGGTGACGAGCGACGACGCAAACGGTGACGCAACCAATGACGACACTGCCGCTGACGACGCGGCCACCACGACCGCCGACGGTGCGGCCGGAGACGAGTCCGACACGGGTCTTGCGCCCGGTCAGACGGTTCTCCCCGGCAAGGATGACGGCTTGTTGTACCTGCTCGGTCCGGCCGAGGCCACCGGAGAGGTGTTCAGCAGCGACTCCAGTGCCCAGATCGACGCAGGTGAGTGGGTCGTGGTCGCCCAGTTGCGCGGCGGTGCGGCCGGTGAAGACCTCTGGAACGCACTGGCAGCGAAGTGCTTCGCGGGTGGAGAAGACTGCCCCACCAAGTCGATCGCCATCATTCTCGACGGCCAGGTCATCTCCGCGCCCGTGGTGCAGACCCCGAGCTTCACGGGTGGATCGGTGCAGATCACGGGCAACTTCACCGAAGCCGATGCTCAGGACCTCGCCAAGATCCTCCAGTTCGGCGCCGTTCCGGTCGACTTCGATGCCCCCACCGTCCAGACGGTGTCTGCGACACTCGGCAAGGACTCGCTCGACGCGGCCATCATCTCGGGTCTCGTCGGCATCGGCCTGGTTCTGCTCTTCCTCTTGCTGTACTACCGCCTCATCGCCTTGGTGGTGATCGGTGGACTCGCGCTGTCGGGCATGTTGCTGTGGACCGTGGTGTCGTGGCTGTCGAAGACGAGCGGGCTCGCCCTGACGATCTCTGGCGCGGCGGGAATCATCTTGTCGGTCGGTGTCACCGTCGACTCGTACGTGGTTTTCTTCGAGCGTCTGAAGGACGACATCGAGGCCGGCCGCACCATGCGCAACTCGGCAGAGCGCGGGTTCCAGTTGGCATGGCGCACGATTCTCGTTGCGAACGCCGCATCTCTCATCGGTGCAGGTGTGCTGTGGTTCATGACGGTCGGCCCGGTCCGGGGGTTCGCGTTTTTCCTCGGTCTGTCGACGATCGTCGGCGTGGTGGTCTCGTACTTCTACACGCGCCCGGCGGTGCTCATGTTGTCGCGGACCAAGTTGATGAACCGGGGTTCGGTGCTCGGAGTGCGCAAGGTCGAGTCGGCGGAGGTGGCGTCATGAGCGGCAGGCTGAGCAGGCTGTACCACGGAGAGACGACCGTCGACTTCTACGGCCAACGCAAGGGTTGGTTCGCTTTCACCGGAGTCTTGATGGCCGTGTTCGTCGGGTCGCTCGTGTTCCAGGGGCTCAACTTGGGGATCGACTTCAAGGGCGGTGTGGCCTTCGAGGTGCCGAGTGGGGAATCGATGAACGTGTCGGTTGCTCGCGAGGTGATCGAGGCGCAGGATCTCGATGCGAACAGTGCGAAGATCCAGACCCTCACCGGCGCGACCGAACGGGTTCGCATCCAGCTGGGCGAACTCGAACCTGCGGCGCAGGACAAGTTGAAGGCGGCGCTCGAGGAGAAGGCGGGTGCCGAGGCGAGCGTGGCGTCGGTGAGTTCGAGTTGGGGTCGCAGCATCACGGTGAACGCACTGTGGGCGTTGCTGGTGTTCTTCGGTCTGATCAGCATCTTCATCGCGTGGCGATTCGAATGGCGCATGGCGGTGGGTGCGATGTCGGCGGTGGTGCACGACATCATCGTCTCGGTCGGTGTCTACAGCCTGTTCCAGTTGGAGGTGACACCGGCAACCGTGGTGGCGTTCCTGACGATCCTCGGTTACTCCCTCTACGACACGATCGTCGTCTTCGACAGGGTCGACGACAACGTGCGTCGCTTCGGTGGTGCGAAGGTGTCGTACGGCGACGTGCTGAACGTGTCGATGAACCAGGTCTTCATGCGTTCGCTGAACACGTCGATCTCGTCGGTGCTGCCGGTGCTGAGCCTCTACGTGCTCGGCTCGATGGTGTTCGGGGCGGTCGCGCTCCGCGACTTCTCGCTCGCATTGATCGTGGGTCTCGCAACCGGCGTGTACTCGTCGATCTACATCGCCACCCCGGTGCTGGGGATCCTCCGCGAGCGCACTGCGGAGTACGCCGCAATGAAGGGTCAGACCTCGAAGGGGGCGGCGTTGGCGGCACTGATGGCCACCGGGGCCCCTGCGAGCCGACGGGCGCGCGGGCAGCGTCCCGATCCGTCCGCCGGCGTGCCATCGTCGGGCGAGTCGCCTGTCGATGCGACCGCGGCGGCAGTGGAGGCTCTCCTGTCGCACCCCCCGCGTCCGCGACGCAAGTCCCGACGCTGAGCACGACGCCGGATCACCGGCAGACCCATTCGGACGGTGGGTAGCCTTCGGGCATGGGAACCGCCGACCGTGTGCTGCCGTGGAGGCGCCACCACAGCGCGCCGGTGGAGGAGCTTGCCCCGCTGTTGACGTCGTTCCGTCGCAGACACCCCAAGGCCCCGGTCACCATGATCAACCGTGCCTACGAGATGGCGCGTGTGGCCCACGTCAACCAGCAGCGGTCGTCGGGGGAGGCCTACATCAACCACCCCATCGCAGTCGCACGGATCGTTGCCGACATCGGGCTCGACGACGTGTCGCTCGCCGCGGCGCTGCTCCACGACGCGGTCGAGGACACCGAGATCACCCTCGACGACGTGACGGCGAACTTCGGGGACGAGGTCGCCGCTCTCGTGGACGGCGTGACCAAGCTCGAGCGTCTCCAGTTCGATTCGCGCGAAGCACAGCAGGCAGCCACCATGCGAAAGATGCTGGTGGCGATGGCCAAGGACATGCGTGTCCTCATGATCAAGCTGGCCGATCGGCTCCACAACATGCGGACGTTGGCCGGCGTACCGATCGAGAAGCAGCAACGGATCGCGCAGGAGACCCTCGACATCTACGCGCCACTCGCTCACCGGCTCGGCATGCAGGAGATCAAGCAACAGCTCGAGGACCTCTCGTTCGCGGCGCTGTATCCGAAACGCTTCGCCGAACTCGACCACCTCGTGTCGACAAGGACGCCCGAAAGGGACGTCTACCTCGCCAAGGCGATCGCCGAGGTGCGCACACGGTTGGCGGAGGCGGGAATCACCGCCGAAGTCACCGGTCGCGGCAAGCACATGTGGAGCATCTACGAGAAGATGGTGCAGAAGGACCGCGACTTCGACGAGATCTTCGACCTCGTCGCGGTGCGGATCATCGTCGATTCGGTTCGTGACTGTTACGGGGCGCTCGGGTGCATCCACGGTAAGTGGCGTCCGGTCGTGGGGCGGTTCAAGGACTACATCGCGATGCCGAAGTTCAACCTCTACCAGTCGTTGCACACCACGGTGATCGGCACCGGTGGGAAGCCTCTCGAGATCCAGATCCGCACCCGTGAGATGCACGAGAGCGCGGAGTGGGGAGTCGCCGCGCACTTCGCGTACAAGGAAGGTGGTGATCCGTCCGACCAGGACTGGCTGAACCGCATCATCGACTGGCAGGCCGAAGTCAACGATCCGAACCTGTTCATGGAGGAACTGAAGCACGACCTCGAGCAGGAGGAAGTGTTCGTGTTCACGCCGAAGGGACGTGTGATCACTCTGCCGGTGAACTCGACGCCCGTCGACTTCGCCTACGCCGTGCACACCGAGGTCGGACACGGATGCGTCGGCGCACGGGTCAATGGTCGGCTGGTGAGTCTCGACACGACGCTCGCATCAGGTGACACCTGCGAGATCTTCACGTCGAAGGTGGCCGACGCCGGCCCGTCACGCGACTGGCTGGGGTTCGTCAGGTCGCCACGGGCACGGACGAAGATCAAGGCCTGGTTCTCGCGCGAGAGACGCGAGGACATGGTCGAGTCCGGTCGCGAGGAACTGACGGCCGAGCTCCGGCGGGAAGGTCTCCCGGTGCAACGCATCTGGACCTCCGATGCGTTCGCAGAGGAGCTCGAGGCCCTCAACCTCGCCGATGCCGAGGCGCTGTTCGCCGCGATCGGTGAACACCATGTCTCGGCCCGTGGTTTCGCCCAGCGGATCGGCCGGGCCGTTCGGCGCGAGGGTGGAGACGAGCAGCTCGCACTTCCGATCCGTGTCGACCGTCAGCCGCAGGGACGTCACGGGGGCAGTGGTATCCACGTAGAGGGTCTCGAGGACGTCCTCGTGCGGCTCTCGCGGTGTTGCACTCCGGTACCGGGTGACGACATCGTCGGGTTCGTGACCAAGGGCAGGGGAGTCAGTGTCCATCGTGCCGACTGCGCGAATGCAGAATCACTCGCCGAAGGAGCGCCCACCCGACTCATCGACGTCGAGTGGTCGCGCACTGCACCCGACTCGGTGTTCAGGGCGGGGGTCGAAGTGGTCGCGCTCGACCGGAGCGGTCTCCTCCGTGACGTCGCCAACGCACTCAGCGAGCAGCACGTGAACATCGTCGCGGCCTCGACCACCACCGGTGTCGACCGGGTGGCGAAGATGCGGTTCGAGTTCGAGTTGGCGGACCCGAACCACCTCGAGTCCGTCCTGCGCACCATCAAGTCGGTCGACGCGGTGTACGACGCATATCGCATCGTGCCCGGCGGCGGTGCCGACTAGCCTCTCGGGTCGTGCCGTCGTTCCAGACCAGTCCTGGTACCCGGGACATCATGCCGCCCGATTCGTCCCGTTGGCGGGCTCTCACCTCGGTCTTCGCCTCGGTCGTGGAGCCGGCCGGTTTCGGTCTCGTGGTTCCGCCCATGTTCGAGGATCTCGGGGTCTTTCTGCGATTGGGCGACGCCACCGACGTGGTGACCAAGGAGATGTACGACTTCGAGGACAAGGGCGGTCGCCGCGTGGCGCTGCGTCCCGAGCACACTGCCGGCGTGTGCCGTGCCTTCGTGCAGCACCGACCGGCGACGCCATGGAAGGTCTGGTACTCGGGGTCCAACTTCCGTTACGAGAAGGCGCAGGCCGGTCGGTACCGCCAGTTCGACCAGGTGGGTGTGGAGGTTCTCGGTGTCGACGATCCGCTCCTCGACGTCGAGGTGATCGCGCTCGCATGGAAGTTCTACGCCGCTCTCGGCCTGCGCGAGGTCGAACTGGTGGTGAACTCGCTCGGCGACGAGGATGACCGTGCCTCGTACGTCGACGCGCTGCGGAGGCATTTCGGAGCCCGCAACGACGAGTTGTCGCCCGAGGCGCGGGCCACGCTCGAGCGGAATCCGCTGCGAGTGCTCGACTCGAAGCGACCCCAGGATGCTGCTGCCGTGGCGGCGGCTCCATCGATGCGCGACCACCTGAGCCCCGATGCGAAATCCCATTTCGAGGCGGTTGTGTCCGGTCTGGCGACGCTCGGAGTGCCGCACAGAATCGACGATCGTCTCGTGAGAGGTCTCGACTACTACCGACGCACGACGTTCGAGTTCGTGGCGCACCGCCTCGAGGGATCACAGAATGCGGTCGGCGGAGGTGGTCGTTACGACGGTCTGGTGGAGGACCTCGGTGGTCCGTCGACACCCGGCGTCGGTTTCGCGCTCGGCATCGACCGGACCCTCCTCGCCTGCGATGCGGAGGGGTGCTTCCCCTTGCCGAACCCCGGTGTCGATGTCTTCGTGGTCGACACGAGCGGGGGCGGCACCGCTCTGGAGATCACCCATGAGCTGAGGTCGCTCGGTCGTTCGGCGGACAGAGCGTGGGAGCAGCGGAGCATGAAGTCCCAGATGAAGTCGGCCGACAGGAGCGGAGCAAAGGTCGCTGTCATCGTCGGGAGCGACGAAGTCGCTGCCGGAACCTGCACCGTCCGTAACCTCGGAACCTCGGAACAAACGACCGTCGCACGCTCGGATCTCGCTGCGCACCTCGATGCGCTGCTCGGGCCGGTCGGAGACGCAAGGAGACCAGCATGACATCGACGGCGATGAGGACCCACGTGTGCGGAGGACTCCGCTCGTCGAACGTGGGTGAGACCGTCTCGGTGTGCGGATGGGTCGCGAGGCGCCGCGAACACGGTGAACACCTGGCGTTCGTCGACCTGCGCGATTTCTCCGGAGTCGTGCAGTGCGTCGTCGACAATGCAGTCGACGTTCGCAGCGAGTGGGTGGTGCGGATCACCGGGACCGTCCGTGCCCGGCCCGAGGGAACCGTCAACCCGAACCTGCCGACCGGTGACGTGGAGATCGGCGACTGCACGGTGGAAGTACTGAACGTGTCCGAGCCGCCGCCGTTCCCTGTCGACGAACGGGCCGACGGCGTCGACGAGTCGATCAGGTTGCGTCACCGGTACGTCGACATCAGGCGCGAACGGATGCAACGCAACCTGCGCGTGCGTGCGGCAGTGAACAGTGCGATCAGGGCCGAGATGGAGAACAACGGCTTCGTGGAGGTCGAGACCCCGTTGCTGATGCCCTCGACCCCGGAGGGTGCACGTGAATTCCTCGTGCCGTCTCGAAAGGAGCCCGGTTCGTTCTTCGCGTTGCCGCAGTCACCGCAGCTCTGGAAGCAACTACTGATGGTGGCGGGCATCGATCGCTACTACCAGATCGCTCGCTGTCTGCGCGACGAGGATCTCCGTGCCGACCGTCAGTACGAGTTCACCCAACTCGATGCCGAGATGTCGTTCGTCGAACAGGACGACGTTCTCGAAGCGATCGGCCGTGCTGTCACCGCGGCCGCAGTGGCGGTGACCGGTGTCGCCCCGCCGCCCATCGAACGCATCACGTGGCGCGAGGCGATGGAACGCTTCGGTGTCGACAAACCCGACATGCGCTTCGGGATGGAGCTCGTCGAACTCACCGATGTCTTCGGAGCGACCGAGTTCAAGGCCTTTGCGGGTGCCGAGAGCATCAAGGGAATCTGTGTGCGGGCCGCCGACCACCCCGATGCCGCAGCGAGTGGCCGGAACCGTCTCGACGCTCTCACCGACCGGGCGAAGAAGATCGGCGCGAAGGGTCTCGTGTGGCTCAGGGTGCAGGACGGCGGCGAGGTGGAGTCGCCCGTGGCCAAGTTCCTCTCGACCTCGGAGCGCACGGAGGTTCTCGCCCGGTGCGGAGCGACCGCTGGTGACCTGGTGTTGATCGTGGCCGACGAATGGATGACCACGTGCGAGGTGCTCGGACAGCTGCGCAACGACATCGCCCGACCGCCGGTGCACGAGGGCCCGTACCGTTACGTGTGGGTGACTGAGTTCCCGCTCTTCGTCGGCGTCGATCCCGTGTCGGGCCGTCCTCGTCCCGGGCACCATCCGTTCTGTCATCCCCATCCCGACGATCTCGACTTGATGACCACCGAGCCACTCCGGGTTCGCGCACTCGCGTACGACCTGGTGCTGAACGGATGGGAGCTCGGATCGGGGTCGGTTCGGATCCACGAGCCCGACCTGCAGCGCCGTGTGTTCAACATCCTCGGCATCTCCGACGAGGAGGCCGACAAGCGATTCGGTTTCTTTCTCCAGCCCTTCAAGTACGGCGCACCACCCCACGGTGGGTTCGCCTTCGGCATCGACCGTTTGGTGGCGATCCTCGCCGGAGAGGAGAACATCCGGGAAGTGATCGCGTTCCCGAAGACCCAGAGCGGGGCAGATCCTATGACCGACGCCCCGACGCCGGTCGATGCGAACCAGTTGGCCGAACTCGGCCTGAGACTCCTGCCGCCGCCCGCGCAGTCCTGACCCCTCGTGACCGGGCATCCCGACCTGTTCGCCGAACTGGCGGCGTCGCGTCTCGCAGGTCGGTCGCCGCTCGCGGCACGGATGCGTCCGTCGTCTCTTGACGAGGTCGTCGGTCAGGATCACCTCTGTGCGCCCGGGGCTCCGCTGCGTCGTCTGGTGGAGAGCGATGCGGTGTCGTCGGTGATCCTCTGGGGTCCTCCCGGGACGGGAAAGACCACCATTGCCGAACTGATCGCGTCGGGCACGAGGCGCGCGTTCGAGCGTCTGTCTGCGGTGACGGCCGGCGTGAAGGACGTGCGAGAGGTCATCGAGCGTGCGCAGTCGAGGTTGACGATCGACGGACGCTCCACGGTGGTGTTCATCGACGAGATCCATCGCTTCACGACGGTGCAACAAGATGCGTTGCTGCACGCAGTGGAGACCGGACTGGTGTCGCTGGTGGGTGCGACCACCGAGAACCCGGCCTTCTCGGTGAACCCCGCTCTGCGCAGCAGGTCGTCGGTGTTCGCGCTCGCCCCGGTCGCCGCCGACGAGGTCGTGCGGGTGCTTCGGCGTGCCGCAGGGACCGAGGGGATCGACGTCGACGACGCGGCGTTGTCGACGATCGGTGATCGTTGCACCGGCGACGTGCGGCAGGCACTGACTGCGCTCGAGGTGGCCGCGGCTGTGGCGTCCGGCCGGACGGTCGGAGTCGAGCATGCCGAGGCTGCACTCTCGGTCGCGGTGTCACGACTCGGGCGTGACGACCACTATGACGTGGTGTCGTGTTTCATCAAGTCGATGCGCGCCTCCGAGACCGACGTGGCACTCCACTGGCTCGCACGCATGCTCGAAGCCGGGGAGGACCCGCGTTTCGTCGCCCGGCGAATGATCATCTTCGCGAGTGAAGACGTCGGCGAGGCGGATCCGACGTCGTTGCTCGTCGCGGTGGCGGCCGCCGAAGCGCTCGACAGGGTCGGGCTGCCCGAAGCAGGTCTCAACCTCGCACAGGCGGTGGTTCATCTCTCGCGGGCGCCGAAGAGCCGAGCAGTCACCGATGCGATCGGTGCGGCCCTCGACGACGTCCGTGCCGGCCGCACCGGAGCAGCGCCACCGTCGACTGCATCGCCGCCGTCGTGGCGACCGTTGGGATTCGACGTGCCACCCCGTTACCGTGACGCCGACGAGGATCGAGGGCCCGTGGGGCCGCCCGAAGAACGACGAGGTGTGAAGTGAGACGAGTGTTCTGGTTCGTGCTCGGAGCGATCGCGGGCGCATCGGCCGTGATCTGGGCACGTCGCAAGGCAGAGGCAGTCGCAGAGCGTCTCACGCCCTCGGCGTTGTTCGAAGAACTGCGTCGTGTCGTCTCTGCTCTGTGGGAGAAGGCTCGGTCACTGCTCTCGCCAGTCGACCAGGGGTAGCATCTCGTTCCCATGACGGGAACCGCGAACACGTCGGCACCGAGGAGTGCGAACGAACTCCGTCGGGCGTTCAGCGACTTCTTCGCGTCCCGCGCCCACACCGTCGTTCCGTCGGCGAGCCTCATTCCGCACGATCCCACTCTGTTGTTCACGGTCGCGGGCATGGTTCCCTTCAAGCCCTACTTCATGGGTGACGAGGTGGCTCCCTACGACAGGGCAGTCACCGTCCAGAAGTGCGTGCGTGCAGGCGGCAAGCACAACGACCTCGACGACGTGGGGCGTACGAAGCGGCACCTCGTCTTCTTCGAGATGCTGGGCAACTTCTCGTTCGGCGACTACTTCAAGCACGACGCAATCCCGTGGTCGTGGGAGTTGGTGACCGAGGTCTTCGGCTTCGATGGCGAACGTCTGTGGATCACGGTCCACGAGTCGGACGACGAGGCAGAACAGATCTGGCACGACGTCGTCGGTGTGCCGATGGATCGCATCCAGCGCCTCGGCGACAAGGACAACTTCTGGCAGGCCGGTGACACCGGTCCGTGCGGACCGTGTTCGGAGATCCACATCGACCGCGGGCCGTCGTTCGGTCCCGACGGTGGACCGGCGAACGACCCTCACGGCGACAGGTTCCTCGAGTTCTGGAACCTCGTCTTCATGCAGTACAACCAGGCTGCCGACGGATCGCGCGAGCCACTGCCGCGCCCCAGCATCGACACCGGTGCCGGTCTCGAACGAATTCTCGCCCTGGTGCAAGGTGTCGACTCGGTCTGGGAGACCGACGTCCTGTTCCCGTTGGTCGACCGTGCACAGTCGTTGACCGGCGCCACCTACAGGGCGGGGAACTATGACGATCGCGACAGCTTCAGTCTGCGCGTCCTGGCCGAGCATGCGCGGTCGGCGACGATGCTGATCAACGACGGAGTGTTCCCGTCGAACGAGAACCGCGGATACGTGCTGCGACGGATCATCCGTCGCGCAGTGCGACACGCGTTCCTGCTCGGCACGGAGTCGTTGGTGATGCCCGAACTTTCCAGGGTGGCGATCGAGGTGATGGGAGATGCGTATCCCGACCTCGCCAAGAACGAGAGTTTCGTCACCGGAGTGCTCGCACGCGAGGAAGAACGGTTTCGTGACACGCTCCGCACCGGCTTGTCGATCCTCGAGGACGACATCTCCCGGGGAGAGGGTCGTCTCTCGGGCTCGGCCACTTTCCTGTTGCACGACACCTACGGATTCCCGCTCGAGCTCACGCAGGAGATCGCCGCCGAGCGCGGCGTCGAGGTCGACACCGACGGCTTCGCAGTCGAGATGGAGCGCCAACGGACTCGTGCGAAGGAAGCCCGTCGTGCCGGCCGCTCCGACGCCGATCGGGTGGAGGCGTACCGACAGATCCTCGAGGCGCACGGCACCACCGCATTCGTGGGGTACGTCCGCGACTCCGCCGATGCGACCGTCGTCGACGTCGTGCAGGGCGAGGACGGGTTGGTGGAGGTGTTCCTCGACCACACCCCTTTCTATGCAGAGAGCGGCGGCCAGGTGGGTGACACCGGCACGATCGAATGCGACGAGTGGGCGGTCGAGGTGGTCGACACGACCTTCGCGCTGCCCGAGTTGAGGCGTCACGTCTGCCGTGTCGTCCGCGGTGAACCCTCACCCGGTGTGACGGTCAGGGCATCGATCGACGTCGAGGCGAGGTCTGCGACGCGACGGAACCACACCGGAACGCACGTGTTGCACTGGGCCCTCCGGACGGTTCTCGGAGAGCACGTCAAGCAAGCGGGCTCTCTCGTGTCGCCGGAGAGACTGCGATTCGACTTCAGTCACTACGGCCCGTTGACACCCGAGGAGATCTCGCGCATCGAGGAACTCGCAAACCGGCAGGTTCTCTCGAACACCAAGGTTGATGCGTTCGAGACGAGCAAGGACGAGGCTCTCTCGAGTGGCGCCATCGCCTTCTTCGGTGACAAGTACGGCGACACCGTTCGTGTGCTGAGGGCGGGAGAATCCCTCGAGTTCTGCGGCGGCACGCACGTGTCGGCCACCGGTGACATCGGAACCATCAAGATCGTCGCGGAGTCGTCGATCGGGTCGAACCTCCGTCGGATCGAGGCAGTGACCGGCGAGAACTCTCTCCGTCACATGCAGCGCACCGGTTCGGTGCTCGCAGAAGTCGCGGCCGCGGTGGGCGTCCGCCCGGAAGACGCCGCCTCGGGTGTCGAACGGAAACTGCTCGAGATGCGGGCGATGTACGACGAGCTCCGGGCGTTGCGTGCGAAATTGTCGGCGGGGAGAGCTGCCGAACTCGCTCGCGGTGCCGTCGACGGGATCGTCGTGACCCGGGTCGACGGACTCGCTCCCGACGACGTGCGCGAACTTGCACTGGCGATCCGTCGCGAACCGGGAGTCAGGGCCGTGGTGGTCGGTGCGGTCACCGACACCGGCGGGGTGTCGCTGGTCGGGGCACTGTCGAGCGGCGTCGCCGGTTCGGCGGGTGACCTCATCAAGGAGGCCGCACGTGCTGTCGGTGGTGGCGGCGGCGGCAAGGGGGATGTCGCCACAGCGGGTGGGAAGAATCCGGCGGGTCTCGACGAAGCTCTGCGTCTGGCGACCGACGCCGCTCGTTCGCTGCTCGGCCTCTGAGGCCATCGGGTCCGTCGCTCGTGTCGATGAAGCGGGTGTTGGGGCTCGACCTCGGTTCTCGACGGATCGGCGTGGCAGTGTCCGACCGCAGCGGAACGATCGCAACGCCCCTGACCGTGCTCACTCGCGGTCGGGCGCAGTCCGAAGACCACCGGCGTGTGGCCGAACTGGTGGCAGAAGAAGAAGCGGAAGCCGTGGTGGTCGGGTTGCCGCTGAACATGGACGGCAGCGAGGGGCGGGCCGCCAAGAGCGCCCGGGCCGAGTGTGTGCGTCTCGCTACGGTGGTGAACGTGCCTGTAGTCCTCCACGACGAGCGTCTGACGACGGTGGAAGCTGATCGTGTGCTGATGGAGGCGAGGATGCGAGCCGAAGCACGCCGGAGATTGGTCGACAAAGTCGCCGCCGCGGTGATGTTGCAGTCCTGGCTCGACTCCCGCCGTTTGCAGGGAGACTCGTGACGCATCCGACGGGCGATCCACTGCTGCCGGGCGACGACTGGCACGTCGACCCGTGGGATGATCCCGAAGTGGTTCCCGAGTCGGCCACGTCGGACACCGGTGTCTCGTTGTCGAAATGGCGTGCTCCCGTGAAGGCTGTCGTCGTGGCATTGGTGGCCGCAACGCTCGGAGTCGGTGTGGCCGGGTGGTGGGTGGTCCACGAGCTGAACCCAGGGGGTGAGACCGGCGCCGCGGTCACGTTCACCGTGAACCCCGGTGACGATCTCGACGGTGTCATCGACCGTCTCGCAGACGGTGGCTTCATCGGCAACAAGGCACTCTTTCGCTGGTACGTACGCAGCCGTGGCGGACTCGAACTGGTGCCCGGCTACTACGCACTGCGTCCCGGATCGAATGCCGGAGACATCGTCGAACGTCTTTCCACCTCGCCGGCCGAGACCTTCGTCAACGTGACCTTCCCCGAGGGCATGACGCTCGCACAGATGGGTGCGAGGCTCGCCGAGAAGGTCGTGAACATGGACGCCGGTCGCTTCGCAACCGCAGCGACCGACGGATCGGTGGTGTCGTCGTTGGCTCCGGAAGGAACGACGACTCTCGAGGGTCTTCTCTTTCCCGACACGTACCAGGTGTCGGGTGACGACACGGAGTCGCGGGTGGTTGCACGTCTCGCAGAGACCATGGAACGGGTGGCCCGACAGGTCGATCTGGCGGCGGGGGCCAAGGCGCGCGGTCTCTCTCCGTACCAGGTGCTCGTCGTCGCATCGATGATCGAGAGAGAAGCCAAGGTGCCCGCGGACCGGGCCAAGATCGCACGCGTGATCTACAACCGCATCGCGGCCGGAATGACCCTCGACATCGATGCAACCCTCAAATACGTCGATGACGGCACGAAGTCGTGGACGGAACTGAAGCAGATCGATTCGCCCTACAACTCGTACCGATCGAAGAAGCTGCCACCGACACCCATCGCAAATCCTGGTCGTGCGTCGATCGAAGCCGCGCTGTCGCCGGCGGGTCCGCCTGCCGCCGACGACGAGGCGTGTGAGGGGCTGCCGACGGGCACGAAGTGCGACTACTTCTATTACGTGCTCTGGGACACCGACGGAAGCCATCGGTTCGCGACGACCCTGGCCCAACACGAATCGAACGTCGAGGCCGCACGCACGGCCGGTGTGCTGCCGTGACGCGGGGTGGTCGTGCGGCCGTCGTGGGCCGACCGGTGGCTCACAGTCTGTCTCCGGCGATCCACACGGTTGCGTTCGGCGAGATCGGAGTCGATTGGGACTACGTCGCGATCGAGACCGGCCCCGCCGAGATCGGGGCTGTCTGCGGTCGGGTTCGCGACGGTGACCTGGATGCTCTCTCGGTGACGATGCCGCTGAAGGAATCGGTCATCGAGCATCTCGACGAGCTGACCGACGTCGCATCGACTCTCGGTGCGGTGAACTGTGTGGCGAGGGTCCAGGGTCGACTCGTGGGGCACAACACCGACGGAGACGGATGTTGTGATGCGCTCGAGGAACAGGGGGGTCTTCGCATCGACGGATCGTCGGTGCTGGTGCTCGGTGCCGGCGGAACCGCCCGGTCGGTCGCGCTCGCACTCGCTGCGAGGGGGGCGCGGGTGGTGGTGCGCAACAGAACCCCGGACAACACGCGGCGTCTGCTCGAGGCTGTGTCGTCGCACCGCGGTCCACTACCGGGCTCGGTGACCAGCGATGCGGGGGTCGCCCCCGGTGGGTACGACGCGATCGTGAACGCGACGTCGGTCGGAATGAACTCCGACGAGACGCCTCTTCCTGCCGACGAGATCGCTCCCGGAGCCGTCGTGCTCGACGCCGTGTACTCACCACTGCGCACCCGACTGCTGCGCGACGCTGAGAACCGCGGGGCGCGGACCGTGGACGGTCTGTGGATGCTCATCCACCAGGCACGCAGGCAGGAACTCGTCTGGTTCGGAACGGCCGGTTCGGCCGCGGCGATGCGTGCCGAATCCGAACGGGTTCTCGCACAGCGCTCCAAGTAGCCTGCCTCCGTGCTCCGATACCTGACTGCGGGTGAATCCCATGGCCGCGCCCTGACCGTGATCGTCGAGGGTCTCCCTGCCGGCATGCCCCTTCTCGCCGAGCATTTCGAGGCCGAACTGGCACGGCGCCGGCTCGGTTACGGACGCGGGCCGCGTCAACGCTTCGAACAAGATGTCGTGTCGATCGTCGGGGGAGTGCGGCACGGACGCACGCTCGGCTCGCCCGTCTCGATCGAGATCGGGAACTCGGAGTGGGAACGAAGCGACAAGTGGCACCAGGAAATGTCGCCGGCACCGGGCAAGACCGCGTCACCCCTGACCCAGCCGCGCCCCGGTCACGCCGACCTGGTCGGTATGCAGAAGTACGGGTTCGACGATGCACGTGACGTGCTCGAACGTGCGAGTGCGCGCGAGACCGCCGCCCGAGTGGCGGCCGGAGTGATGGCGAAGCAGTTGTTGTCGCACATCGGGGTGTCGGTGCTGTCGCACGTGATCCAGATGGGGAGTGCACGGGTTCCTGCCGGGCTGCTGCCCGTGCCCGGGGATCTCGCCGCGATCGATGCATCCGAGGTGCGGTGCATGGATCCTGCGACGGAACAGGAGATGATCACCCAGATCAAGGCTGCGGCGCGGGAAGGCGACAGCCTGGGGGGCATCGTCGAAGCAGTTGCCCACGGGGTGCCGATCGGACTCGGCAGCCATGTCCACTGGGACAGAAAGATCGACGGGCTCCTCGCGGCCGCGGTGATGAGCATCCAGGCGGTGAAGGGGGTCGAGATCGGGGACGGATTCGAGACGGCCGGTCTGCGGGGGAGCGAATCCCACGACCCGATCGCATGGGACGCCGCCGCAGGGCGGTACGTGCGCGAGGGTCATCGTTCCGGCGGTACCGAGGGCGGGATCACCACCGGTGAGCCGTTGATCGTGCGCGCGGCGATGAAGCCGTTGTCGACGCTGAACAAGCCCGTGCTCAAGACCGTCGACACCGTCAGCAAGGAAGAGACCGTGTCGTTCAAGGAGCGCACCGATGTCACGGCCGTGCCGGCGCTCGGGGTCGTGGTCGAGACGATGGTTGCACTGGTTCTCGCTCGCGAGGCCCAGAGAAAGTTCGGCGGCGATTCGTTGGTCGAGTTCGAGCGAAATGCCCGCTCGTTCCGCGACAGCATCTGATCGTGGGAGTGTCTCCGACGATCGTGCTCGTGGGGCTGATGGGAAGCGGGAAGTCGACCGTCGCCGAGAGACTTGCCTCGCGACTCGGTGTCACGGTCGCTGACACCGACGAGATCGTCGAGTCGAGGGTCGGAAAGACCGTCAGACGGATCTTCGAAGAAGACGGTGAGGCCGTGTTCCGTGCTGCCGAGACGGATGCTCTCGGTGCGGCGCTGTCGTCGGGTGCGGGTGTGGTGGCCGCCGCAGGCGGGGTCGTGCTGAGCGAGACCAACAGGGCGATGCTGAACCGCGCAAGAACCGACGGCGATGCTCTCGTGGTGTGGCTCCGGGCCGACCCCGAGACCCTCGCGCGTCGTACGAAGAGAGGCGCTCACCGTCCGCTCCTCGACGGTTCGCGCGATGACGTGATCGTGCAGATGGCGAGAGAACGGACCCCGTTGTACGAGGATGTGTGCGACGCGAGCGTCGACACCGACGGTCTGTCGGTCGACGAGGTGGTCGGGTCGGTACTCGTCGTTCTCGACGGGAGAGGAGAGTGACGATGCTTCACGAAGAGAGAATCGAACTCGGCGACCGCTCGTACACGGTCCTCGTCGGTCGCGGCGCGCGTTCTCGAGCCGCGAGCCTGTTGCCCCGCGGGGTCAAGCGTGTCGCGATCGTGACCCAAGCGGGGGTGCCCGAGACCTTGGTGCCCGACCTCACCGGATTCGAGGTCTCGCGCCACGTCATCGGCGTCGGTGAGACGCACAAGACGCTGTCGACGATCGAATCGCTGACGAGTTCGTTCGCGACTGCGGGTCTGACCCGTTCCGATGCGGTCCTCGCCGTCGGGGGTGGACTGGTGACCGATGTCGCGGGGTTTGCCGCCGCGGTGTACCACCGCGGAGTCGCCGTCGTGCACGTGGCGACGACCCTGCTCGCAATGGTCGACGCCGCCATCGGCGGAAAGACCGGGGTGAACCTTCCGGAAGGAAAGAACCTCGTGGGGGCGTTCTGGCAGCCGGCCGGAGTCGTGTGCGACACCGAGGCGCTCGACACCCTGGGTGAACGAGAGATGCGCTGCGGAAACGGAGAGATGGCCAAGTACCACTTCATCGTGCGCGACGATCTCTCGCGTCTCCCGACCGATGAGCGGGTCGCAAGGTGCGTGAGGATCAAGGGTGACATCGTCTCTGCCGACGAGAGAGAGGGCGGGCTGCGTGCACTGCTCAACTACGGACACACGCTGGCCCACGCTCTCGAGACCGAGACCGACTACGCACTTGCGCACGGCGAAGCCGTGGCGCTGGGACTGCTGTACGCCGCCCACCTCGCCGAGGTTGCGGGACGCATCGGTTCGTCGCGCGTCGACGAGCACTACGCGGTGGTCCACGGCCTCTACGGTCTCCACGTGGCACTGCCGGACGGTGTGCCGTTCGAGCGGTTGCTCCAGACGATGAAGCGCGACAAGAAGGCCGTCGACGGCCTTGCGTTCGTCCTCGATGCACGCGACGGGCTGGAGGTCGTGCACGGTGTCTCCGACCA
>VFQT010000189.1_pt1 | contig 99959 bp, 94 predicted proteins | sample 3512381 | NCBI WGS metagenome assembly VFQT01 (sample SAMN10412376, study PRJNA504923) | tailings metagenome | isolation source: Relicate 2 Philex TSF3 active mining site | place: Philippines: Tuba, Benguet | collected 2017-08-29
CCAGTGATAACTTTGCCCGTTTCATCCAGTGTGCCGGTTAAGGTCCCATTTACTGCGGGAAGCGCAAACTTTACCAATTTGTCGGCGATGGAGACATTCCCAACGGGTAAACCGTAGGCACTTTGATCAGGGCTGTCCATCGTGGCGGAAAGTCTTCCACTTGTGTCGGCCTTTATATGAAATACCAGCCTAAGTGATATTGCACCTGTGTTAAGCTTGCCCTGCCAGTCACCAATCAGTGGTGGAGGTCCTTGGACGAATGGGAGAGATGGATATGCGAGACTAAGCAAATGTGTACTCCTGACTGTCACACTTCGTTAAGTTATAAGAACTATCAACTTCGATCATCGGTGATCTGACTGCGATTCTTAAGATGTTTGTTGCATCCACAATGGTAGCCAAATTTGTTGGATTATTTAACGTGGTCATAGGCACACCATTACTTACGTTAATGTAATATTTCGTCCAGATTAGACAGATTCTAAGCGATGCCTATAGTCGATCACTTGACGCACCTTAGTCTGTTAACACTGGTGAATAAATTCAGTATGAATTACAGGTAAAGAATCAAATCTGACCTGATGTCATACGTGCACCATAGGCTAAAAATAGCCATCCGTGGCATCACGCTTGCATCCATTGACTCCGTGAAAGCAACGCTGGCAACGACCAGTGTGAAGTGAGTCAAGTTTATGAATTTTGAAGACCCAACCGACCCCACCCTCACCCAGGTAAAGGAAGTTCCAAGCACTGCACTCTGCTTGGCAGTTCCGGACACCGAAGGTGAGGAGCTCGTTGTTCACCGCGAAAAAGGCCGTGAATATGTGTTTCTGTTTGAATCACTGGATGATGCATATGATTGCTGCCTGATGGCAAGCCAAGCGCTCGGGTTTATGCCGCGGATTGTGCGGTCTAGCACGGATGCATTGCACTTCCGGTTTGCACGCTACAAGCCAGCGGGCCTTGACACGATTGATCTGCCCCTAAAGGGGTAACCAACTTGGTGGCATCTTTCCTTTTCCCCGCCACGACCACTCCCAGTCCCTCGGGAAACTTATGGCGGGGATGCAGGAAGGCCGCCACTGCCTGCTGAAACGTTAGGCATGTTTACTAAAGAGTTCCTCTTCGACACATCCGATGTTCCCTTTGCGGAGTGCCATGCATCCAGTCTGTGCAGAACAGCTGATGGTGGATGGTATGTGGTGTGGTTTGCAGGCACGCACGAGCGCCACCCGGATGTTCGCATCTGGGGTTCGCAGCGATCGCCGGATGGTGTCTGGAGTACTCCAAAAGTTGTCGCAGCCTACGGTTCAGAGGCTCACTGGAACCCCGTTCTCCACCGAGACAATTCAGGACGACTGCATTTATGGTTCAAAGTAGGGGCAAATGTCCCTGTTTGGAGAACCATGGTGCAGACATCAGAAAATGATGGCCGTACCTGGAGCCGGCCGACAGAGCTGGTAGTAGGAGACATCGGAGGACGGGGTCCAGTCAAAAACCCAATTCTGGTCACGCATTCAGGCGTTTGGCTTGCCGGCGCAAGCCTTGAAACGGCATCCGATGAAGCCAGTGATGCCAAATGGGATGTCTTTGTCGACCGGTCAACTGACCACGGCAAATCGTGGACATCTACAAAATGGATCGAGCGAAACCCATCGCTATTTCCTGATCCAGGCGCCATTCAACCAGCCCTCTGGGAATCGGCTGCGGGTCAGATTCACATGCTTTGTCGCACCACCAGTGGATGGCTTGGCCGCTCGGATTCATCCGATGATGGCCGTACATGGTCTCCCCTTCGACGCATACCAGTTCCACACAACAATAGCGGCGTGGATGTCTGTACCCTCCCGGATGGCCGTGTGGTCCTGTGTTGCAATCCAATCCCACGTGGAACTTGGCCGGACCGCTCCCCAATTAGCATTCTTGTTTCCAATGACAACGGAGAAACCTTTACAAAAGTTTGTGATCTTGAAACGGAGCCGCAGTCTGAGTTCAGCTATCCAACGATTGAGACGAGTGGGTCAAACAAAGTCACAGTGGTTTACACGTGGAAGCGTCGCCGAATCGTTTGGGCGGATATAACGCTCGCTTAAACTCTGTTCCTATCTAAAAATGGATTCACAGGATCGAAATTCCAGTCTCCACCCCCCGTGATATTCTGAACTTATCCTCTTGTAAGGGAGACAGCTAGAATGTCCCACACTTCATCCGTGGATGAGCTTTCATCGCCATCCGATTTTATTTCCCGCATGCGTCATACGACGGCACACGTTTTGGCTCAGGTAATACGTGAGCGGATGCCAGCTGCTCAAATGGGCGTCGGCCCAGTCATCGACAATGGCTTCTTCTACGATTTCGAGCTTCCTGAGCATCTCTCTGAGGATGACTTTCCGGCGATCGAAGCCCGGATGCGTGAAATAGTCAAAGCTGACCTGCCAATGGTCCGCTGGTCTGAGCCGCGTGAGGAAGCCCGCAAGCGTTGCGAGGAGCTTTCGCAGACCTTTAAGGTTCGCCTGATTGACGACCTTCCGGATGAAGCAGAGATTTCGTTTTATCAGCAGGGTGACTTTGTCGACTTGTGCAAGGGACCGCACGTTGAATCGACGGGAAAGATAGGCGCGTTCAAGCTGATGTCAATTGCTGGCGCCTATTGGCGTGGCAAGGCTGAGAATGAGCAGCTAACTCGTGTCTACGGCGTAGCCTTTGAGACTCAGGATGAGCTGGATGCGTATCTTATTAAACTCGAGGAAGCAAAGCGGCGCGACCACCGGGTCGTCGGCAAGCACCTGAAGCTGTTTCATATTGATGAAACCGTTGGCCAGGGTCTTATCTTATGGACGCCAGCTGGAGGCGCTATCCGGACCGAGCTGCAGAGCTTTATCTCAAATGAGCTGCGTAAGCAGGGTTATGATCAGGTCTATACACCGCATATCGGTCGTCTCGAGCTCTATAAGACCAGCGGCCACTTCCCGTATTACGCAGAAAGCCAGTATCCACCGCTGGTTCAACGTGATTTCCTTGCGGAGCTTGCAGGTGAGGGATGTACATGTGGCGAGCTGAGTAACAAACTCTCGGATGGAGATGTCGAAGGCTATCTCCTGAAACCGATGAACTGTCCGCATCACATCAAGATTTTTGCCAGCCAGCGGCACAGCTACCGTGACCTCCCGATTCGTCTCGCGGAGTTCGGAACGGTTTACCGCTGGGAGCAGTCGGGTGAGCTGAACGGGATGACGCGTGTCCGTGGATTTACGCAGGATGATGCCCACCTTTTCTGTACCGAAGAACAAGTTCCTGGTGAAATTCAGGGATGTTTGCAGCTGGTCAAGACCATTTTTGGCACATTGGGTATGACGGACTTCCGCGTCCGTGTGGGCCTTCGTGACCCTGACTCGACAAAATATGTTGGGGATCCTGCGAACTGGGACAAAGCTGAAGCGGCGTGTCGTGAAGCGGCGCAGACGCTTGGCGTACCGTTCTCCGAGGAGCCAGGCGAAGCCGCATTCTATGGACCGAAGATAGACTTCGTGGTTCAGGATGTCATCGGACGTGAGTGGCAACTCGGAACCGTACAGGTCGACTATAACCTTCCCGTACGCTTCGATCTCTCCTATACGGGTGCTGACAGCATGCCGCATCGGCCAGTGATGATTCACCGTGCACCATTCGGCTCTATGGAGCGCTTTGTCGGCGTGTTAATCGAGCATTTTGCCGGTTCGTTCCCAACGTGGCTTGCACCGGAGCAGGTCCGCATTCTTCCTATTGCGGATCGTCATGCAGAGTGGTGTGAAGCGCTGAAGACCCGTCTTGTCGGGTTGGGCATCCGTGCAACGGTCGATTCCCGTTCAGAAAAGACTGGAAAGAAGGTAGCCGAGGGTCAGGTTGCACGCGTTCCGTATCTCATCGTTATCGGTGACCGTGACATCGCAGCAGGCAATGTCTCCGTCCGGCATCGTGAGCTGGGTGATCTGGGTGGTCGGTCTGTGGATCAGTTCGTGGATGACTTGTTGCACGAGGTCCGCGAGCGTTTATTGGCACCGATAGCACCGGTGAAGGAATCCTGAGATGTCACCGATTCAGATTGCACTTGAGCGTGTGATATCGGGGATTCCCCTTACGCAGCAGGAAGCCATGGATGCCATGGGTGTGATCATGGATGGTGAAGCAAGCAATGCCCAAATCGGGGCGTTGCTTGCGGGCCTCCGTGTTCGCGGTGAGACGGTGGATGAGATTGCAGGCTTTGCAAAGGCGATGCGTGCGCGTGCAGTCAAGGTTCCATCACATCGTGAAAACCTGATTGACACCTGTGGTACGGGCGGAGATGTCATCAAAACGTTTAACATCTCCACCGGAGCAGCCATTGTCAGTGCGGCTTGTGGTGTAGCCGTTGCCAAGCATGGAAACCGAGCGGTTACGAGCAAAGCTGGCTCTGCGGATGTCCTCGAAGCCCTTGGCGTCGCCATGGACCTAACGTCAGAGCAGGTAGGTTACTGCGTTGACACTATCGGTATTGGATTTCTGTTTGCCCGGAATTTGCATCCAGCGATGCGCCATGCCGCATCCGTTCGTGCGGAGCTGGGATTCCGAACAGTTTTCAACGTTCTCGGTCCATTGACAAACCCGGCTGGTGCACAGCGTCAGGTACTGGGTGTTTACCACACCAGTCTTTGTGAGCAGCTGGCGCATGTTATGGACTCACTAGGGTGTATTCATGCATTGGTTGTGCACGGTGAAGCCGGAATTGATGAGATTTCTACGTTTGGCCGTACATTTTATGCTGAATTGGTTGGCGGAATTGTCACTACGGGTTATTTGGTTCCAGGGGATGTTGGGATTACAGAGAGTACTCCCGAAGAAGTCTCTGCTGGTGAGAACGCTGAGGAAAATGCAGAAATTTTGCAGCGTGTCTTCACCGGGAGTGACCGTGCCCGCACGGATTTGATCGCTATTAATGCGGGTGCCGGGCTCTTGGTCTCCGGCAAGACGCGTACATTAGTGGAAGGCGTCCGTATGGCGCAGGATGCCATTAGATCCGGAGCCGCGATGACAAAGCTGCAGGAGTTGATTGAGCTTACGAATCGGCTGTCCCGCGGATGAGTACGATCCCAACGGTTTTAGACCGTATCATCGCAACGAAACGAGAGGAAATCGCCCCTCTGAAGGCATCCGTGCCGGATAAGGTTCTCTTGATGGAGCGTGCATTGGCGATGTCGGCTACGCGGGGATTCCGGCGCGCTATCGAAGCCGCAGGGCCTCCCTGTGCTCTGATAGCCGAAATCAAAAAAGCTAGCCCAAGCAAAGGTGTCATTCGGGCGGATTTTGACCCGGTTGCCATTGCAAAGAGCTACGAGCAGGGTGGCGCGACCTGTTTGAGTGTCCTAACGGATGTCACGTACTTTCAGGGAAGCCCAGATTATCTCCAACAGGTCCGGAATGCGGTCTCACTGCCACTTCTCCGCAAGGATTTCACGATCGATCCGATTCAGATTTATGAAGCGCGTGTGCTTGGTGCGGATGCCATTTTGCTAATTGTCGCCGCCGTGCGGAGTGCTGCAAGGCTTGCAGAACTTCGTACCGTTGCCGAGAGTTTGGGAATGGATGCTTTGGTTGAAGTGCATGATGCAGAAGAGCTTGAGATTGCACTATCATCGGGTGCGACGCTTATAGGTGTAAACAACAGAAATCTCCACGATTTTAGTGTGGATTTGGGGACATTTGGTACGCTTGCGAACCACTTTGGAGATGGTGTTACTGCCGTGGCAGAATCCGGGATTCTCACGAATGAGGATGTTAGGACGGTTGTGCAGGCAGGAGCCGATGCGATATTGGTTGGCGAAGCATTAATGCGACAAAGTGACATCACTGCTGCGACAAAGCAGCTGATGGAGATATAAATCGAACCAAGTATGGCTCCTGTTGAATTCGAATGCATCGATTAGGAGCCATGCGTGCAGCGTTGTTCGGGATTAACCGTTTGATCCCACTCTGAAGCCTAACAGCGCTGTTTCAAGAAATTACCAAGCAGTCGCTTACCATCTTGAGTGAGCACACTCTCCGGGTGAAACTGGACGCCTTCAATAGGGAGTGTCCGGTGGCGAACGCCCAATACTTCGCCATCATCCACGACTGTAGCGGTGACTAATGTGTCACTACACGCGGAACCCTAGCAACGTTGCTTTAGGAAATTACCAAGCAGTCGCTTACCATCCTGAGTGAGCACACTCTCCGGGTGAAACTGGACGCCTTCAATAGGGAGTGTCCGGTGGCGAACGCCCAATACTTCGCCATCATCCACGACTGTAGCGGTGACTAATGTGTCACTACACGCGGAACCCTAGCAACGTTGCTTTAGGAAATTACCAAGCAGTCGCTTACCATCCTGAGTGAGCACACTCTCCGGGTGAAACTGGACGCCTTCAATAGGGAGTGTCCGGTGCCGAATGCCCATTATTTCACCATCATCCACGGCTGTAGCGGTGACTTCTAGGCAATCCGGCAAGCTGGAATGTTCGATAGTGAGAGAGTGGTAACGCGTTGCTGTGAATGGATTCGGCATCCCTTCAAAGACACCCGTGTCTGAATGTTGGATCTGGCTGGTTTTACCATGCATCAGGCGCCCTGCACGTACAACTTTACCTCCGAATGCCTGTCCGATGGACTGATGGCCTAGGCAAACGCCAAGGATTGGGAAGCGTCCGGCACAGCGTGTGATCGCTTCGACTGAAATGCCCGCCTCAGTCGGTGAACATGGGCCTGGCGACACGAGCAGATGGGATGGTGCCAGTTTGATAATGTCATCCACAGTAACTTGGTCATTCCGCTTGATGACCATTTCAGCGCCGAGTTCACCAAGATAGTGAACGATGTTATACGTGAAAGAATCATAGTTATCGATAACAAAGATCATTGCATTGCCTCATCCCGGTTGAATGTACGCCGGGAGTGAATATCACAGATGGTTAGTTCGTAGGATTCGTACCATTGCTGCTGTCCCATCGCCTGTGCGATCTGATGTTCAGGGTGATTCCCCCAATGATGGATGGCATCCAATGACTCAAACTCGCCCAGTGTCAGGGTTTCACCATCCGGGTGATGAAACGTTTTGTGACTTACATAGCCTGGAATAGTTGTTACCAGCTCCGCCATTCGAGATGCCATTTCGGAATAGGCATCGGGTTGCAGTCCCGTCTTTCGGGAGCGGAATATCACTACTATCCCGGTATTCATGCTAAGACGGTTGCCTTTCAGTTAGTGGGTTATCATCCAATTCAAGGTGATCCCAGCGCGATTCATCCTCTTCAAGGTCAAATTCCTGAACCCATACATCCCCTTGAATCCAGCCAGCAATACGAAAGCATCGTTTGCACTGAAATATAAGGCGAGGCTTACTTACCTGGCTGCTGTCGACACCCGTCATATCTGGACTTGATCCTATTTGGAGTTCACCGCCTTCACAGGTCGGTCTGAGTATGTCTCCACAACCGGGGCACGTCATTACCATCCGCTTCGAAACCAGCTGTCCGAGGCGCTGTAGGTCATTGGAATCCAGCTGTGGACGTTGCCGATCTGGGAGAATACGCCGTCGCTTGTTCATTTCCTGGAGTCCAAGCCCTTTTCAGCAAGTTCAACTGCCCGGCGGATGGCTCCACTCTTGTTGACGGTCTCCAAATACTCTGTGTCAGCGACAGAATCGGCGACAATTCCGCCGCCGGCCTGAACATGGACAAGCCCATCCCGAATGAGTGCCGTCCGCAGGGTGATACAGGCATCAAACGAGCCTTTGTACGAGAGATAGCCGATTGCGCCTCCATAGGTGCCTCTCCGGCAGGGCTCGAGTTCATCAATAATTTGCATCGCCCGTACTTTTGGGGCGCCAGAGAGTGTTCCTGCGGGAAATGTCGCTCTCAACAGGTCAAATGCATTCTTGTCTGGTGCAAGCTCACCGACCACATTACTAACAATATGCATCACATGTGAGTAGCGCTCGATAACCATGAGTTCATCCACGCGCACACTTCCGTAGGTACATACGCGTCCGATGTCATTGCGGGCAAGATCTACGAGCATGATGTGCTCTGCCCGTTCTTTTTCATCCGCCAAGAGCTCGGCTGCAAGGTTATCATCCTCGGCGCGGGATGTTCCGCGAGGGCGCGTACCCGCAATTGGCCGGATGGTGACTTTTCGTTCATCCTCAGTAACAAGCACTTCGGGGGAGGCTCCAACAAGGGTTGTCCCGGTATCGAACTGTAGGTAGTACATGTAGGGACTTGGATTGATTGCCCGAAGCGTCCGATAGATGTCGAGTGGATCTGCATTTAGAGGGCGTGTAAACCGCTGTGCGAGGACGACCTGAATGATGTCACCGGCTGTGATGTACTCTTTCGCCCTTGAAATCATCCGATCGTAGTCATCCCGTGTGAGATTCATATCCCAGTGCCCATCGGGAGGGGGATTGGATGCCTTTTGTGCATAGCGTGTTGGGGCATCCGGGCGTGGTGCAAGCGCATCGTTTTCCAATGCATTTAACGTCTCACACGCATTATCGTAGACCTGGTCGAGATCGGCACCATTTGGGCAGTGCGCATTTGTTAGAAATATGAGCCGATGTTTCACATGATCAAAGATGACCATCGTGTCAACGAGGAGCATATGGATGTCATCCACACCGGTATCATCTTTGGCCGTAGCAGGAATGGGTTCAAGGTGCTTAACCCAGTCCCACCCGATGTATCCGAGAGCTCCCCCGACAAAGCGTGGCAGGCCCGGTCTATCGACAAACCGAACATCCCCAAGAATCTTCTGAATCGCCTGCATCGGCTCTTCACCATCGGCCAGTTCGGTAATCGTTTCGTTTCCATTTTCAGTAAAGATGACGTTGTTTCCGCGGGCTCGAATGCTGCATTTGGGGTCTGAACCAAGGAAGGAGTAACGTGCAAGTCGCTCGCCACCAGCAACGGATTCAAGTAGAAATGCATTTGGCCGATCGACAAACCTTCGGAATACGGACACTGGTGTTTCCATATCGGCGAGGACTTCCCGTGTGATGGGTATGACATTTCCTTGCTTGGCAAGCAGGTGGAATGTCTGTCGATCAGGTGTGATTTCGGTTGAATACATAGCTTGTCACAAAAAAAGCAGGTCCGTCTGACCTGCCTGTACTGGTGTAATGGGAATGTGCTGTTAGCGTAGGCGTTTAGACGTCGTGATGGTGCTGGTTACGCCAGCTCCAGTCTTTGATATCGGTCATCCGGATTAGCATCACAATGGCTTGACGTTACCATTTTTCCTTATTCACTTGCCATCCGGCTGCGGTATATGTACAGCATGCGAAATCTTGCGCCTCCAAGTGCGGTGACTGATCCGTTCCCAGCACAATGGCTGAGGAGTATTCAGTCCGCCGGCCACCCCGTTTTCGACTCGTTACTCGGTGGAACCTGGCGTGATGTTTACATCAGTGATGGCTGGAAGATCTCATCCGATGGAATTATCCGGCAGGGTGGTCATCGCATCGAGTTTGGCATCAAAGTCGGCAAGTCTATTCGCCCTCTCCTCGAACTACCGTGTATGGTTCAGCATAGCTGGCCGAAGGTTAGTATTCGAATATTGGGTAAATCAACACCTGACCGTGTCATTAGGCTGATTCCGGCATTGTTTACTGACAGCGTCACAGCAGGCAGCCTTGCCATCGAGATTGACGGCATGGCTGGGGACATTGCCATTAGAACCCAAGGGCTCTACTCCACACATGAATTTATTCCAGCAACGAAGGGATGGTCCTTGATCCGTCCTTCAAGCAAATCACAGCGCATCGTTTTTTCCCGCACAAAACCTACATCACTGATGGCCCGGCAGCTGACCCATGCATCATCCTGTGTGAGTTGTCTTAACGACAGTGACATCCCCACGTGGCTGACTACTGCGATGGCGCCTGCGTTGCAATATTCAGCGACTCGCCCACTTTGGATTCAGGCCCTGCTTGGTTTTCCAATTTCGCAACCGGATACCAACACCATCGCGCTAATGCAATGCCGCGCAGTGTTAGCATCAGGTAGCGATGCGTCCATTTTAGAATTCTTCAATACATTGGATACAAGCCAACCAAAAATCCAGCCCGAATTGGGGCTTGTCATGAAATGGGTCATCGCCAACCACCCGGCATCCAAATTGAAGTCCGAAGTCGAGGGTTCTCGGCTTGCGGTAAGCGCCGTCGGAAGCACACCGTTCGCTCGTGCTTTGGCCTTTGCAGTAACCAGGATTCCGTTCAATGACTCAGCTGCTGCATCCGCACTCACAAAGGATGTAAGGGCTGGACGTCTATCCATCGATGCGGGGATGGCGACGGCTATCTTTGCATCATCCGGGGATAGTGACCTTGCCACGGGATCAGCTTCGCTTATCTCACCATCCGCGGAGCGAACACAATCGCTCATAACACCGAGTGAGTGGTTGGCAATGCTGTACGCATCTCCCATCGGATTCGGTATATCGGGCTGCCTTTCCATCGACAAAAACCCATCCATACCGTTTGGTGTCCGTAGCCCAATTTTGTCATCAGCATTTGCTGGTGTTGTGACATCACGCAAGGACATCGAAGCTAACCGCGTACGATTATCAGTGGTATCTGGCTCCGTCTCACTGCGCTCACTTAGAACATGGCGCACAGAGACCGCATCGGCATCCGCACTGAGTCTTCACCTAGGTAGGGGTAGCAAATCGACGACTGTAAACGCAAGCGTTGATATCAATCACGCTACAACGATTACATTTCCACGGTCAGTGCAAATTGCACCTGGAGAATCTCTCGTTATCTCAACGGTAGGTACAACCTAACCTTTGTTTCACGTGAAACAAATTGGCTATCGCGACCTTTTCGGACCGTATCAATTGTTCCCAACACGAGAGTCGAAATTGTTTCACGTGAAACAATTCAGCCTCTGTCCACAGTCCTCAACGGTACACTGATGCGTAGTTAGAGGACAAAAATGGCAAGACATTGGGCAGTGGTCAATCAAAAGGGTGGTGTCGGCAAGACCACAACCGCCATCAGTCTTGCCGCAGCGCTGGCCATTCATCGACGTGTTCTTCTGGTTGATACAGACCCTCAGGGAAATGCCACAAGTGGAGTGGGTGTCGTCAGACGTGTGGGTGAGCCTGACACGTACAGGGTTCTGACCGGGGATGCGACAGCATTGGATGCCATCATTCCGACAGCAATCGGCAACCTCGATCTCATTCCTGCCACCATTGATCTGGCATCGGCAGATCTATCACTCTTCGAGCTTCCAGACCGCGAACGAATTCTCCGGAAGGCTCTTGACAGCGTAAGCCACCGGTATGACTACATCATCATCGATGCCCCGCCATCGCTGGGATTGTTGACAATTAATGTCCTTGCGGCGGCTGATGAAGTCATTATCCCAATGCAGTGTGAGTATTTCGCATTAGAGGGAATCTCACAGCTACTCGAAATCCTCAAGCGCATTCGTAGCGGAATCAACCCGGATTTATCGATTGCACGGGTCGTACTGACGATGTTTGATGGCCGAACGAACCATGCCAACCAAATTTTGAGTGAAGTTCGTAGCTTTTTTGGAGACAAAGTCTCTAATACCGTTGTGCCGAGAAACATCAAGTTATCTGAAGCGCCCAGCTACGGGCAGCCTATTACCATTTATGATCCCCGCTCCAAAGGAGCGGTTGCGTACACAGAAATTGCCAAGGAGTTATTGACCCATGCTGAAGGACGGGATGCCATCATCGACACAGAAGAAGGGGTTGGGTCGCGGTCTGGACGCGCTACTGCCTGGTGGAGGAAACGCCCCGGATCTTGATGGCCTTCTACGAAGTGAGCCACAGCGAGAGCTAAGCATCACCCAAATTCAGCCTAATCCAAACCAGCCACGCACCTATTTTGACTCGGATGCGCTAGCGGAGCTCGCGGCATCCATAAAGTCCACTGGCATTGTCCAGCCCATTCTTGTCCGACCACTCGGCAACGGGACATTCGAAATCGTTGCCGGTGAGCGACGCTTCCGGGCCGCATGCTCGATCGGGATGCTTCGGGTTCCAGTCGTCGTCAAACCGTACTCCGATGAAGAAGCCCTAACGGTAGCACTGATTGAAAACCTACTTCGGGAAGACCTAAAGCCTCTGGAAGCAGCCATTGCCTACCAAAAGCTAATGGACACCTATTCTTGGACACAGGATCTTTTGGCAGCCAAAATAGGGAAAAGTCGCTCTGCTGTTGCAAATTCTCTGCGTCTCCTCGCACTACCTACACCTGTCCAGCAGGCATTAGATGCTGGAGAAATATCCGAAGGACATGCCCGGGCGCTCCTCGGAAACAAAGAGCAACGTATGGACGAGAGCTTTCCACGACGACAACAAGAGCTCTTACGTGAAGCAAAAGCAGGCAGAATGACAGTACGCCAGCTGGAATCGGAAATGGCATCGCCCGAAACAAAGGGGGAATTTCGCCGTGCAGACCGTGCCGCAAAAGCGGGATCAGCCGAAGTGCAAGCAGTTGAACAGCTTCTACGTAACGCCCTCGGGATGCGAGCACGCCTCACAGGTAATCTGGACAAGGGCACAGTCGTAATAACTTACAATTCACAGGAAGAACTGACGCAAATTGTAGACAAAATTACTGGAGGAGATCTCCAGTAGTGCTCGATGTCAGGTCTGTCAGGGTAGATGGCAGATTGGAACCAACATCGTTTACGGTGGGTGCAGGGGATGCAATCCTAGTTACTGGACCAAACGGTGCGGGCAAGTCCACTCTCCTCGACTGCATCGGAGGCATCCTCAAGCCATCAAGTGGAGAAATTGTTACAAATACAGCTTTGTGTCCCGCTTACCTGCCACAAAGTCCCCCAAGACCGTTTGCATATACTGTCCGCGAGTACCTGATGATTGGTCAGCACCATCATAATGGCAGAGATTACACATCAAAGTTGGGCATCACCTCTCTGCTCGATCGTGACGTTACCAGACTTTCAACAGGACAATGGCAGCGTGTGGCAATTGCAAAAGTCTTGCATGTACAGGCTTCCCTAATCATTCTTGATGAGCCGGATGCGCCATTAGACGATCATTGGTCTGAACGTCTGGCCATGATTATCGATGAAGTAACCTCGGATGGCCGTGTGGTGGTAATGACCTTACACCGCCCAGAAATCCGCTCTAGATGGAAATTTCAACGATTCAACCTAAGCCCTGTCGTCACTTCTTAACAATTCGCCAAGAATTTCTTAATATTCCCGTTCCGCGACTTGCTACACTGAGTGCAGTATGCCTAAGGAAAAGCAACAGGGGGATGTCGAGTTGACACCCATCACCGCAACGATTATTGAAATGAGCGTTGCCGCCGAAGACATGCTAAGTGCGGCTGTTCGTGGTCTGACGTTACAGCTAGTCGATACTTGCCAAAATGTAATCGATCGTGATGTCTCCGTCGATTCGCTTGAAAGCTCTCTTGAGGCTGCTTGCGTAAAGCTGATGGGACGCCAGAGTGATAAGTCGCTGGACATCCGAGCCATTAATAACATCATAAAGGTCGCGAGTGATCTTGAGCGAATTGCGGATTACTCAGTTGACATCGCAAGAATAGGTCAGCGGATGGCAGATGAAGCCATTTACAAGCCTCTGATTGACATACCGAGATATGCCACCGTGGCTTATGGGATGATTCACGACAGCGTCAATGCATACCTCACCCATGACACAGAACTAGCAGCGCAGGTGATAGAGAGGGATGATACAGCTGACTTGTATTACGCTCAAATGCGTGCAACGCTGATTCAAATTCTCCAACAGGATACACGGAGCGTGATGCAGGCCACCTACCTCCTACAAGTGGCACACTTCCTTGAACGTATCTGCGACCATTGCACGAACATCGCCGAGCGAACCACTAACCTTGGTACAGCACCTAACAGAGGAAAAAAATCAGCCTGACATAGCTCTCCACACACGGGTAAGATTGACTCTATGGAGACGACGGATGATGTCATTAAGGACTTTATGGGTGGAAAGCCACGGGCGAGTCAGTGGCGTGAGTTGAGAGTCGTTCTGGAAGCCAGATTAGCCGATGCAAAGTTGCAGCTTGCAACAACATCCCCAGGCACGAGCGAACACCGAAGTATTCAGCGAAAAGTGAAGGAAATGACTACTCAGGTCAATGTTCTCCTTCAAGAAGAAGCCGTTGCACAGTTTGTAGAGGACTCTGTCATCGCAACTGTTTCACGGCCACATCCCCTCGAACTTCAGGATGGCTTTGACCAATAGACCTGTATGCATCTGGTTTGATCTTGATGACACCCTTATCACGACATCCCAGAGTCTGTTTGCCGCTGTTAAAGCCAGCACTTCGTATCTAACGAAGTGCTATCCGGACTTGACCGAACGCGACATTGCACACCACAGTATGGATGTATGGCTCAAGGAGCTTGGTCCGGGAACGGCAGGGTTTAGCAAGCTACGAGATTTGCAGCTTGATTCATTTCGAAGTCACATCGCACTTGGCACCTTAAGGCGGCTTGGATTAGTAGGAATCAACACCGATGAATTGATTCAAGTGAGCTCGCAGGCAGAGGAACAAGGTTGGATGTGTTTCCCTGATGTTCACCACTTGCTGCAAACGCTTCATCAACGGAAGGTTCCTATTGGGCTTATCTCTAATGGTCCAACTGCACTGCAAAACCATAAACTGGCCACCTGCGGATTGAGACATTACTTTGACCACATCTTGCTCGACTGCGAGATTGGCATCAGTAAACCGGATGGCGGCATCTTCAATGCGGCAGAAGCTTTGATGCCGGGATATGACCATATGATGGTTGGAAATGACCCCGATGCAGACATCGATGGGGCAATTCGGGCAAATTGGATGGCATATTGGTTCAAGCCAGGCTGGTTTGGAGAGACAAAACCTAGTGAATTAGGCTATATTCCCATTCAACGCCACAGTGAAGTTCTGAACCATCTGACCAAAGGTTAGCCACGTTGAGCCTGAACATCTGGACACCGGACCATGGTGGATCCGGTCTGATTATCATCCCAAAGCCAACTCCCATTCTCCTCGTGTCCGGAGGACGAATCCATTCATGGACGCCAAGCACTGCCCAGTCGCGCGAGGTGCAAGTTCCTGGTAACAACGTTGATATTCAGCAGACACGCTCCGGAATTATTGTTGTTAGAAACCGACCGGCAAAACCGCGCCGTATCATCGGACACCCGGACCTTGCATCCGGCGCCAAAGTCCGCAAGGATGACACGCTCTACATTAGTATTAGCGAAGCAATCTACAGACAGCGCCAAGGGGAGGAAGTTGAACTACATTTCACTCCTACGGACGAAGATACTGCAACACTGGCATACACCAAAGAACAGGTGTGGAAGCAGTGGGATGAAGACACATTGCCGGATGGATGGACACGCCCGCGTTCAGCTACTCCCCAACCGCGCAGAATGGAAGGTACAGCGCGCATTGAGCAAGGTGCCGCCCCTCCACAGAATGGCGACCTTAGTACAGCGTTGGAACGACTAAGGAGACTGCGTACCAGCTGATTACGTGTCTCTTACGGCGCTTCCGATAATAAGACTTCTACATCCCCCTGCTCATTGCCGCGGCGAACATTAAACTTCACTTTGGTACCGATTTTTTGCGCTTCCAAAATACGGCGAAATGACAGTTCATCGGTAACTTTTTGACCCGCAAACTCGGTAATCAGGTCGCCTCGCTGCAAACCGGCATCAATAGCCCCCATCCCACGATACAAATTCCAGACAACCACTCCAGTTGCACTCGGACCGACTCCCAATGCCCTGCGCAATCTGTCATCCAGATTAACGACAATAATTCCGGCAGTTGGTCTTCGTACCTTCCCGAACTTCCGAAGGGAATCCGCTACCCGCATCGCAGTCTGAATAGGAATCGAAAACCCGATATTCTGCGCATCGTTGCGGACCAGTGTATTGATTCCAACGACACGTCCACCAAGATCAACTAAAGCGCCGCCCGAATTTCCAGGGTTGATTGCCGTATCCGTCTGAATAAGGTTCTCATAAAGGCGATCCTCTACAGCGATTGGGCGACCAAGCGCGCTAACCACCCCGCTGGATACTGATGCGGACAAACCAACAGGATTACCAATAGCGATAACAGCCTGACCTGGAACCAGACTGCCATCCAAGCCCAAAGAGGAAACGGGCAGCGTATCTTTTGTCTCAACCTTCAGAAGCGCCACATCGGTACTACGATCCGTACCCACGGCTGATGCCTTGTAGCTACGACCATCCGGCAGGCGAACCGTAATAGACCCGTTGGTATCAACTGCCTGACCGACCACATGCTGATTGGTGAGAACATACCCGTCTTTTAGAAGCACACCGGAACCTGCGCCCGTAGGAACCTCCCGGGTTTCCCGTCGCCCTCCATTGCCCCAAAAGCGGTCCATGGGGTCATCAAAAACCTGATAAACCTGCCGACTCGTCGTGTCGATCGACACAACCGAGGGGGCGGCAAGCTTGACGGCAGCAACGATGGGTTCCTTGGATGCGTCATATGGCGCTGCAGCAACTGCGCTGAGCGAACCAAGTCCTAATATCGTAGATTTGGCATCACGTACACAAGCACCTATCGCAACTCCAGCAAGCAATAGTCCGCCCCAAAGAATAACATTGGTCTTCATCAGTTGATTCTCCAAACCGACATGCCTTTCAAGACACTCCGGATGTCAAAATAACGACAGTTAATGTCAAATTAGTTCCCGGAGCAATACGGGTTTAGGCAGTAGATTTGACATCCGGTTGCACTGGACACGACAATCAGCATTGATCGCTCACCTTGAGGTGGGAATACTCCTCACGATACACGCGAAGGCTATGCCATTGGACCTGCATCGCTAATGTGATTTGCAGGAACAGCCAACACATGTGTCCATCCACAGCTCTTGTGCCCGGGAAGGATCGTAATTGATGATTAGTCGTTATGGGAAGAAACCAACAGGAGTCCTCAGGCGGTGTGCTATTTGTGCAGCCTGGGGTGGCCGGTATCGTTATCCTGAACTGACGGATGGTTACCTCTGCAGAAAATGCTGGGAAAGACTGCTTTTAAGAAGAACATCGGACACCCCACAGGTGGATGATGACAAATCACCAATGTGTTGAACTGTCATCCGGGATAGCTTGGTCAATATCCTATAATCTAACTTATATGAAAGCGCGTACACTTTTTGAGAAGATTTGGGACACCCATGTTGTCCATGCCGAAACCGGAAAGCCATCCCTTCTTTACATTGATCTCCACCTTGTTCACGAAGTAACCAGCCCACAGGCATTCGAAGGCCTTCGCGTATCCGGTAGAAAAGTACGCCGTCCGGACCGCACCATCGCAACGATGGATCATAACGTCCCGACAACAGACCGCTCACTTCCGATTGTCGATCCGATTTCGCTCCAACAAATCGAAACCCTGTCAAAGAACTGCGCCGAGTTTGGCGTAACGCTTTATGACCTCCACTCAGAGCGGCAGGGCGTTGTCCACGTGATGGGACCTGAGCTTGGGTACACCCAGCCTGGCCAAACCATCGTCTGTGGCGACAGCCACACATCCACACATGGAGCCTTTGGAGCCCTCGCATTTGGTATCGGTACAAGCGAGGTCGAACATGTCCTCGCCACACAATGTCTCCAGCAGACAACTCCGAAAACCATGGAAATCCGCCTCGAAGGCAAGCTTCATCCGGATGCCACTGCCAAAGACATCATCTTGGCCATCATCGGGAAAATCGGCACCGATGGCGCAACCGGTTATGTCGTCGAATACACCGGCGAAGCCATCCGCAACCTCTCGATGGAAGGACGGATGACGGTCTGCAATATGTCAATCGAGGCGGGTGCACGAGCCGGAATGATTGCTCCGGACGAAACCACTTTCGCTTACCTCAAGGGTCGCCCCTATGCACCAGCCGGTGCTGAATGGGACAAGGCTGTCGCCGTATGGAACGCACTCAAAACAGATGAAGGTGCAACGTTTGACACAACGGTCACTCTGGATGCATCCCTGATTCAGCCCCATGTCACGTGGGGAACATCCCCGGGACAGGTCGCACCGCTCAGCGGCGTTGTTCCATCCCCGGATGACTTCACCATTTCCAGTGACAAGCGAGCCTGTGAACAGGCACTGGCTTACATGGGCATCACAGCCGGGACGCCTCTCCGTTCGATCAAGGTTGATACCGTCTGGATTGGCTCCTGTACCAATGGGCGTATTGAAGACCTCCGTGCGGCTGCAGGCGTGGTTAAGGGGCACAAAGTCTCCGTCCCACGCGCACTGGTCGTCCCCGGCTCGGGCCTTGTCAAGAAGCAGGCAGAGGCTGAGGGACTGCATACAATCTTCACCGATGCTGGATTCGAGTGGCGTGAACCAGGTTGTTCAATGTGTCTTGGGATGAACCCCGACATCCTGCAGCCGGGAGAGCGTAGTGCCAGTACATCGAATCGTAACTTCGAAGGCCGTCAGGGCAAAGGTGGCCGCACGCATCTCGTCAGCCCACAGGTTGCTGCAGCTACCGCCATCCGCGGAACGCTGTCATCTCCGGCCGATCTAGCCAACTAGTTTATTCACAAATCTCGATGCACTTGATGTGAAACCACTCACATCAGGTGCATTATTTTGCAAGGGCCGATTACGTCAATTTATTGTTGCATCTGTTATGATGCGTCATCTTTGTACAGTGTAGAGGTTTGGGATGTACGATCAAAACCAGTCTGAGGGTACTTACCAGTACGCCGCACCAATCAAGCGCTTTGCCGCGCTATTTATCGACGGTCTCGTCGTTTCGGCGTTATCGTTCCCCGTGGGTTTAGTGATTGGAATAGTCGTTGCAGCATCGATGCAAGGTAAGGATCCTGAGGGCATACAACGCACTGCACAAATATTCGGTCAAATTATTGGCATACTTATCTCGTGGCTCTACTTTGCACTGATGGAGAGCTCTGCAAAGAGTGCGACCCTCGGCAAGATGGCAATGGGCCTGATGGTTCTGGACACAGATGGCTACCCAATCAGCTTTGGCCAAGCCACGGGTCGCTACTTCGGAAAGATTTTGTCGGCCCTTCCATGCTATGCCGGCTTCATCACCGCCTTCTTCAATGAGAAAAAGCAGGGTTGGCACGATTCGATGGCTCAAACCGTAGTCGTCGACACACGAGCCTAACACAATAGCAAACGCATTACCCCGGCAAGAATGTGCCGGGGTTTTTCTTTGTCACCTAAAAGTCAAATAAGGTTGGCTGTGCACCTAACTTTATACGACTAACCTCATCCCATAGGCGATCTGCCTGTCCAAGCAAGTGGTCACTCACAACAGGATCACGTGCAATCTCCACAAAGTAAGGTCCACCTTGCCAATCTGGCTGCCGTATCCCGCAGTAATCCATCATCCGGATAACCTGCTGCAGCTCCGCTGCCTCAGTTGGCATCGCGTGATAAAGCACCAATGTCAGTGAATCCAGTCCCAGAAGTGCGAGTTGATACTGTATCTGCCGCCGTATGGATGACTGCACCAGCCGTTTGTCCCGCCATGAGCGGACCATACTGGCACCACACTTGATCTCGACCGCATGCATCCCACAGGAAGAGAGTCCATCCAAGGATGCCCGCCGGTGTGGGTGGGTAAGAGATTCAATACATGCCGGTTCCAGGGAAACCCCATGTGCTCGCTCATACGCTGCACGCGCGATAGGTTCCAAAATATGACCGAGCTGCATCGCACTGTCACCACCTCGCCCAAGCGTGAATGGCTGTCCGGTATCCGCTGGCATCGGGGCAAGCTTGTCATTACGGACACTCAGCCAACCCTGCGACCCACCAACCGCTTTTGCAATTTCCGTTGCAGTCACACCGCAGTGACGCCACTGTAACCACTTACCGGTCCCCTGATCCATCGCCAATCGCTTGTAGAGCTGCACCCTCGTATGCTATCAAGGTATGGAGATGCAGGAGCGAAATGTTTCACGTGAAACAATCACGCATCAGATTGGATTCATTGAATGGCATTAACGGCTGTGTTTGCAGAGTTAGCAGGGGGATGGAAGGGGACAAAGACCGTTTGGCCTGGTCCTGATGCGGATGTCATTACATCGGATGTGTGGCTGGATGCGCGTCTGTCGGCTCGCGGAAAGTTTCTTGTTTTATCCTATGACTGGACCGTATCCGGAATAGCACAGCAGGGAGAGCTTGGCTTTTCTCTATCTGATGACTTGATGAATGCGCAGGGATGGTGGATTGACAGCTGGCACAATGATAACGCAGTGATGCAACTGACAGGTAAAGCCATCGACGGCTCCGTTGTATTACTCTCAGGCACATTTCCAGCACCGGATGGCCCGGATTGGGGATGGGATATCCAGATTGATGCAAAAACAACCGAAATGGATATCGTGATGTGGCTGCGTCCCCCAGGTGAACAAGGGATGCTCGGTGTACGTTTCGAATTGATCAAAACAACGTAAGCAGACAGCCACTGGAAATACGCGTCAAATGTTTTTCAAGTAGATGACGCACCACTGGCACAGTAGTTGCACCAGCAGACATCACTACGTTTGGGTTGAGGTTCTGATGTCTACTAACAAAACTGGTGTTGCCGCTCTCATTGCTACCGCTGATCGTGGACCATCCATCGTGATGACCATCGAGTCCATAAAGCGCCTCCAAGGACAACTGGATGAGTTGGTAATCGTTGATCAAAGCTCTAACGATGATACGTACATGGCAATCATGCCATACCTTCAGGACCCATTCATCAGCTACATGCGTGTTTCTTCCAAAGGTAAAGGCAAAGCACTCAACCTCGCACTTGCCCAAATGGATAGCGAAATCGTAATCCTCACAGATGACGACACCGAAGTTTGTGACAACTGGATTACAGCCTACACAAAGCGTTTTGCAAAAGATGACAATACAGTCCTAATCTATGGGGATGTGCTTGCTGCAGAATTTGATCCATCCGAAGGGTTCATTCCGGTCTATGAATGTGGCAAAGACCGCGTAATCACGTCGCTCTGGGAACGCCGAAACACACGTGGCATCGGTGCCAACTGCGCCATCCGTCGTACACCCGTCATGGCACTCGGCGGCTTTGACCCCGAGATGGGACCTGGCGGCGACTTCCGAGCTTGCATTGATTACGATCTCACCGTCCGTTGTATCGTAGCCGGACACACCGTTCAGGAAACACCTGATTCAGCAGTTATCCACTACGGCTTCCGGACACACAAACAAGGCGCACGCCTGATGCGAAACGCATTTCACGGAATCGCAGCAATGCACACTAAGCTCATCCGCGCAGGACACTACAATGACATCCCTTGCATGCTTCATGAGTTCGCATGCTATGCGGTAGCACCTCTCTTCCACAACCTGATGAAGGGAAAGCTGCAGGGACTCCAGGCAATCAAGGGCTTTGTAAGCGGGATCGGTGCTGCGATGCGCCACGACTTTGATGCAACAACCGCTATGTTCCAACCTAATCTTGCCACCAGCGGAAGCATCATCCCGATGCCAACATTCGGAGTTGCCAGCAATCCATCCTTTGCGACAGCACAGAATCCAGTGCTAACCGTCGTGGATGGCGGACTACCGGATGGCATCACCACTGCAACTAATGAAGCAGCGACATTCGCTGTATCCAGCAATCAGCCTATAAATGCAGATGTTGAGGAAACTGTTCAGCGCGCAGCTTAATCCAAAATCAACCAACGGTTCAACATCGTAGAATGCCTTCAGACAGGTAACACTGGCTGGAGGCATAATGCGATTTTGTGTGTTTGATACCGAAACAACCGGCCTGCCAACACCCGTTGAAACCCCGGATGGAACAAGGCTCGTTTATCCGCGCCTTGTACAGCTGGCATGGATTATCCTCGATGAAAACCTTGAGGAAATCTCACATGCATCCTTCATCATTCAACCCGACCAATGGTCCATTCCGGATGATGTCGTCAAGATTCACGGCATTACGACAACGGATGCCTTCCTCCTTGGAGAACCTATCCGGGATGTTCTCGAATCCTTCGAAAGCGCCGTAGCGGATTGCACCCATATCGTCGCACATAACATCGCCTTTGACACAGGAGTTCTGAATGGCGAGTATGAACGCTATAAAATCTCAAATGTCCTTCAAGGAAAACAACACGTCTGCACGATGGAAATAGGACGCGGAATCATGAAGATTCCCGGAACGGATGGCTACCGCAGACCAAACCTCGCACGACTCGCAAAACACTACTTTCCAGAGAGTGAATTCATCATCGCACATGATGCCCTGGCAGATGCACAGAAGGTCGTTCGGATCTTTGTGAGAATGGTAAATACAGGCGATTTCACGCCGTGAATTGAACATTTACCTCCCTCCATGGTCCCATACATCCGCTATCGGTAGACACACCGTAAAGCACCATGCTAAGATTCGAAACCCAGCCCTATTCAATTGGTTGGAAACCCTGACCTCGCTGAGAAAATGGACCATATGCTGAAACACCGCTTCCGGGGATTGATCGCACTCACAGCAACACTGACCGTACCCATCATGCACCTCATCGCAGGTGCAACCCCTGTCGCTCCAGTGGCTAAGCCCGCGCCCACAAGGACTGAGCTCGCAAAACAGTTCCAAACCACCGTCAAGCCATTTCTTGCCACTTACTGTAACAGCTGTCATGGAGCCACCAAACCACAGGCTCAGCTCAACCTGACACGCTTCACCGACATCACAACCGTCCTCGCCGATATCCCACATTGGTCGATGACGAAGCAGCGCGTAGCGGATATCGAGATGCCTCCCGCCGGCGCAAAGCAACCCAAACCCGCCGAACGACAAGCAGTCGTAAAGTGGATCACCGATGTCCGCACATACGAAGCAAACCGCACCGCAGGTGACCCGGGAATCGTCCTCGCACGCCGCCTGAGTAATTCTGAATACGACAATACAATCCGTGATCTCACCGGCGTAGACATGAAGCCAACCAAGGCATTCCCGGTTGACCCAGCGAATCAGGAGGGCTTTGATAACTCCGGCGAATCTCTCACCATCTCGCCGGCACTGGCCAAAAAGTACTATGAAGCGGCCCGCTCCGTCGCCGAAAATCTCGTACTAACATCCGGCGGGTTTGCATTCGCGAGCCATCCAGTCATGTCAGAGCCAGACAGAGATAAATTCTCCGTCCTACGCATCGTTGATTTCTACCGAAAGCAACCAACCGATGTCGCGACCTACTTGGAAGGTACGTGGCGATTTAAGCACCGAGCGACTCTCGGGATACCCGCAGCCACACTCGACACCATCGCCAAGGATGCCTCTATCAGCGCCAAATATCTGAAAACCGTTGCTGAGCTTTTGGATGACAAATCCATCACCGTCGGTCCAGTCGCTAAGCTAAAGGCAACCATGGATGCCATCCCGGCACCGACCAAGGAAGGCGAATCCGCACCAAAACAGCGTTTCAAAGAAGTCGCCAACTGGATTCGTAACCTCAGACGCCATATTGCCTACCGACACCCAAACCTGAATGTCCCCGGCGAGTTCACTGCCGGGAGCTATACAAATGTGCTCTGGAAAGATCATTTGTATGCCTCAACACGACGTAAATTTGATACGGGACGACTCCTGATCGGCAGCAACGATGATGCCGGTATCCCACAGGATGAAGCCGCACGAGCACCGTACATCGCGTCGTTCACCAAGTTTGCATCCATTTTCCCGGATACGTTCTATATCGATGAACGGGGTCTGATGGAATACGATGCCCAATATGAGCGCTCTGGACGCTTCCTAACAGGAGGCACTCACAACGCGACCAGCTACTTCCGGGATGATGCGCCTCTGGTTGAACTGATTTTGGATGACGCAGCAAAGAAGACCCTTGACACCCTCTGGAAGGATTTTGAAGTTGTCGCCGAGTTCAACGAGCGGATGTACCTCCAAGGCATCTTCTACGAGCGAAACGAAGCACAGACCATCCTCGTAACCCGGGATGCCGAATTCAACTTCGCAAAATCCGAAGACCGCAAATGCGCAAGCCCAGCAAGTATTGCCAAATTTAAAGAGCTCTATCTCGCCAAAGCCAAGCGCAAAAATGCTACGCCGGAAACCCTCGCTGCTTATGCTGCCTACTTCGACCGCTCTACAGCAGCCATCGAACGCGAAGATCAGGCACGCCGCGATGCCGAACCTCTTCACCGTAAAGCTCTCATCGAATTTGCCGGCAAGGCTTGGCGACGCCCACTAACACCTGCTGAAGTCAAAGACCTCCAAGCTACCTATGCATCACTTAAAAGCAAAGATGGACTATCACACGAAGATGCCATCCGGGATTCAGTTATCCGGATTCTGTTGTCTCCAAAATTCTTGTACCGGGTGGACCTCGATGCCGATGTAGAAACACTTACACAGGGCGATAGCGCATTCACACTGACATCAGGAGTTGGCCAGCAACTCAGGAACGCTCCAAAGCAACTACAAAAACCTCTCAACGACTACGCACTCGCTAGCAAACTGAGTTACTTTCTCTGGTCATCCATGCCCGATGCTGAACTCATGAAGCTTGCCGCCGCTGGAAAGCTCCACGAGCCAGCGACTCTCGCAGCACAAACCAAGCGGATGGTCAAGGATCCACGTATTAAGGCTCTCGCTGTTGAGTTTGGCGGAAACTGGCTCGATATCCGACGCTTTGAAGAACACAGCGCCGTCGACCGCGAACGCTTTCCAGCATTTGATGACAACCTTCGTCAAGCAATGTTCGATGAACCCGTACGCTTCATCATGGATGGACTGCAAACAAACAGCTCCGTTCTGGACTGGCTCTATGGCAAACACACCTTTGTCAATGGACCACTCGCAAAGCACTACGGGATGACAGACATCAAACTGAATGGCCAAAACCTTGATGACCCAAATCAGTGGGTGCGCGTCGATGATGCACAACGCTGGAACCGCGGCGGCATCCTGACGATGGCAGCCTTCCTGACAAAGAATGCCTCCGGACTCCGAACAAGCCCAGTCCGACGCGGTTATTGGGTCGTAAAACGTGTGCTAGGCGAATACATCCCGCCACCACCAGCCGTCGTCCCTGAGCTGCCAAAGGATGAAAAAGCACTGGGCGACAAAACACTCCGACAGGCGCTGTCACAACACCGTGATAACCCTGCCTGCTCCGGATGCCACGCGCGCTTCGACTCCTATGGACTTGTCTTCGAAGGGTTTGGCCCAATCGGTGAGCTGCGCAAATACGACCAAGGCGGGAAGCCAGTTGACACCGCAGCCCCATTCCCGGGCGGCATCGAAAAGTCAGGTGTTACGGGTCTCCAGGAATATATCAAGAGCAAGCGACAACAAGACTTCCTTGATACCTTCGGACGCAAACTCACAACCTATGCCCTCGGACGGACACTCCAGCCATCCGATGACATCCTTCTCGCAAACATCCAGACCCGTCTGCGAACAACCGATTACAAAATCGGGTCTATGATTGAAGCCATCGTAACCAGCAGACAGTTCCGCTATCGCCGTGCAAGCACCGCAACCAACGTAGCCAGTAAGGAATAAACCGATGACGAACGAACAACGCATCCAACACCACCTCTCACGCCGAGTCTTCCTTCACGGAACCGGGGTCGCGATGGCACTGCCATGGCTGGAAAGCATGCCCGTCTGGGGTGCAACGGATGATGCGGCAAAGAAGCCAAACACCCCACCAAAGCGCTTTGTGGTTCAGTTCATGGGAACGGGTATCAGCCCTAACAACTGGGGAGCCAAAGGCGAAGGCGCGACTATGGAGCTTTCAAAAAGCCTCCAACCCCTTGAGCCATTCCGTGAAAAACTGAATGTCATCAGCGGACTCTTCAACCGGCCATCCGTCGGCGTCGGTATCCACCCGGGAATGACAGGAAACATCCTCTCCGGAATGCCCCTCACCCGAGGAGCCGTTCTCCATGGCGGTATCAGCGTCGACCAGGTCCTCGCAGCACGTCTTGGCAATGACACCATCCAACCAAGTCTGGTCCTCGCCTGCGAAAAGCCACTCACCGGCTATCACGAGTCCAACTTCTCGATGGCCTACAGCTCCTATATCTCCTGGCTGAACTCCGAGTCGCCCGTTCCGAGTGAGGTCTATCCATCCCAGGCGTTCGACAGCCTCTTCGACAACAATGGCAGCCAGCGGATGACGAGCGTGCTTGACCGCGTACGGGATGATGCTGCAGCGCTTCGCCACAAAGTCAGCCACGAAGACCGTGCAAAGCTCGATGAGTACCTGACCAGCGTACGCGAAGTCGAAAAGCGTGCATCCAAAATGCGCGGCGAAATGATGAAGGCATCCGACAACGCAAAGAACAAAAACAAGCCACTCGTGGCGATGAAGCGCCCGGATGATGGACTTCCTGAAGACCTCCGCGAACACATGAAGCTGATGTGTGATATCGTCGCGCTCGCTATACAGACAGACAAAACACGCATCGCCTCGATGCTGATGTGCCGTGACCTTTCGGGACTGTTCTATCCCTTCCTTAATGTCAACGATGGCCACCACATCGCATCCCATGATGACAACTCGGCAGGCTACGAGCGCATTACTCGCCACTACATCACCCAGCTCGCGTACCTCGCTGGCAAGCTGGATGCGATGCCGGAAGGCACAGGCACTGTCCTTGATAACTGCTGTCTCCTCTGGTTGTCCAATATGTACTCCGGCTCGATGCACGATAACAACCACCTGCCAGTGCTTACTATTGGTGGTCTTGGAGGAACCCTCAAGACAGGACGCGTCATCAACTACCGGGACAAGGGTGATGAGAACCGCAAAATCTGTAGCCTCTACCTGGGCCTGATGGACAGAATGGGCGTAAAACTTGACCGCTTCGGAGATGCGACAACCCGCCTCGCAGCGTTCTAAGTTGAATCATCAACTGTGATGTTTATCGCCATCACCTGTCTTGGACTCATTCAGCCGATGCTTACGACACCACCCTGCGTGGAGCTTAAGGCGCCAGTTGAAGTCCAAGTCGGTGGTGGCGCAATCACGTGTGAACCAAGCACATTTGATGATGCCTTGGACTCAGCGGTCCGGATACAACGAGAGTTCAAAGCCTACCCAACCGCGCTGTTCGCACGCGCAGGCTGCGAAAGAATTGTGCTTTGCACCAAGCTTGCCTATGCCGGCCAGCTCCGGGCCGCTATCCCGGATTGGGAAAACAACACCCTCTACATCGACACACAGCGTGGAGCAAAGTCTCCAGGGTATCCAGAACACGTCTTACATCACGAGTTCTTTCACCTCATCGATCATGCTGATGATGGTGATGTTTACAGAGATGACGCATGGTCAGCGCTCAATCCCACAGGTTTTCGCTATGGGAATGGAGGAGTGAATGCACAGACTACACGTAACACAGGAGCCCTAACGGATACCATCCCAGGGTTTCTCACCCACTACGCCACCACTGGTGTCGAGGAAGACAAAGCAGAGCTCTATGCCTTCAGCATCACCCACAAGGATTACATCGCAACCCGTATCCGAACAGACATCACCTTGAGAGCAAAAGTTGACCGCCTCAAAACACTGCTGCGTAACTTCTGCCCGGATGCGAAAGACCTGATCAACATTGATAGCACTGTATTGACCAGAAGCCATTCGGCGGACCCGAACAACAACTAGGAATCATTCGCCTACATCACCCGTACAATGAATCATCACCGTTTGTCTGGCAGAGGCAAAACCAATGGAATTCCCATCCCGTAACATCACCGTTCTCGCAGCCGCCATCGTCGTCGGCCTCATCGGTCTCGGAACCACCCTCGGCAACTCCATCGTCCGCTTCAAGGAGCTCGACCGCACCGTCAATGTAAAAGGTCTGTCTGAAAAGGAAGTCGAAGCCAATATCGCTCTATGGCCTATCAACTTCTCCGCAGCATCCAATGACCTCACCCAGTTCTATGCAACATTGGATAAGAATGCTGACACGGTACGGGACTTCCTAAAGAAACAAGGCTTTGCGGACAGCGAAATCTCAGTTTCACCTCCCAACGTCACGGATAAGCTGGCTCAGCAATGGGGCGGTGGAGAGCGCGCTGAATTCCGCTACACCGGTAGCCGGGGAGTCACTGTGTACACCACCGACATCGCAAAAGTACGCGTCGCCCTGAACAACCTCTCGGTACTTGGCCGTGCTGGCATCACACTTTCAAGTGGCGATAATGGCGGAGGCTCCCGGCCACAATACCTCTTCACAAAGCTCAACGAGATAAAGCCAAAGATGATTGAGGAGGCAACGCAAAAGGGGCGCCAGGTCGCCGAGAAGTTTGCAAAAGACAGCGGCTCACGCCTTGGCAAAATCAAAACAGCAGATCAAGGCCTCTTCTCTGTCGAAGACCGAGATCAGGAAAACCAACACCTCAAAACCGTCCGGGTCGTCTCCAGTATCGAGTACTACCTAACAGACTAACCACTCTCCATGAACCGCACACTCGGCTGGCTAACCATCCTGTTTGTCGTGATTGCACTTGCCAATCAGGGATGCCAAATGCCAGCCAAGCCATCACCTGAGACAAAATCCGTCGCGGTCAGCCACGACAATATGGTCTTTATCAAAGGTGGCAGCTACGAGATGGGCGGTGACACCAACCTGTTTACAGACACAGCTCCTGTGCACAAGGTGACCATCACTGGCTTTTGGATGGACAAAACCCTAGTGACCAATGCCGAATTTACTGCCTTTGTTGAAGCCACCGGCTACAAAACCACCGCTGAGCAGCCGCTGAACCCGGCAGACTTTCCCGGAGTCCCAGCGGAAAAACTCAAGCCAGGCTCCGTTGTGTTTACGCCACCTGCCGGCAAGGTTTCCTTGGATGATGTGACTCAGTGGTGGAGCTATACCCCCGGTGCGAGCTGGCGTCACCCCGAAGGGCCAGGCTCGGATATCGCTGACCGAATGGACCATCCTGTCGTGCATGTCAGCCATGATGATGCCCTTGCGTACGCAAAGTGGGCTGGTAAGCAACTCCCAAGCGAGGCGCAGTGGGAGTTTGCCGCGCGCGGTGGTCTTCACCGACAACCCTTTGTCTGGGGAGTTACACCGCCAAACTATGCAAGGCAACCGCTGGCAAACCTCTTTGATGGCACATTTCCAACCAAAAACACCCTCAAAGATGGCTATGCGCGAACATCCCCAGTCAACGCATTCCCGCCAAATGGCTACGGACTCTATGACATGGCAGGTAACTGCTGGCAGTGGACCGCTGACCTGTATCGCCCGGATGCGTATGCCAATCACACTCCAAAAGACCCGCCAGGACCTACTGATAGCTTTGATCCGGATGAGCCGGGAATCACTAAGTTTGTTCAGCGCGGTGGGAGCTTTCTCTGTTCAGCGGACTATTGCGTGCGCTACCGCGTCGCGGGACGCGGGAAGGGCGCCCGTGACACCGGGGCATCCAATGTGAGCTTTCGCTGTATCAGCCTGAACTGAAACCCGTATAATCGACGGATGCGATACATAGCAGGACTGGTCAGCGCAGTGGCGCTCGCAGGTACAACGGCAGGATTCATTGGGATGTCCGGGGCCACGGCAGCAGGACGGATTCAAAAGAGCGTGGCGGAGGTGGGGAGGCCCAATGTGGTCTTTATCCTCACGGATGATGTTGGTTATGGCGACATCAGCGCAAACGGCGCGACGAAGGTCAAAACGCCAAACATCGACCGTATTGCAAATGAAGGCATCCGATTTACAAACGCCTACGCGCCTGCCGCGACCTGTACGCCAAGCCGCTATGCGTTAATGACCGGCGAATACGCCTTCCGCAAACCGGGGACAGGTGTGCTGCCCGGCGATGCGGCGATGATTATCGATCCATCCCGGATGACGCTTCCGAAGCGCTTCAAGGATGCCGGCTACGCAACAGCTGCCATCGGCAAATGGCACCTGGGTCTTGGCAGTGCGCAGTCACCGCTTGATTGGAACAAGCACATCTCGCCTGGAGCAAATGAGCTGGGCTTTGATCAAACCTACCTCATTCCCGCTACCGTGGACCGCGTCCCGACGGTATGGGTCAAGAACGGGGATGTTGTTGGACTCGACCCAGCTGATCCGATTCAAGTGGATTACAAACAACGTATCGGGGATTGGCCAACAGGTCGCGACAACCCGGAGCTCCTTAAGCAAAAGCATTCCCATGGACACGACATGACCATCGTCAATGGCATCGGCCGAATCGGTTGGATGACCGGTGGGAAGAAAGCCCTCTGGGTGGATGAAGACATCGCCGACACCATCATCCGCGAAACTACGTCGTACATTGAACAAAACAAGCGAAAACCGTTCTTTCTGTATGTGGGGACACACGATATCCACGTTCCACGGGTGCCGCACAAGCGTTTTGCCGGTAAGTCCGGGATGGGCCCCCGCGGGGATGCGATTCTCCAGCTCGATGCACAGGTTGGCGCCATCCTGAAAGCACTGGATAAAAACGGTCTCACGGACAATACCATCGTTGTGTTTACCAGCGACAATGGTCCTGTTGTGGATGATGGCTATCAGGACCAAGCAGTACCACTACTGGGTGACCACAAGCCGGCCGGACCGCTGCGCGGTGGGAAGTACAGCCTGTTTGAAGGCGGCACCCGGGTGCCGTTCCTGGTTCGCTGGCCCGCAGGACAGCAGTCGTCTCCGGAGGATGCCCGTAAGACAAACAGCGGAACAGTAACCACTTCGATGATCAGTCTGGTGGACATGCTGACCAGCTTTGACACGATTCTAAACTCTGGACGTTTAAAGCCAATTTCAGGGGATGGTTTGGATGTCAGTGATGCACTGCGCGGTACAGGACCAGGCAAGCGAAACTATATTGTTGAGCATGCAGGCAGGCTGGCGCTGAGATGGGAAAAATGGAAGTACATCCCCGCCGGCAAGGGGGTTGCTTTTCAGTCATTGACCGGCACAGAGACAGGAAACTTGGATGCTGACCAGCTTTACAACCTGGACACTGACCCGCATGAAGACCGAAATGTAGCCGCGGCAAACCCGGATGTCATCACGCGAATGAAGGGGATGCTTGCGCAGCTCAGAGCAGGGAAGCAGCCTTGATTCTTGTGTTCATGATGAGACGCTTGCGGTTCCCAACGCCTCTGTGCGTCCTCTATGCCTTGCTTTGCCTTACGTTCATCAACAGTCCATCCGAAGCGGCAGACAAACCGAATATTTTGCTAATCGTCGCGGATGACCTTGGCTGGAAAGATGTTGGCTACAACGATGGCGCATTCAAAACACCCAACATCGATGCGCTGGCAAAATCCGGCACTGTCTACACGCAGGGGTACGTGGCTGCAGCCAACTGCCAACCCAGCAGAGCGTGTCTGCTGCGCGGTCAATACACCGCACGCCATGGCGTGTATGCCGTTGACAGCACCAAGCGCGGACCTGTTGCAGAAATGCGCCTGGAACCTATTCCCAACAAGAGCGGCATCGCCCCGGACGCACCCACCATCGCCAAAGCAATCCAATCCGCAGGGTATGCGACAGCATTGTTTGGTAAATGGCACCTCGGCGGCCCCGATGGCGCAACGCCCACAAAACAGGGCTTCTCGGTGTTCCGGGATGCTTTAAGTAACCGCAAGCAACCTGCTGCATCAAAAGCGGATGGCACAGCGGACCCAAAGGGGATGTTCGCCACAAACGCTGATGTCATATCTTGGACAGCGAACCAAAAGGATGCTCCTTGGTTTACGGCAGTGATGTACCACGGTATCCACACTCCGCTTGAAGCACGTCCAGAAACCCTCGACCGCCTGCGTAAGGATGGTCTGACCGGCCAGAAACTCAAGTATGCGGCGTGTCTTGCGGATTTTGATGAAGCGGTCGGCACCCTCATCAAGCAAATCCGTGCCCTCCCAAGAGGACGTGAGACTGTGGTTTTGTTTACATCGGATAATGGAGCCACCCAACAGTCATCCCAGGAGCCCCTCCGTGGAAACAAAGGCAGCTATTACGAAGGGGGCATTCGGGTTCCATTAATTGTTGACTGGCCAGGCCACACGAAGCCAGATGCAACCTGCTATTCACCTGTCACGCTGGTTGATCTCTTCCCAACGTTTTGCGATATCAGCGGTGCAAAGTTAGACCCAACTTGGAAACTGGATGGCATTTCGCTGGTTCCAACATTTGATGGCAGTGACCTAAAAGAGGAACGATCGATTTTCTGGCACTTTCCCGGTTATCTGGATACACCGGTTATCCGTGGGAGAGATCCAATCTTCAGAACACGGCCGGTAACGGTGGTTCGTAAAGGCGACTATAAGTTATTTGTGTACCATGAAGAGTGGCTATTGGATGGCGGGGCAGACAATGTCCCCGGTAACCGAGCAGTAGAGCTTTACTATATGAAGAACGACCGCGGTGAGCGTCAGGAGCTCTCAGCGGCGGAACCAAGCATCCGCGATGCTCTGTTGGCAGATGTCATCGCATATTGGAAAGCCAACGGGAATCCACTGCCATCCGTGAAGAAGGCCACTAATTGAGTAACATCAGCATCCACCACGGCGACAACCTCGCGTTCCTTAAGGCCTATTGTGGGAAACCGATAGATCTCATCTATATCGATCCGCCTTTCAACACGGGCAAAATTCAACAGCGCCAGCGGATGCGGACTATCGCCGATGATGACGGTGACCGCACTGGATTTGCTGGTAGGCGTTATCGCACGGAAGCGATTGAGAGTGCATCCTACGATGACAGCTTTGGGGATGATTTCATCGACTATCTCCGCGAGCGGATTGCATTGATGCGGGACATTTTGGCTCCGGATGGCAGTTTTTTTCTGCACTTGGACTACCGTGAGGTGCACTATGCCAAAGTGATGTGTGATGAGATTTTCGGCCGTCAATCATTTCAAAACGAGATTATTTGGTCCTACGACTATGGTGGGCGGCCGACGCGTAAGTGGGCTCCCAAGCATGACAACATTCTCTGGTATACACGCGACCCGGAAAACTACACCTTTGATTTGGATGCCAGCGACCGTATTCCATATATGGCACCTAGCCTTGTCGGCGCAGAAAAAGCTGAGCGTGGAAAGATTCCAACCGATGTCTGGTGGAATACCATCGTCAGCCCGACGGGTAAGGAAAAGACCGGTTATCCAACGCAAAAGCCGCGGGCAATTATCGACCGGATTATCACCGTCCATAGTGCCCCCGGGGCGCTTTGTGCAGATTTCTTCGCTGGTAGCGGAACGCTTGGCGCGAGCTGTCTGGCGCATGAGCGGGATGCAATATTGGTGGATGCCAACCGCGAAGCCATCGATGTAATGCGACAGCGCTTTGCTAATGAAGGCGAAGGCGTAGCATTTTCGTAACATCAAGGATGTGTGGCGGCAGTTTGACCGCCATTTCCTGAAAGCTAAACTCACGCTAGAAACGTCCATATACTCCAGGTGCGGAGCGAACATTTGGTGCATCGGATGAATCCGGGCGTTATTATTTACCTATGACTCCGTTTCATTCTGTCACATCGATCGCCGCTCCTCTCGACCGCGTCAATGTGGACACCGACCAGATTATCCCTAAGCAGTTCCTGAAGCGTATTGAGCGCACTGGCTTTGGTCAGTTTCTCTTCTTCGACTGGCGCTATCTTGAGGATGGCACGACACCAAACCCTGAGTTTGAGTTGAATGCTGCAAGTCTTACCGGAGCTGAGATTCTGGTTGCCAACAAGAACTTTGGATGCGGTTCCAGCCGTGAGCATGCTCCATGGGCATTGCTCGACTATGGCTTCCGTGCATTGATTGCTCCAAGCTATGCCGACATCTTCCATAACAACTGCTACAAAAACGGCATCCTGCCTGTCATCCTGACAGAAGCTGAGGTGGACACACTCCTCGGTATCCTCAAGGCAAACCCTGGCGCGGAAGTAACCGTTGACTTGGAGTTGCAGACGGTAGCTGGCCCGGATGGCTTTGCGGCATCTTTTGATGTTGACCCGTTCCGAAAGCACTGCCTCTGGAATGGCTTGGATGACATCGGGTTGTCGCTACAGCATGCGGACAAAATCGATGCTTACGAGGCAGCGCACGGAAAGTAAGGTCTACTGAGCTCTCGTAGAGAGTCCACCCATATGAAGTGGTTGTGTATCCATAGGGGATGCGCAGCCACTTTTTCATTTAATCTGGCAAAAGACATTCACTCGGGTGTGCCTACAAGACAGGTGCGACAAGACTGTCAACACCCATTGATGTAATTAGACACCAAGCCCCAAATCGAAGCGGCGGCAGGTTATCGAGGAGAAAGCATCCCGGACGCCCCACCGCCATTATCTACCAACGATTCCTGCACAAATACATTTATCGGAGTAAAAACCAAGCCCCAAATCGAAGCGGCGGCAGGTTATCGAGGAGAAAGCTTCCCGGACACCCCGCCGCCATTATCGATCAGCACTGATTGGTTTCAGGCTTAGTCTTCGACTGCAGACCCTAGCGTTAAGACTTCATCGGCCTTACCGGAGTTACGGATTTCAGCATCGATAGCATCCATGATCTCTGGATGTTCCTCCAAGTACTTTCGGACGTTTTCGCGACCTTGTCCAAGGCGGTCGCCCTTGTAAGAGTAGAAAGCACCGGCCTTTGTGATCGCGCCGAGCTCGGTACCGATATCAATCAGTGAGCCAGCACGGGAGATGCCCTGACCGAACATGATGTCAAACTCTGCCTGCTTGAAAGGAGGTGCAACTTTGTTCTTGACGACCTTGACACGGGTACGGATACCAACCATGTCATTGCCAATCTTGAGGGTCTCAATACGGCGGACATCGAGGCGGACGGATGAATAGAACTTCAGTGCGCGGCCACCAGGCTGCGTCTCAGGATTTCCAAACATCACACCAATCTTCTCACGCAGCTGGTTGATAAATACAGCGGATGTATTGGTCTTGTTGAGCGATCCTGTGATCTTCCGGAGTGCCTGGCTCATCAGACGTGCCTGGAGGCCGACGTGGGAGTCGCCCATCTCGCCCTCGATTTCAGCCTTGGGAACAAGCGCCGCGACAGAGTCGAGAACCACAACCGAAACGGCATTCGAGCGAATCAACGCATCCACAACTTCAAGCGCCTCTTCACCGGTCGTTGGCTGGGATATCAAAAGGTTGTCAATATCCACACCGATTGCTTTGGCATACACCGGGTCAACCGCATGCTCAACATCCACATAGGCCGCAATTCCACCCTGCTTTTGCGCTTCTGCAACAACCTGCATCGCGATAGTTGTCTTACCGGATGACTCCGCGCCGTAAATCTCAGTGATACGACCGCGTGGAATCCCGCCCACACCGAGTGCCAAATCAAGCGCCAACGAACCCGTTGGAATGACTTCAATGGCCTCTGCAGAACGCTCGCCCATGCGAACAAGGATTCCCTTGCCGAACTGCTTCTCCAGCTGCGCAGTCGCAACTTCCAGTGCCTTTGCCTTATCCATAATTCATCTGTCCCTTCAAATCACCAATCACGATGGCAAAGCCACCAACACATACACCACACCCGCACGAGGTGGGCAAAACCTTCATCACCAGATCACTCTGGAATACCACCGCAATGCGGAAAGGTCGGAGTTTGATTTCTTGATTATGAAATCAAACATCACCAACCAAACCGATACCTCTTCCAATCACGATGGCAAAGCCACCAACACTTACACCACACCCGCACGAGGTGGGCAAAACCTTCATCACCAGATCACTCTGGAATACCACCGCAACGCGGAAAGGTCGGATATTTGATTTTCTGAATATGAAATCTAACATCACCAACCAAACCGATACCACTTCCAATCACGATGGCAAAGCCACCAACACATACACCACACCCGCACGAGGTGGGCAAAACCTTCATCACCAGATCACTCTGGAATACCACCGCAATGCGGAAAGGTCGGAGTTTGATTTTCTGATTATGAAATCTAACATCACCAACCAAACCGACAACAACACTAAGTGCAAAACACGATCGCTATACGGTTTTCACAAACCACACACCTTACTTAACGCGTGAAACGCACCCATTACTACAAAATGCAGAAAATAATTTTATGCCCCACCGCCAAGAGGAAACTGCATCCGCACTTCATGACGCGCACCCGTTGGCTCGAGAAACGTCTCAACCAAATCAATACGGTCGACAAGGCAGCTGACATCGAGAGCTAGACCCGCAAGCGATGCCGCAACGTGAGCGCCATCCCCATTGGGAGCAACACGCGCCAGCGTAATATGCGGCTGCAAACCACCTGACTTCGGCACACCCATCGGGATAAACCAAGGCTCCGCAACCCCAATCAGCTTCTGCCACTCCACTAGCCCACTCCCAACAAGCGGACACAAAACTGTCCGCGCAGGACCAACCTTGGGAAATGACTTCACACCGGAAATACGTACATCAAATGGATGACCAGAGTCAGCAACCACCACCGATGCATCCACAACGCCTTCCCACTGGCCCGCATCACGGTCGCCCAGCGACAACAACGTGCAATGAAAATCCGTAGGCTTGACCAGCTTCAAATGCTCTTTGCCTACCGCAGCAACCAACTGCTGCTGGACGGCCAAAAGCGCATCCAGAACGGCTGGAGACAAGGGGAGAGACAAAAAGAGACGCATGATGATGTAAGTACCTGAGACACATTATAACAAACATTTGTTTGCTTTAAAGAGAGAATTTAGAGAGATGAGCCGCTGCGGCGCAGAATAGCTGTGCGCAACATCCCAAGCGCCTGCTGGGTGCTCCGTAAACGGACATCCTGACGCGAGCCCGTATGCACCGTTCGAATCACATCGAGGCCATCCGGATGCGCAAGCCCAACATAAACCAGCCCAACCGGCTTGTCATCCGAGCCGCCACCCGGACCCGCGATACCCGTAATCCCGATGCCATATGTCGCGCCGGAAACTTTCTTAATGCCAAGAGCCAGTTCCGCAGCGACATCGTGGGAAACAGCACCAACCGCATCCAATGTCGCCTGCTGCACACCCACCAATGCGACTTTCGTCTCATTGGAATACGCCACGACACCCGTCCCAAAGACCTCACTCGATCCCGGAACCGCCGTCAAACGCCCCGCAAGCAAACCACCTGTACATGACTCCGCCGTCGCCACCGACTCGCCCCGCTCAACAAGCATCATCACAACACAGGTTTCCAAGTCATCATCGTTATCCGAATAGACCGCAATCCCAAGCCGGGATTTAATCTCATCCACAACCGGCTGAATCAGCGCATTCGCGGCATCCGATGTCACAGCACTCGCCGTCACCCTAAGCTGGACCTCTGCCTGCTTTGCATACGGCGCAACACTAGGGTTCGAACCCTTCATCAAGTCGAGCAACATCGACTCCGCCTCAGCCTCGCCCATACCCACCAGGCGCAGCGTGCGGCTGACGATCACCTGCTCCGATGTCCCCAAGTACCGACGGAGCATCGGAAGCAAGCTCGCCTCAACCATCGGCTCAAACTCGCTCGGCGGCCCCGGTAGTGCAACCACCACCTTGCCGCCATGCTCGACCCAAAGCCCCGGTGCCGTCCCGTAGCTGTTTGGCATCGGAATCCCGCCCACCGGCACATCCGCCTGGCGGAAAATACTCGGCTTCGGCTGCAAAATTCCCTTGCGCGCAAACCACTCCGTCAAATGCGCCACGAGCTCGGGGTCACGCTGCAGCGGAACGCCAAGCGCACCCGCAATCGCATCACGGGTCAGGTCATCCTGCGTCGGGCCTAACCCGCCGATACACACAACGATGTCAGCGCGTGACAAAGCCTGCCGCAACGTATCGCCAACACGCACCGCATTGTCTCCAACCGTCGTATGGAAGAACACATTCACACCCAGCGCCGACAAACGCTGCGCCAAAAACGGAGCATCCGAGTCCAGAATCTGACCGAGCAAAAGCTCTGTTCCAATAGAAACAATTTCTGCGGTTATCACAGCACGGATTCTACCAACCGCTCACCCGAATCCACGCTACAATTACAGCGATTCCAGGTTCCGCCACCGTATTCATCGCCGAATCCCGCTGGAACACATCCACCTGACCGGACATCCACCCTCATGAACCAACCCCGTATCGCCGCGTTTCCAAAATGCTATATGGATGAGCTTTGCATCCACAAGACCATGACCGTCCCGCAGTGGATTGAGCTGGCATCCACCCTCGGAGTGGATGGCCTCGAGTTCTACGCCGGCTTTATGGAAACCGACCCGGCTTGGATTGCCGATATCCGCGCGCGCCTCGATGCACATGGTCTCGAAATGCCGATGCTTTGCTGCTCGCCAGACTTTACCAGCGACAACATCGATGCCGAAATCGCAAAAGAAATTGAGTGGATTAAGCTGACATCCGCATTCGATGGCAAATACTGCCGCGTTCTCTCCGGACAGCGCCGCCCCGACCTCACCACGGAGCAGGGCCTTGACCGCGTCGCCGGTGCCATCGAGGCCTGTCTCAAAGCAGCGGATGACTACGACATCACCCTCATCCTCGAAAATCATTACAAAGACAACTACTGGACTTACCCTGAGTGGGCACAGTCATCCGAGCGTATCGCCGCCCTGATTGCCCGTATCGACCACCCGCGCTTTATGATCAATTACGATCCATCCAATGCCTTCCTCGCTGGGGAAGATCCTCTTGATGTCCTTGATGTCGTGAAGCACCGCGTTATCACGATGCACGCAAGCGACCGGACACTGCTTTATGGCACGATCGAGGATTTGCGGAATGAGGAAAATGATGCCATCGGGTACGCAAGCCGCCTCTCCCACGGGGAAATCGGCAAGGGTCTGAACGACTACGATGCTATTTTCACAAAGCTCATTGATGCCGGGCGCACGCCGGATTGGATTAGCATCGAGGATGGCATGAATGGCATCGATGAGCTAAAGCGCAGCGTTGACTTTGTCCGTCATAAGGTTCAGCAGCATTTTCCCGCCTGAGCCGACATTTAGTAGAAGGATATAAATTATATGAAACCGATTGTCCAGATTTCCCTCGACCTGATTGATCTTGATGAAGCATTGAAGACGGCTGAAATCGCGATGCGCGCTGGTGTCGACTGGCTGGAGGCTGGCACTCCATTGTTGCTTGCCGAAGGCGTGCATGCCGTGCGTGCGCTGCGCCGTGAGTTCCCAAACACGCCGATTGTTGCCGACCTGAAGACCATGGATGGTGCGTACCTCGAGGCTGAAGTGATGGCAAAAGCTGGCGCATCCCATGTTGTGATCATGGAGCGCGCCCACCCGGAGTCTATCAAGCGCATTGTCGAAGCTGGCCGCGATTTTGGCGTCAAGGTGATGGGCGATAACCTCGGGGCTCCTGATATGGTCGCATCCGCAAAGCGCCTCGAAGAGCTGGGTTGCGATTATGTGATTCACCATATCGGGTTTGATGAGCGTAATGGCTATGCGGCCCGCGGTGAGCGGATGCCAAGTCCTCTCGACCAGCTGCGTGAGGTTGTGGAAGCGGTGAGCATTCCTGTGCAAGCGGTGGGTGGTCTAACGCTTGAGCAGGCGATTGCGTGTCCAAGCTATGGTGCGCCGCTGGTGGTGCTGGGTGCTCCGCTTGCGATTGACAACACGGCCTTCCAGACGGCGAGCGGCGACCTCGAGGGGCTGCTGCGCCTGATTTGTGAAAAGGTGCATGCATATGCGGATTAGTGGACCAGTTTTAATCACGGGGTCGGTCTCAGGAATTGGCAAAGCGACGGCGCGGCGTGCGCTTGCATGCGGTGCGCAGGTGATTATTCATGGAATAGACCAGACGACGGCGGATGCAGTAGCGGCAGAGCTTGGCGCCCCGTTTGCGGTGAGCGGTGATCTGTCTGATCCGGCGGTTCCAGGGATGCTGATCGACCAAATCATCGGGAAGTTTGGCTGCATTTACGGCATCGTGAATAACGCCGCGAACACGGGCCGCTCCGAGTTAGGCAACACATCGGTGGAGTTGTTTGACAACATGATGGCGGTGAACGTCCGGGCGCCGTTAATGCTGATTCAGGCGGCTGTGCCGCATATGAAGGTGGCTGGTGGCGGGCGGATAGTGAATATCGGCTCCGTGAATGCGTGGTGCGGCGAGCGTAACCTGCTGGCATATTCGATCAGCAAGGGGGCGCTGCTCACATTGACGCGCAATCTGGGTGACTCTCTGGGTCCGATGGGCATTCGTGTGAACCAGGTCAACCCTGGCTGGGTGCTAACGGATAACGAGATTAAAATCAAGCGCGCGGAGGGGATGCCGGATGACTGGCCTCAGCGCCTCCCGGTGACGACGGCTCCGAGCGGCAGTCTTATCGACCCGGATGAGCTTGCGGCAACGGTCTGTTTCTTCCTGTCCGACCTCGCGCCGCGCGTGAGCGGCACCATCATGGACTACGAGCAGTACCCGGTCATCGGAAGGAACCCGCCGAAAGTGACGGTGTAGGGGGCGGTATCTTTCCCTGCAAGACGCAAATAAACTAAGCAACCACCCGTGCGAAAAACTTCGGATAGGAGAAAGAACTTCATATGACTAGTTACTACCGAGTCATGCTTGGACAAAAGAGCAGTTATGCAGACGAGTGTATTACCGGTGGATTCATAGGTGCGCACTACGACATTGACGAAGACCTCACCAATCACCTGCCTGATGAATGGCGAGCATTCAATAAAGCTTTTATTCCAAAATACTTAGTTATACGTCCTGAAAAAACAAGAGTAGGGGCAGGCTTAGCCTGTGGTGCTCTATGGACAGTAGCTAAAGGAATCTCTATCGGAGATATTGTTCTAAGCCCAAGTGGTCATGGGCACTATTACGTCGGTGAAGTAACTGGTGGATATGAGTATCATCCGGACAACATTCTCCCACATCGTCGGTCAGTCAATTGGTCACAACGTCAAATCGACAGAGCGGTTATCACGCCTGAACTTCGTCGATCTTTGGGGTCAATAGGTACCGTTTGCAACATTACTCAGTATGCAAACGAGATTGATAGCATTATTGGTCAAAATCCTGAACCACTTCCTCCAGACATTGAGGATCCATTTTCGTTTGCATTGGAAGCACATCTGGAAGACTTTCTGGTTAAGAATTGGTCAAACACAGAGTTCGGTAAGGACTACGACATTTTCGAGTTGGATGGAGTTCTCGGCAAGCAGCTTCCAACAGATACCGGACCCCTTGATATTTTAGCGATTAGCAAAGATAAGAAACGGTTGTTGGTTGTTGAGTTGAAGAAGGGCCGAGCAAGTGATGCCGTTGTCGGTCAGACGTTACGATACATGGGATTCGTTCAGGAGGAACTTGCTGACCCGGAACAGACTGTTTTGGGAGCTATCGTCGCGTATGAAGATGACCAGCGTATCAGGCGTGCATTGAAACTGACACCATCTATCACTTTTTACCGTTACCAACTGAGTTTCAGGCTAGTGCAAAACTAATTTCTCTCCGACCTCGCGCCACGCGTGAGCGGCACCATCATGGACTACGAGCAGTACCCGGTCATCGGAAGGAACCCGCCGAAGGTGACGGTTTAGGGGAGGTCGGCAGCAACGATAGCAATAGAATTTATTCGTACAACTTTTTTTGTGTAACAAAAGTGATGTTCCATCCGATTGTCCTATAGCGAACAATCCACATTTGACCAAGAAGAAAGCTCTATGGACATCACAATCAAGACATGGCTGATGTTACTGACAGGCGTACTGCTGTTTACAAGCAAAGCCCTCGACATCATCACGACTTACCGACATATCGGCACCCGGGGGGAAGCAAATCCTCTTGCCCGACGGGTGTTCAATAAGCTTGGTATCCCGGCTGGGATGGTAGCCATTGGGATTGTCTACACTGTTATCGTGTTTGCTATCGGGTATCAGCTCACGCTGGAGACGAATCCAATTCTGATTTACACAACGATTACAGGTGGCATCATCGTCTCAGCCATCCAATTCATCGTCTCCTATGCGAACGCAACGATGTACAGCGGGTGGCCGATCAATGCACTGACAACTCTGTTTGCTGCGATGCATCGAGTTTGGCTCCCAATACGTTAGATTAGCACTGTGCCTACCATTTGCGCATCCGGCTCACTTCAAAACCGCGTGCCTCAAGCACCAACAACCAATCCTGAGGACTTGGAACTGCGGGGGCGGTAAAGGACCCACCTTTGAGACCCGTTTTGCCAGCTGGGAATACCCTGAACGTAACCGGATCTATATAGGTCGCGGTATGTTCAACCCCAGGCTCAAGTGCGTGTACGACCGAGCCACTCCAGTTATAAATGCCGCGCTTTGGCTGGTAAATCAACCGAACCTGCTTTGAAATGCCGGCAGCGAACATCCCTGTGTCGGTCCACTCTGGATGAACATCAAAATTCTGCCAGGGATAGGCCATCAGGAATCGCCTTGCCCGTCCGAGCTGTTCTGAGCCGGGATACCGCATCCCTTCATCCCATGTCGTCCAGTCATAGATCGGCTCGATTCCCGGGTCTCCTTTGACACTGGCCTGCCAAATGCCCGCGGCGCCATACGTATGCCCCGCAGCCCCGCTTAGCATCAGACTCCAAAACAAATACCGCTGGATATCGGCAAAGTTGGTCTGCATATGCCCTTCGTAACACGCCTCACCACACAACACCGGGCGCATGGGACTACGGGACTGACACCTGCGCATCAGCTCAAGCGTGGTTGCCGCCGTCTGTAGGCTCTCATGACCAATCGCGACCATGTCAAAATCAAAAATCGAATTGTCGCGGATCGCATCTGCAGGATCTGCGGGCGCGTGAAAGCACATCGGATGTTGCATCGGATCGATGCGCTTGACATACCGAGCGAGGTCACTCCAAGGTCCATAGTCATCGCGAGCCTCGCCGCCAACAACCCAGATAACCGGATAAGCACTGTAGCGGGCAATAATGTGACGCCAGTGTCGCTTGAAACCATCCAGACCAACCTGCTGCAGCGTACTCCTGCCCCCGGCCTGTGGACGACCCCAACCGCCGACAATTACAGGAACGATTCCGTTGTCTATCAAGTGTCTAATGCGTCGGTCAGCGTGTCCGAAGTATGCGGGGTTGACCTTGGAAAAATCCTGCGTCAGATAGGGAAGCCCGCCTTCATTGCCCCACTTAGGCTCCATCATCCGCTCATCCGGATACGGACCACACACAATCTGAACCGCTGAGAATCCTTTGGCCTTCCGGTCGGCCGTCAGCTGGCGAAATGCCTGAAACGGCAGTCTGCCGGCGAGACCCTTCCACCATGTATCCGCCAGCCAGAGAAACGGAGTGCCATCACGATGCTCAAAGTGACGTTTGTTGTCAGCGACACGCAGCATGCCATGCTGAGTGAGTTGATTTCGACCTCTATATGGGTCTACTGAGAGCCGACACCGATGCCAGACTTTTGCAACATCCTTGTTTCCAGTTGAGACTATATCAACGGAATAATCACCAATGGCAGGAGGAGCAAACCGTAGAATCCAGGTTTTTCCACCATCCCAGAACGCAGGAATGACCCACTTATGTCCACTCCCGGTTTGTTCAATATGAGCATCTACCTCAACATCAACAAATGGATTTGCAAATCTGATTGGCGACTGAAACCGCCACTCCCACAACGATCCCTGCTGTGCATGGAACACAGATAAATGACTTGCACAGTTTGTGATTACCATAGGCGAACTATACATTACGATAGCATCGCTAATGAGTAATACGCATCTGGTAGTCCCGTCTATACCAACATCAATTGCTTGCCCAATACCAAAGGCTAACGGTAAGGTTCAGGCATGGAAATCAGCCTTGCCCCTCTCAACCTCACAAAACGCGTCCCCCTGCGCATCAGCCGCGGAACAATGGCAGGCTCGACAAATGCGATTGTCAAAGTAACCCACGATGGCATCACTGGCTACGGTGAAATGTCTCCCAGCCAGGTCACGAAAGACACAATCGAATCAGCAAACCTTTCCGTGGAAAGATGGCAGACAGCGTTTGTCAATGCATCCCCTTTAGAGCGTGACACTGTCCTACGGGATGCCAACATGCTCCTCGAAGTCCTCCCGGGAATCGGCGGACGCGGGGGAACCGGTATCCTCGCGGCTTTCGATATCGCCCTATGGGACTGGTTCGGAAAACGCATCGGTCTCCCGCTCTATCAGGTCTTCGGACTGGACATCCGAAAAAGCGCCGAAACCAGCGTCACGGTTGGTATCAACACCCCCGATGCAGCCGCGGACCATGCACGTGAATGGATTGCACGCACGGGATCCCGACATCTGAAAATCAAGCTCGGGAGCCCGGATGGCATCGCTGCCGATATGGACATGTATATGGCCGTCCTGGATGCGGTTGATGCAAATGTCGTGATGCGTGTGGATGCCAACTGTGGCTGGACAGAATCCGATGCCCGCATCATGATTCCATGGCTTGCCGAGCGACGGGTTGAGTATGTTGAGCAGCCTCTGGCATGTGGTGATGAGGAATCTCTCGCAGCCCTGCGACCTGCGCCTGTGCCAATCTTCTTAGATGAAAGCATCCACTGCGCAACCGATGTCCCTAAGTTCGCCCACTTAGTGGATGGCGTCAACGTCAAGCTGATGAAATCCGGAGGTATCTCGGAAGCCATTCGCATTGTGCACACCGCACGCGCTTTTGGCATGCAGACAATGCTTGGCTGTATGTCTGAGTCATCCTTATCGATAGCGGCTGGTGTCCATATCGGTCCACTCTTCGACCACCTCGATCTGGATTCACACCTCAACACCGCGGATGACCCTATCATTGGCCTTGGTTTCGAACACGGACGCGTTACGCAGAGTGACCGTCCAGGACTCGGCGTGGATGTCCCTGAAACAGCATAGTTCAGTGGACTCGAGACACCATAATCTGGAGAATTGAATGCTCAAAACAGGTGATTGCCTCGCACTGGTGATGCACGGACAGCTTGTTCCCGGACCTGGCAGCCAGGGGAAAATGGGACATGGCCTGCTTCGCTACGGAAACTATCCCATTGCTGCTGTCGTTGACCGAGAGCATGCGGGACGAACATCCACGGATGTCACAGGCATACCAGGCAATGTCCCAGTCGTCGCAACCATCGAGGAAGCCATCCAGCTTGGTGCAAACACCCTGATTCCCGGGATTGCACCGCCTGGAGGCATCTTGCCGAGTGCATGGTCTGATGAGCTGCTTCGGGGTTTGCTCGCTGGATGTAATCTTATTAACGGTCTCCATAAACCGATGGCAAATGACCCGATGTACGCCAGTGCGCTTCAAGAGAACCGTTGGATTTGGGATGTCCGAGTTGAGCCAGCCGGACTCCGCTCGGGTACCGGAGCTGCCGCTGCCATCGATATTCCAAGGGTTCTGACCGTTGGGACCGATATGGCCATCGGGAAAATGACGGTCTCCCTTGAATGTGATCGCGCAGCAAAGCGGCTGGGATACGCATCGGAATTTCTCGCAACCGGTCAGATTGGTATCTGCATATCGGGCAAGGGAATACCCCTCGATGCGGTCCGGGTAGACTTTGCGCCTGGATCGATTGAACAGCTTGTCATGGATAATGCGCCTGGCCGTGATGTCCTGTGGATTGAAGGGCAGGGAAGTGTTTTGCATCCTGCATCGACTGCGTGGCTGGCTCTGATCCGTGGCGCAGTTCCAACCCACCTGATTCTCTGTCATCGGGCTGGACAGGAAACACTGGCGCGCGTGCCAAGTATTCGTATTCCACCGCTTAAAGATGTTATTTCGCTCTTTGAAACCGTGGCATGCGCAGGAGGCGCGCTGCCGCGACCCGCAACTGTGGGGATTGCAGTCAACACATCGATGCTCAGCGATGAAGAAGCGCGAGACTATCTCGCAAATGTAACGAATGAAACTGGACTTCCAGCAACCGACCCAGTGCGCTTTGGCGCGGATGCACTTGTACACGCCGTTTTTTCCAAATAGGTGAGGTAGCGGGGATGGTCAAAAGGGCGGCTCCGGAGATGTGATTCTCCGGAGCCGTTTTTGCTCCCCGCTCCACATTACTAATCGTAAAAAACGACGCGATTACTACAAAATAGCGCTAAATACGTATGCTGTTTTTCAGCGTTAGGCGTTTTCTTAGAAGTCGGCATTCCCTGGCGTGCGTGGGAATGGAATTACATCCCGAATGTTTTTCATACCCGTCACATACATCACCAAACGCTCAAGACCCAGTCCAAAGCCAGCGTGTGGCACGGTTCCGTACTTACGTAGCTCCAGGTACCACCAATAGGGTTCGAGAGGCAGGCCACTGCTTGTGATGCGATCAACGAGGACATCGTGGCGCTCTTCACGCTGTGAACCGCCAATGATTTCACCGATACGAGGAACGAGGACATCCATCGCCCGAACCGTCTTATTATCCTCATTCATCCGCATATAAAACGCTTTGATTTCCTTTGGATAGTCCGTAACCACAACAGGCTTCTTGAAGACCTCTTCCGTGAGGTAACGCTCATGCTCTGATTGAAGATCAACACCCCATTGCACTGGGAATTCCCAGCTGCGATTTGCCGACTCCAGAAGCTTTACGGCATCCGTGTAGGTTACATGCTCAAAATTCGAGTTTGCGACATGCTCAAGTGTCTCAATGACGGTGTTATCAATTCGTTGATTGAAGAACTCAAGGTCCTGGCCACAATTATCGAGCACATGCTTGATGACATAGCGCAGAAACTCTTCGGCGAGTGCACGGTCGCCATCGAGGTCACAGAATGCCATTTCAGGCTCAACCATCCAAAACTCGGCTAAGTGGCGCGGAGTGTTGGAGTTCTCGGCACGGAATGTTGGTCCGAATGTATAGACATTCGAAAATGCAGTCGCAAAGATTTCCGCTTCCAGCTGGCCGGAAACCGTAAGATGGGCGGGCTTTCCAAAGAAGTCCTGTGAAAAGTCGACGGACTTGTCCTCGGTCCGTGGAAGGTTTTGCATGTCAAGCGTCGTAACACCAAACATTGCTCCCGCACCTTCACAGTCGCTTGTTGTAATCAGTGGGCTATGGACATTGATGAAACCGCGCTCCTGAAAGAACTTGTGGATAGCCCATGAGACGGCGTTACGTACACGGAAAACCGATCCAAATGTGTTTGTACGAACACGGAGGTGTGCTTTTTCACGCAAAAACTCAAGGGAGTGCCCCTTCTTTTGCATCGGGTATGTCGTCGTATCGGATGCTCCGACAAGCTCGATTTCATCCGCGCGCAGCTCGACGGACTGGCCAGCTCCAGGGGATTCAACCAACTGACCCTTAATCGATACACAGGCTCCGGTTCCGATAGATGTGGGGACACCACCATCTACGACAACCTGCAAATCCTTAAAGCAGGAACCATCCGTAAGTTGGATAAACCCGGTTTCTTTTGAGTTACGAAGTGTCTTGACCCATCCACGGGCGGTAACGGATGTTCCAGGCTGAAGCTGGAAGAGATCGACGATGCGTTCACCTATTCGAATCATGCATTGAGAATACCAAATACAAAGGGACTGGGGTGCGCTGTGATGCTGGTTTCGGACACAAAACAGCCCCTGCTGGAACAGGGGCTACTTGGAAATGAATCAATCAACTAACATGTAAAACTATAGTGCGTGTGTACCACCTTCAGAGCAGCTCGGATCTGTACCAATCGCACCAACCGTGTAGGTCCCGCCGCTTGGGCACTCTGGAGTTTTCTTGATGTAATCGGTCAAGCTATCAAGGCCTGAAACAGCTGTTCCATCAGCCAGGCGGTTATCCATGGCGTATTGCTCTTTCGCAGACTCGATTTGATGCAGGTTTGCGGAGCAGGATTTGGCCCGCGATGTTTCGCGTGCCGTCATAAAGTTAGGTACGGCGACTGCCAGCAGGATACCGATGATCAATACAACGATCATGATTTCCACAAGTGTAAAAGCGCGTTTTACGCTCTTTGCAATATTCATTTGGTTATCTGTTCCTTATGGCGGCTTGTGCCGCTCTGGATGTGACCCACATTTCGTGGATACATGTGAATTCTTGGTTGCATCACGCAACTACCATTAGGGTCAACCAGACCGCATAAATACGGGTTTCAATGAAAAAACCTGATGAAAGCACACGTGATGACCGATGTTTTCCGGTGCAGTACACAGCCACGTATAATGGCGCTATGTCCATCTCCCCCTGGTTGGTACTGGTAATTGGATTTGTTTTAGGTAGCATCCCATTCGGCGTGCTCATGGGTAAGCTCCGTGGCGTTGACCTCCAAGCAACCGGATCAGGAAATATCGGTGCTACAAATGCCATCCGTTCGATGGGCAAAGGTCCCGGAATCATTGTTTTCATTCTGGATGCCCTTAAGGGTGCGCTCCCGGTTTTGATTGCCAAGGCTGCACATACAGAGCCATCCTGGTTTGTCTACGCCGGCCTTCTTGCAATCGTTGGGCATATCTTTTCCCCGTGGGTCCGCTTCAAAGGGGGCAAGGGCGCTGCGACAGGACTTGGCGTACTGTTTGGTCTTGATTTACCCTTGGCACTTGGAACCTTTGTACTGTTCATCCTCACCTTTGTGATAAGCGGTAAGCGTGTATCTGTTGGTTCGATGATCGCAGCCCTCGGCCAGGCAGCGGCTGTGTGGTTCCTTCCAGAGCGAACGCTTGCAGAAAAGCTTCTCTGCACCGCCATCGCTGTGTTCATCCTGGTGCGTCATAAGGACAACATAGCCCGTCTCATCAAGGGCGAAGAAAAGCCACTGGACTTGAAGTAGTTAAAACCCGAACTAGCTACGTTTAAAAGTAAAAAGCCATCCGGAATCAGGATGGCTTTTCTTATATTTTGTGAATCAACCTAACTTACTGACTGCGTCTGGCAAGTGCGGTCATATCGCGGATCGTGATGCGGTAGAGGCCATCGACGGCGATGTACTGCTTTGTCTTGAAGAAGCCGACGGCTTTATTGACGGATTCTCTGGATGCTCCGACAAGACCCGCAAGGTCGTTCTGCGTGAGGCGGAGCGGGATACGAATACCTTCGGATGTCTGCTCTCCATGTTCACGTGCAAGGAGGACCAGCTGCCCGGCAATACGGCCGTAGACATCCTGACTGGACAACATCCGAATCCATTCCGTTGCCCGTCGAAGACGCTTGGAAACGTGCTTTAGCAATGCGAGCGTGATTTCAGGCATCTCGAGCATGATGGCATCGAAGTCGTCTGCACTAAGGTGAAGCACATCGGTTGTGTCTAACGCTACGACATCTGCGCTGGCCACTGCACCATCAATCGCCGACAGCTCACCAAAGAAATCACCAACGCGTAACACCGCGATAATGGTCTCATCGACATCATCGGAATAGGAAATCTTGACCTTGCCATGCACCAGCATGAACAAGCCTTCTTTGGGTGCATCTTTATGGAGGATGACATCCTTGTCCTCGTAGGAACGAAGCTTACACTTCGCGGCGATTGCATTTCGTTGCGTTTCCGTGAGGTCGCGAAAGAGTGGTATCTGCTCGATGAAATGCGCGTACATGCTTTTCTAGCCTACCGTGGATTCATTAAGAGATTGTTGAATAGCTCCGGCGAGTGAGACGAAAAATGGGATGCCGCCGGTACTTCCAAGTGCTTCACTGACAGCACGCTCAGGGTGAGGCATCATGCCAAGAACGTTTCGATCGGGACCGCCGATAATCCCTGCGATGTCGCTAAGGGAACCATTTGGGTTTTCGGCATACCGGAAGGCGATGAGGTCATTTTCCTCGAGCTCGGCAAGTGTTTCAGGGCTGCAGACATAGCGACCTTCGCCGTGTGCAATCGGGACAATGACGTTTCCGCCGACTTCATATTCAAAGAGAAATGGAGAGTCATCCGTGCAGACCTTCAGGACCGTTGGTTTACAAAGGAATGTAAGCCCTGCGTTACGGGTCAGCGCTCCAGGGAGCAGACCAGCTTCACAGAGGATTTGGAAACCGTTACAGATACCGGCGACAGGTCCGCCATCCGCTGCAAAGTCTGCCACAGCATCCATCACCGGTGACATCGCCGCGACCGCCCCTGCACGCAGCGCATCACCGTATGAAAAGCCTCCTGGGACAATCACTGCATCGACACCCGTGAGGTCTGTGTCCTGATGCCAAAGCATCTTCACATTTCCAAAACCAAGCTCAGTCCATGCTGCAGCCGCATCACGGTCGCAGTTCGAGCCAGGAAAAACAACAACGCCGATGGTAGGGGTTGACATTGGATGCGTACCTACAACGCCACCGAGATACGGTAGTCTTCAAGAACAGGGTTGGCGAGGAGACGATCGCACATTTCGGCAGCCGTTGCTTCGATTGCTGCAACATCGGATCCAGGAAGCTCAAGCTCAATCACTTTTCCAACACGCACCCCAGCAACGCCATCATAGCCAATGGCCTTGAGTGCACCTTCCACTGTTCTGCCCTGAGCATCCAACAATGTAGGTTTCATCGTAATCGTGATTGTCACTTTGGCCAAAAATCCATCCACCTTTTCGGGTTCTCGTAGTAAGTGTATCCCACGTAATGAATATCATTCTTTGGAAAATTCACCCTGCGTTTTGCCCATCCACATTCCGAATTACTAACAGAGATATATGTATACATTTACAGTAGAAGAAGTAATAGGGATGTGGACATTGGGGATAACTTTTTGATCCTCAATTCAAATTGGCTGTTCATTGCAGAATTTGCTTGCGGATATCCCCTATAGGTTAGCTTTGACATTAAAAATGGCATGAAATTGACAAACTGGTAATTTTCACAGTGTGGATAAAATCGGGCAGATTTCCACATTCGATGTCTGATTACAAACATCGCGTTGCCGTGGACAACCAGTGAATTCACATCCTGATGTAATGCCAGTTTTATCCACACATTTTGACCAGTGTTTTCCACAGGTTATCCCCAGACTTTCCCGGGAAAAATAGTTTGATCGCGGCCCACATTTCACATCGAAACCGACATGCGACACGGGTAAGTGACGACAATTGTTTAGAAATTCTGTGATCAGACATCGCATAAGAGACATTGGTATTGCGTTACGCACGAGCGTGCCCAAGGGCTTACTCCATACTTTTTGATGTCAGGCGAAGCGTTACCCAATTGACGCATTCCAAGGGCGAAACGGACATCACCTGGACGTACATCCAAAAATAGAAAAACCCACATCAGCGTACCGATGCAGGCTTGTGTAGTGGGTGCCCGAGGGGCTTACTCCATGCTCTTCGATGTCAGGCGAAGCGTTACCTAATTGACGCATTCCAAAGGCGTAACAAATATCAATTTAACTCCCACCCAAAAAAGAAAAACCCACATCGGCGTACCGGTGCGGGCTTGCGTGGCGGGTGCCCGAGGGCTTACTCCATGCTCTTTGATGTCAGGCGAAGCGTTACCCAATTGACGCATTCCAAGGGCGAAACGGACATCAACTGGAAGTACATCCCCAAATAGAAAAACCCACATCAGCGTACCGATGCAGGCTTGTGTAGTGGGCGCACGGGGGCTTACTCCATACTTTTTGATGTCAGGCGAAGCGTTACCTTGTTACGCAGCTGCTGAACCTGCTGCATATACGCCGTCTCCGTATTCATCGCGAGCTGAACCTTCTCACACGCATGACGCACACTTGTATGGTCCTTGCCACCAAAGACATCCCCAATCGCTGCCAGACTCGCGCCCGTCATATCGCGCATCAAATACATCGCAATATGCCGCGCCTGTACCGTTGGACGATCTCGCCGCGAACCGACAAGTGCCACACGGTCAATGTGAAGCGTCTCTTCCAATACATCCTGGAGGATGCCCACCAGCTTGTGCGGAGGAATCGGACGAATCGTGTGTCCGTAAACTGCAAGCGGTGCAACCGGCGCATTGTCGGCGATATCAATCAGTGCATCCTTGGCGAGGTCAATCGTGATTGGCTCACCGGAAACACCCGCCATCGCAAGCAAGCGAACCAATGCACCCTCTAGTGCACGCACCGAGCTGGTCACGCACTGGGCGATGTACTCAAGGACATTCAATGGCACCATATGCCCGGCCTGATCACGCAGAAGTTTGGACTGCAAAATCGCAATTCGTAACTCAAGCTCCGGGGATGCAAGCTGTGCCACCATCCCGGCAGCTAACCGTGTACGAATGCGCTCATCCATGCCTGGCAAATCACGCGGCGCACGGTCGCTTGCAATCACCAATGCACGACCGGATTGTTGCAACGTATTGAATGTATGGAAGAACTCTTCCACAGTCGCCTCACGGCCACCGAGGAACTGGATGTCATCGACGAGCAGAACATCGAGCTGACGGTACTTCTTACGGAACTGTGCGGTGCGGTTTTCCCGCAGCGATTCCAGAAACTCCGTCAGGAATGCCTCACCGGAAACGTAACCAACACGCAGCTCCGGGTGGCGCTGCTGGACCGCATGGCCAATCGCATGCAAGGTATGTGTCTTGCCATTGCCACTTGGACCATAGATAAACATCGGGTTGTAAATCTCACCCGGCGTTTCGCAAATCGCCGCAGCACAAGATGCTGCAAGCTGATTTGCTTTGCCACGGACAAGTGTCTCAAACGTGAACGCACGGTTCAGGTTTGGCTTAATGTAAACCGACTTGGATGTCGAACCGGTGCCGTTTGCACGAACATCGCCGGATGTCATTTCAGGTGCCGGACGCCGGGCTTGGATGCGTGTTGGAGTCTGGCGGGTGCTGGTTGGCTCGGCGGTGCGGACAACAAGATTAATGCGGATGTTGGCGACGTTTGTGTCGAGGTTGTCTGCGACGAGCTTCGTCAATAAATCCAAATGACGGACACGGACCCACTGTGCAATAAACTCACCCTGCACTTCAACATTAAGGGAAACGACGTCATCGCTATCGGATGACCAGTTCACCAAACGGGCATCCCGAAACTTGTTAAGCGTAACGCTGCTCTCCAGACGCTCTAATAGATCCTGGAATGCAGTGTTCCAAGCCTCCTGTAGAGATACTGGGATTTCGGTCTGGGAGATGGAGAGCTGATCGTTCACGTTTCACTTTTCGGGGGTCCACCACGCGGTGGGGGAGGGGAGGTTCTGATGGCAGATTTCACCCTGAATTTGTCCCAAAGGCAAAGGTTTTTTAAGCGTTCATACCTGCTTATTGTCCTTTCAGGAGTATGTATATTCATCAATAAATATCAATAAGATTTTTAAATGACAACGCCACGCATACCTTAACGTAGGTCAGAATCCCTTCCGCAAAACCTATACAAATGGCTTGTACAACTAGTCTATTTGTTACAATTAGTCACACGTAATTGGAATGTTTCCCAGAGTCATTCCCACGTGCAACAACATCACGGCATACACACATTTGTTCTGTAGGACCATAACCCCAAACCTGAACACAGACCACGCAAACATCGCTGGAAAAAGCACACCCGGCTATGACATCCAGAAACTGTGTGATTTGGCAAACAGGGGTAAACGTATAAAACCCCGGCACCCGACAATCGCAGAAGCACCACGCATGTAGCCGACATTTTCGCACGTGGTCGCAACACGACGTTTGGGGGATGGTGGATGCACCTTAGCGCACTTTTTAAGCCAGGAAATGAAACCGGAATCGGTATAGACACCGGCTATACAAACATCCGAATCATCCAGCTTGGGCTCGTTCGAGGGCGGACAACGCTCATCCATGCCATCAAAATTCCAACCCCACCGGGTACCGTTTCCGACAGCTCTATCGGCGACACAAACCTCATTGCATCCTTGTTGCAAACCCATTTTCTGAGTCACGGAATACAAGCGGATCGTTCTGCCTGGTGTATCCCAGGGGCTGGCGTGGTGATGCGATCGGTTCGTATGCCAGCGCTACCCATCCCCGCTCTGGCCAAAGCGATTTCCTATGAGCTTCCCCGTCTCGTACCCAACCAGTCCGATCCACATCACCACTTTGCCATCGCAGCACAAGTCGAAACACCTGATGCCATCCCGGGAAGTGCAAGTGATGTTCTTGCCGCCGCCGCGCCAAGGACGGCTATCGCCGAACGGGCAGAGCTCTGCCGCATGATTGGCATCCACCCCGAACGCGTTGACATCCACCCGGTCGCCATCCGACGCGCACTCCCTACCTTCATCAGCTCTGATGTTGCCGGGAATATCGTCACCATCGATGTTGGCGCAGCGACCGCAATGCTCTCCATTTTCGAGTCCGGCAGCTGGCGGTTTACACGCGCACTGCCCATTCAAATCGTTGCTGAAGTGTCCCGACCATTTGGATTTGGACCAGCTACGGAAACATCAAACCCCGATGCGTGGATTGACAACCTCTGCCAGGAAGTCCGACGGACGCTGCACTTTTACCAGACACAGGATGCCAACCTACCTGAGCTCGCGCTTGCCGGAATCGTCCTGACGGGTGGTCGGGCTCTGCACCCACGCCTGTCAGCCACCATCAAACATGAGCTGTCAACCCCTGTCTATGTCGCCGATCCGTTTCGTGCATCCGATATCGATGTTCCTCTTGATATCCAGGCAACGATTGCATCCGATGAACCCGCATGGGCCCTCGCCCTTGGACTTGCGCTTGGATTGCAGCCAGCAAAATCTCGTTCAACGCCTCGTGGAAAGGCCGCCTAAATGCAAAGTAGTGACATCAACTTCGTCGCGGACATCGCAGATAAGCGGCGCAAAACGCTTGCCTTCCAGCGCATCGCAAAACTCTCACTTCTATCCAGCACAGTTTGTCTGATGGGAACGATATTTCTCTGTGGCGTTCAACAATCGCAGGCCCGGCGTGAAATGGTGATGGCAGAAAAGCAAATGCGTCTCCACCAGCCTGCCATCGGAGAAATGGAAGCTATCCAGGCTGCTACCGCTGGTCAGCGACCCCGCGTACAACTCCTGGCTGATGCCCGCAAAATGACGCTGCGCTGGTGTGTGGTCATGAATGCCATCGCGAGCCGCCTCCCTGCCGGAACACGACTTGACCAAATGGAAGCCAGCGGCGGTGAATCGACGCAGCTGATGCTGCGTGTGGAAACAACATCCCAGACACTCGCGGCAAAAGTTGCGACTGAGCTCGCAGCACACCCGATATTTACGCAGGTCGATATCCGCAGTACACAGGCATCCGATACAGTCGACACCGCGCCAAATGTAAAGCTGGAGCTCGCTGTGACACTGCGCGGAAACACAGACCTGACCGCTCCAATCAAGGCATCCGGAAAGTCTGGCGGTGGAAAGCGCAAGATTGGAGGTCCTGAAAATGGCCGTGCTTGATCCAACCGAAATGCCAGTCGCTGCAAAGCCGCACTTGGGTTTGCTTTTCAACCCTACTGTGAAGCTGGCTAGCCTCTCTCTGATACTCCTTACCCTTACGGGTGGAATCTGGATGTATCACGCACAGAGCATCCACCAGCTCAAAGTGCAAACGCATCAGTTTGAACAGGAAGCATTTACGGGTCGCTCCACAGCGAAGCGGCTTGCATCGGCCCGCTTGGATGCAGAAACCGTCACCCGTGAGTTAAGAGACCTCGAAGCGCAGGTCGTGCCTGAGCTGTTTTTGCCAACATTGCTACGCCAGGTGGATGCGCTTGCGAAGCAAAACGGACTCGAGGTGATGGCATTGAAGCACACCCTGGAAGTGTCTCCGCAGGTGCCGGATGCAGGCGCATCTGATGAAGAAAAGAAAGCCTTCCGTCCACTTCCGTATGATCGCGATCACATTGACCTGGAGGTTCGTGGCACCTACTGGGGAGTCGCCCGCTTTCTGTACCGACTCACGACCTTTCCAAAAATTCTGGCAGTGGAAACCGTGACGGAGCGACCCGCCGAACAGACAACGCCGCAAAGTGGACGGATTATCGCAACGATTCGGATGACGGGATTTGTGTTTCAGCCTATTCAACAACGCAGCCAACGCATCAAAACCGCGGGAGGGAAATCGTAGTGGCTTACAAACCTGTCAATGCGGATGACAAACCGAAGCTCATCTTGGTTAGTTGTCTTGCGGTTGTTGTTTTTGGTTATGGCATAACCCGAATCGCAACTGGCGGTGGACAAAAGGCGCACGCTGCAAAACCTGTTGTGAGAGATGCTGTGATACCTACGAATTCCGAAAACTCAGAGCTGGATCTCTCTGAGGAGCAGCTCCTCGCGAGTGCGGTTCCTAATCCGGGACAAGGGTGCGATCCATTTGTCGCTGACAGTGCACTGACATCCGCCACGCCAAGCGTTGCGCAACCACATCCCGGCCCCGATAAGCCGACATCAAATACATTATCGAAACCCAAGAATCGTCCAAGTGAAGTCGAAACCCTTGCCTGGAACCCGCCGGTTGCACTGACACCTCCAGCGAAACCTGCGCCAAGCAATCTTACATCCGGGAATCAAAGTATAAAGCCCCACCAAGCAGACACCATTCCAGACCTGCCTGCCTGCACACTTAAAGGAACCCTGGTGGATGGCGAAAACCCCGTTGCTATTTTGGAAGTTGGGAGCGAGCGGCGGTTTTTACACATCGGGGATGCGCTGGCCGACCGGTTTTATGTCAAATCCATCCGCCTGGATGGCATCACAGTAGCGCACCGCAAAACGCAGACTCTATTGATTCGCTTGCGAAATGGCAAGCCTTATATGCCGCAAAACGGCCCTGCGGAGCAAACCAAATGATCGTTCTTTCGCTTATCAATGCGTTGACAATTGCGTTAGCCATTCCCGCAACGCCATATGTTGCTCCCGTGCCGCCTAAGCTTTCATCCATTAACGTTGCAGCAGCCGATGGAACAACCACGATTACATTAGCGGGAACTGCAAGCTTTGTGCCACGCGTCAGTGCAAAGCCTGGAAAAAAGCCCGTCATTTTAGTGCCCCTTGTCCGAACAAAAGCCGCCGCAAACAGCATCCCTGTCGCATCCCCGGAAATCACCCGCATCGATACCGCAGTGCGTGGCAAGTCCGGGATGGCACTGACCATCAATGCTCCCACAACGCTAGTCTGGAAAATCTCCCCGGATGCAAAAAAGCAAACGTGGACCATCGCCTTTCAGGCAAAACAAGCTGCACCGCAAACGTTAGCAGAGGCGCAAACACCAACCATTCTTCCGCGTAGAAGCCCGATGCAGCTCGCAACCCTTGATGCACCGGCACTCCCTGCGGCTCCTGCGGCTAAGCCATCAACAGTAAAGCGTCCCGGCACCGTTTCGCTCGACTTCACCGCAACCGAGGTCGCCGATATCCTCAAAGCTCTTAGTCTTCAGAGCGGCATCAATATCGTTGCCGGTGCAGGCGCCAGCGGAAAAGTGACCGTTACGCTACGTGGGGTGTCGGTGACCGATGCCCTCGACTGGGTGACACGCCTCTCTGGTCTTCGGTATGCACAGGTTGGCGAGACCTATGTTGTTGGAAGTGGAAAGGAGCTTGCCGCATTAACGCGTGTGAACACGCCGGGAGTGGTCACGAGTGCGACGGAGTCGTTTGTCTACGCGGATGGCCAGTCATTGGTGGATGCCATTAAGCTTCACTTCCCAGCGGTGACGGCTGCGCTGATCACGGCAGGTGGTGCCAAGGCGGGTGGCGGAGGAGGCGCCGGCGCGGGGGCAGCGGGTCTCGGTGCATCCGGATCCGGTTCAGCTGGTGGCAGTGGTCAACAAATTACTCCTGACCAACTCGCAGCCGGTGGGACAAATGAGCTGCCTGTTCGGGGAGGCGTGATTTACATTGTTGGTCCTGAAGATGATGTCGTAAAAGCCCGGCAGCTGGTGGCATCCACGGATGACAACCTCCTCAAGGCAACGGAAGCCGATCGGATCCGACGCGTTGACCGTGTCACACGGCAGGCATCCGCAATCCTTGAAACCCGCTTTATCAATGCTCAGCAGCTTGCCGACCTCATCAAAGAACAGCTCCCCAGCCTGCTCGTGCATATCGGACCCCGAAACCGCACCGTCGGGAGCAATAACGGTCAGAGTGTTACGTTCGGGATGCCATCGCAAACCGGGACACAACCATCCACACAAACGGGTGCAACATCCGGCCAGTCGACATCCACGGGAACCAATGGCGGCGCGAGCCAGAGCGTTGACCCAAATGTGGTTGTTATTCTCGGCCCGGATGAAGATATAGCCAAGGCAAAAGCCCTCCGCGACAAGCTGGATGTACGTCCGGTGCAGTTTGTGTATGAAGCAGAAATCTATGATGTCAACTCGGATGAAGTGGACAAGCTTGGCCTGACGTATGACTTTAGTCAGGTCGTGAAAATGGGTGAGGCCAATCCGGTGGCAGGTTCTCCAACACTTGGTGCGGACAACCTGGTTGCAAAAAACATCAACTTTGGAGGACTTTTCCGCACACCTGCAGTTATCGGAGCGCAGCTCCAGGCACTCGCAAAGCGTGACCGGGCAAAGGTCCTTGCGCGGCCACGGCTCTCCGGACAGGATGGCCAGGGTGCTATCGCCTTTATTGGTGATCAGTTTAACTACGTGGTGAACATTAACCAGACACCGCAGGGTCAGAATGTCGTTACCAACACCGCGACCGTTGGCATAACGCTCAAGGTGACGGGTCAATCAAACGGGGATGGCTTGATTACGCTAGCGGTGCACCCCGAAGTCTCGACGATTACATCCTTTTTAACTGTGGGCACGTTTGCGCTTCCGCAGACATCCACCCGGTTTGTCGACACCGTTCTCCGCGTTAAAGATGGCGAGCAAATTGCAATTGGTGGCCTGGTCCGTTCAGAGGAGTTTCGGAACCGGCAAATGGTGCCGTTTCTTAGCCGCCTCCCGGTGATTGGAGCGCTGTTTCAGTCGGATTCCAAGCAGCGCCGCAATTCAGAAGTGATTGTGCTCCTGACCGCGCGTCAGCTGAAAGATTAATCCATGACAGCAACGGCTCCAACCGTAAACCAGCACCCGCAGCTCACACGGCTTGGGACATTATTTTTGCGCAACGGGATGGTCACTGCGCAGCAGGTTGAGCAGGCGCTGGAGCGTCAACGCCAGCTTGGTGGGTCGCGACCACTCGGCGAGATTCTAGTCGCGATGGGCTTGATCACCGACCGTCAGCGTGTACAGGTCATTGGTGAGCAGTGGGGAATCCCCGTTGTTGACCTCCAGCGCATCAATATTAACGGTGATGCCGTGCAGCTGGTGTCGCAGGAGTTGGCGCGGCGCTACACCCTGCTTCCGATTGAGTTCGCGGGGCCGCGTTTGATCGTGGCGATGCAGGATCCACTGAATGTCCGCGCAATCGATGAGCTTCGCTTGGTCACTGGGCGTGACATTTTGCCCGGGATTGCCCCCGAGGATGAGATACGAACGGCAATCGATACCGTCTATCGGCGCTCTGGTGGTACATCGGTAGAAAATGTTCTAAAGGCGTTCAATAGCACCGAGGTCACCGATATCAACGGTGGATGGCTTCCTCCAGAGGCGCAGGTCACACAGGAGGCTGTTGAATCCGATGCTACTGCGCAGCCAATTATTCAGCTGGCGAATGCGATTTTGCAGCGTGGGATTGCCGAAAAGGCCAGTGATATTCACATCGAGCCGAACAAAGATGGCGTTCGGGTGCGCTATCGCATTGATGGCATTTTGTCGGATGGTCCAAGTGTCCCTAAGAATGTCCAACCGGCGCTGATCAGCCGTATCAAGATTATGTCCGACTTGGATATCGCCGAGAAGCGTGCGCCGCAGGATGGCCGGATGTCATTGCGGGTCCACGGACAGGTCTTTGATTTTCGTGTCTCGACGCTCCCGGCGCATTACGGAGAAAAAGTCGTGCTGCGCATTCTGGACAAATCCAGCCTGCAGCTTGGACTTGGCAAGCTGGGGCTTCAGGATCAGGTTGCAGCGATGTACGAACAGCTCCTAAAGCGCAGCCACGGCATTGTGCTTGTCACAGGTCCGACGGGATCCGGGAAATCGACAACGCTGTACGCCAGTCTGAATACGGTGAACTCCGGGGAAAAGAACATCCTGACGATAGAAGATCCGGTTGAGTATGACCTTCCGGGTATCACGCAGGTGGGGGTCAACAACCGGGCCGGGATGTCGTTTGCCGCGGGCCTGCGTGCGATGCTTCGTCAGGACCCGGACATCATCATGGTTGGTGAAATGCGCGACCGCGAGACAGCGATGATAGCGATTGAGGCGGCGCTGACAGGGCATTTGGTATTTTCTACGCTTCATACAAATGATGCTCCCGGGGCGATTACGCGTCTTGTTGACATGGGAGTTGAGCCATTTTTGATCGCGAGTGCAACGGTTGGTGTCATGGCACAGCGCCTTGTCCGACGTATTTGCGACCGTTGCCGGGAGGCGTACGTGCCACCCCGGGATGCGGTCGAGCGGTACGGTTTGCCACTGGATCATGTGAATGAGCCGGCGCCATTGTTTCGAGGCGCGGGGTGTGAGCACTGCAACCGCTCAGGGTATCGGGGGCGCCTTGGGTGCTATGAGCTGCTGCCTGTAACAGACAGTGTGCGCGCACGAATCCTTGCAAATGACTCGGCGGATGCGATTCGTGATGCAGGAACTACATCCGGGATGCGGAGCCTCAAGGACGATGCAATGGCAAAGGTCATTTTGGGGCAGACAACATTGGAAGAGGTTCTACGTGTGTTGTACGCTGGCTGACACGAGGAATTGTCGCCATGAAAACACCCCCCAGCCAGCGTCTTATTGAGCTTGGAATCACACTTCCGCCGCCGCCTGAGCCAGCCGGTAACTACATCCATGCGGTAAAGACGGGAAATTTGTTGTTTCTTGCGGGCAAAGCGGATGGCCCCTATATCGGCAAAGTGGGCCGTGATGTGACGATTGATGAAGCCTATGCCTATGCGCGTCAGACGGGGATTCAGCTCCTTGGCGTGATTGCGCATGAGCTTGGCAGTATCGACCGCGTCACGCAAATTGTGAAGGTGTTCGGCTTGGTGAATGCCACGGAGGACTTTACAGAGCATCCAAAAGTGATGAATGGCTGTTCAGATCTGCTCGAAGATGTCTTTGGTGAGAATGGTCGCCATGCCAGGACATCTGTGGGAGCCGGCAGCCTCCCGGGAAACATCCCGGTTGAGATTGACATGGTGGTGGAGTTCTCGTAGGCGGATGCGCTCACTCCGGTGGCGCTCAGTCTTACTATTACACCCCTAAAGTATGGTAAGTCACAACTTGTCAAGTTACGACTTGACAAGTTGTGACTTGACAAGTCATTATCGAATATGCCTGTACCTTTTTTTGCGCAACCTGCACGTTTTTATAATCGTACAAGTGAGCTTTCTGCGCTCCAAAGGGCCTATGACACAAATGTTCAGGATGGTCAACTTCTGCTCATTTATGGTCGGCGGCGTCTAGGCAAGACGTACCTGTTACAACGCTTTTTTGCCGGTGCACCGGGAGATAAACCAAAGTCCCACTGTTACTTTCTTGCTGACCAAACGACAAGTTCTGCCCAACGCCTTTCGCTTGCCCAGCAGTTACTTGATTCCTTCCCTGATACTGGCGTAAGCGCTGCTGATTTGGCTGTTTCGTGGTCAGCAATTTTGCGCTTTGTTACCCAACAAGCACGTCAGAACTCAGGAACAGAGCGAGTAACGCTCATTCTTGATGAGTTTCCGTATCTTGTGCAGCAAACTCCCGAGCTTCCCAGTATCCTCCAGTCTTGGTGGGACAGGGAAGGTATACATTCTCATCTGCTCGTAGTGCTTTGCGGTTCGCAACTCTCTGCTATGAAGGCGTTAGGCTCAGAAAGTGCACCACTATTTGGTCGTTTTAATGCTGGTATTCTTCCTGTAGCGCCACTTGGGTTCCAGGACGTCGCTGGCTTTTACAAGGGGTGCCCGGAATATAGCGTTCAACAAACATTGACGATGTACGGCGTCTTTGGAGGTACTCCTCGCTATCACGCGCTTGTCAATACCAACCTACCCTTTGGAGAGGAACTGGTCAACTTACTCATCAGACCCGGTGGTGCACTGGAGAATGAAGTCAATTATCTCCTTAACAGTGAACAGATACGCGAGCCAGCACCATACAACGCGATCTTGAGCACTATCGCGCAAGGAGAAACGCAATCTGGTGGCATCATGAGCTCTCTCGGCATGGAACGTGGTGCGTTGTCCTATTACTTGAATACACTTCTGGAACTAGGATGGATTCATCGCGAATTGCCATTTGAAGAAACATCTGATCGGAGATCTCTTTATCAGGTTGCCGATCCCTTTTTGACATTTTGGTATCGATGCATTCGACCTTATGCCAGTGCTATTTCCTTTGCTGACCCACAGACGCTTTTCCAAACCCGAATCCTTCCAAGGATGTCAGACTATATGGGACGATATGTCTTTGAAAATATCTGTCACCAATGGCTACGGCGTTATGCTGTTACAGACCTTGAGCGCATACTGGTCAACGCTGGACGGTGGTGGAGCCGTGATAATTCTCTAGAATTCGATATTGTCGCACGTTGTGAAGACGGTACCTATCTTTTTGGAGAATGTAAGTGGAGTGCAATCTCGCCAGTTGGAGTGGATGTTTATTCACAGCTGCTAGGAAAGGTAGCAAGACATCCCGATGCTGCATGGCGTAACAATCCCAGTTACTTGATATTTAGTGCTGGAGACTTCACGCCTGAACTCAAAACCATTGCCAACGCGTCGGGTGGAACCCTGCAACTTATTGGAGCGCAACAACTTCTTCCCGATTGGCTATGAACAAAAGGCTAAAATGTCCAACAACTGCATTCAGCCTACCGAACAAGCTCAATCCCGCACCGCTGCGCGCACATCCTCAAAATCTCGGGCTCCCAATCGGGGCGCGCCGGGCTCCCTGGATGCGTAAGCGGTGTGGGAATCCGCCCCTGCAGATAGAGAAACCATGCCGCGCTGTGCTTGTATGCCGGGACCGGTGCACGAAATGCGATATTCCCAAGCAGCTGCAAGGCATCCGAGACCGCAAAATACTCCGCGTTACCCGCTTCCCAAAGAGCATCCCGCTTTGCAAATATCTCCGGACTGAACGTCGCGAGCCCGAGAAGATAATCAGAACCGTACTCCACCATATCGATGCCAAGGTCATTGCCCGTTAGCACTTTGAAATCTGGCCGGATGCGGTCGCGGAGCGCAAGGCGGCGGAGCTCTGTTAATCGATCCAGGGATGAATGCTTGGCACCCTTGATGGCCGGAATTTCAAGGATGGCCGCAAATGCATCATCGGACCAGATTTCGCCATTCGGCGCGAAGACACGCCCGAGCTCGAAGGCATAAGCCGTGTCCGTTTCCGCAACGCCATCACGGTAGGTTTGCGCAAGCGCACTTGGAGACATTCCGTGCGTCCTGCTCGTCTGAAACAGAATCGGCGTTGCGCCGTAGCGGGTCACTTCCCGGATTCCAGCACGGTACTCAGTGGCGACATCCCCTGTTCCACCCTCAATGAACACGCCCGCGATAAAGGGATGACCACCGAGTTCGGCCTGCGTTAGCTCCAGAATCGCACGCTTGTCATCCGGAGAAATCAGGTTGGCATACCCTGTGTCCATATTGACCGCCGGGGTCAAACCAGCGTTAACCGTGTCGCGAAGCAGCTGCCGATAGGCTTTGAAGGCAATTGAACCATCCGCTTCGAAGGGGAGGAGCATCGCCGACATCCCGGTAATCCGCCGATTCAGGACCTTCTTGTCGTAAATGCTATCGATTCTCATGAGCTTTGCTCCGCGTTTTCATTGATGGCTTCGATATCAATCCAGCGTCGCTCGCGCCAGGATTGAATGCCGCACTCGGCAAGTTGAACGCCTTTCGCTCCCTCGAGAAGTGTGTGTTTCCACGGCGTTCCGCAGAGTACGTGCCGGATAAACATCTCCCACTGCACTTTGAAGCCATTCTCATCCGATGTGGTTTGCGGCAGCACTGTCCAGCCATCGTAGTAGTTGATTGGGCTTGGGATGTCGGGATTCCACACCGGCTTTGGCGTCGCGGTATAGGGTTGGATTCGGCATTCTCGGAGGCCGGCCACCGCCGAACCATGCGTGCCATCAACCTGAATCGTTACCAAATCATCCCGCTTCACGCGCGTCGTCCAGCTCGAGTTGAAGTGAGCGACAATCCCACCATCGAGAGTAAAAGTTGCATAGCAGCTGTCATCCGCCGTGCAGGTGTAGGGCTGTCCATTTTCATCGATACGCTCCGGGATATGTGTGGCGCCGAGGCACGACACGGCGGTCACGGGAGCGAAAATGTGGTCAAGGACGTAGCGCCAGTGGCAGAGCATATCGGTGATGATGCCGCCGCCATCCTCGGCACGGTAATTCCAGCTTGGGCGCTGAGGCGCGATGCGGTCATGTCCCGTAAAGACCCAGTAGCCAAACTCGCCGCGAATGGAGAGAATCCGTCCGAAGAAGCCGGTGTCTACCAGGTGTTTGAGATGAAGCAGTCCTGGAAGATAGAGCTTGTCCTGAACCACACCGCTGCGGATGCCCGCTGCGCTGGCGAGGTTGTGGAGCTTGAGGGCATCGGCTGTCGTTACCGCAGTCGGCTTTTCACAGTAGATATGTTTTCCCGCAGCAATTGCGAGTGTGACATCCGTGACGCGGCGGTTGGTTGTTTGCGCATCAAAGTAGATATGCATGTCGCTGCGACTCAGTGCAGTTTGGATATCTGTGGATGTCTCGCATCCTCCGATGCGCGCTGCAAGCGTATCGAGTTTTGCCTGATTTCGGCCAAGCAACAAAGGCTTTGGGACCACCGAACGGCCATCGGGCAGACGTACGCCCCCCTGATCCCGGATTGCCTGAATAGATCGGATGAGGTGCTGATTTGTGCCCATCCGGCCGGTAACGCCGTTCATGATGATGCCAATGGTTTCCATGGATTTGTCCTTGCAATGCTGATGGTGGAGTTAGTTTTTTTTCTTTTCTTTACGTTGGAGTTAGCGAGTTCTTCTAAGCAAATGTTGCCTTCACTGACAAGGTTTGCCAATGGTTTCCATGGATTTGTCCTTGCAATGCTGATGGTGGAGTTAGTTTTTTTTCTTTTCTTTACGTTGGAGTTAGCGAGTTCTTCTAAGCAAATGTTGCCTTCACTGACAAGGTTTGCCAATGGTTTCCATGGATTTGTCCTTGCAATGCTGATGGTGGAGTTAGTTTCTTCTTTTCTTTACGTTGAAGTTAGCGAGTTCTTCTAAGCAAATGTTGCCTTCACTGACAAGGATTGCCAATGGTTTCCATGGATTTGTCCTTGTGTTGCTTAGGGGTGTGGTTTACGCGTTAGCCACGTGAAGATTCATTGTGGAAACCGTGGCGTAACCGCTGTGTGCTGCGGAAATGCACCATTTGGTAACGGAGGCGCATCCACTCCCGCAACAGGCAACGTTCCCTCGAGCTCCTGACGCCAATGCGCAACATCCCCGGATGGGCCATACGTATACATCATCTTCATGACCACCGTGCCTGTATTTGTCAGCTGGTGGAAGAGCATGCTTGGGATAAAGACGCACTGCCCGGCATGGATATCCTGACAAATCTCCCCGATACAGATCTGGCCATCCCCTTCGATAATGAAGTAAGTCTCCTCTTCAGGGTGGTTATGCCACGGAACCTGGCCGCCGCCCGGCTCAAGCTCAACATAACCTTGGCAGAAGTGTGGATGCTGGATCACCGATGCGCCTCCAACAAGGTTTCGCGTTCTGCGACCAGCTGGATAGCTGCGGCCCGGCGTTTTGGCAATATCAACAATGGTCATATAAGCATTCAATTACGGCTCAAAGGGTGAAAATCCATGCTAGTGATTTCCAACTTTCGTGGGAGTTAAACAGATCAGGCCCCCGATGCGGGAGCCTGACACAACTACTATCACCTTATTGGTTGTTACTTTTTGACCTCGAGCAGCTCGACTTCAAAGATGAGGGTTGCTCCTGGTGGGATATCGGCACCAGCACCCTGATCGCCATAGCCAAGCTTTGCCGGGATTTTAAGCTTGCGCTTGCCGCCGACCTTCATTCCGGGAACGCCATCGTTCCAGCCCTGAATCACCTGGCCCGGGAGAGAAAACTCGAATGGCTCATTACGATCGAGCGAGCTGTCGAATTTCTTGCCATCCGTCAACCAGCCCGTGTAGTGAACCTTGACGGTAGTTCCGGTCTTTGCTTCATCCCCGGAACCAACTTTCAGGTCTTCCATTTCGAGTCCTGATGGAAGCTTCTTTGTGGATGGTCCCATTTTGGCGATGTCTGCTGTCGCATCGGATGGGGCTGCTGGAGGCGCGGGAGGTCCTGCAACCGGCTTGCCATCCACAGTTTCCGGCGCGCCGGTGGGCTCAGTTTTGTTGAGTGCCGGTGTTTCTGCGGTCGCTGCAGGCTTTGGTTGGTCGCAGCCGGCGGCGAGAAGTCCAACAATGGCGGATGCCGCCAAAAAGTACTTTGTCATCATGGTGTCTCTATATCAGCCTTTCACTCCGATGAGTTCCACATCAAAGATAAGCGTAGCGTTTGGTGGAATGACGCCCGGGAAGCCACGATCGCCGTAGGCAAGGTGCCCCGGGATGACGAGCTGGCGGCGTCCACCGATTTTCATGCCTGCAACGCCTTCATCCCAGCCCTTGATCACACGTCCACCTCCGAGCGGGAACTCAAATGGTCCACGTCCGCGGCTGGAGTCAAACTGCGTGCCATCCGTCAAAATACCGGTGTAGTGCACGGCGACAACATTGCCGTGCTTAGCTTCCGTGCCATCTCCAACGACGATATCTGCATACTGCAGACCACTCGCGGTGGTTGTCAGAGTGCTTTCATCAATGGGAGCGACTTCCGGATGCGCATCGCCTGTGACGCCAAGCAGCTCGACATCGAAGGTGAGGGTTGCATTGGGTGGGATGACTCCGGGGAAGCCCTGATCTCCATAGGCTAGGTTTCCAGGAATGACGAGCTTACGCTTGCCACCAACCTGCATCCCGGCAACACCTTCATCCCAACCCTTAATCACCATTCCGACGCCAAGTGTGAATTCAAAGGGTCCGCGGCCAACGGAGCTGTCAAACTGCGTCCCATCTTGGAGGACACCGGTGTAGTGGACGGAGACATTTTGACCCTTAGCGGCGGTTGGTCCCTGTCCGATGGCGATGTCTTCGTACTGAAGACCAGTGGCAGTTGTAATCATAAAGGTTTGTTCCCGGCACAGAGTGTGAAAGTTGAAAGTCCTGTGCGATGCGTGCAAGTTACCGCAAAAGCGTGTCCAGCGTCCATAGCGAGACTTGGATACATGTATTAACCGGTCTGTGATTACCGCTTGGAGCAACATCTTTAGATACCTGACTTCCGGATTCCCGCTGTGTTTCCGAGTTGGATCAGTGGGAACCAACGTCACATTTCACAGGTAGAATGCGATAAGGATAAGTGGGGTACACAATGGCTGTGGATGAAGCTACAAAGAAGCGCATCGATGCGTGGATAAAGTCAGAAGGACGCAACGAGTTCGGCGATCCAAAGGGTACAAACTATGCCGGCGGCACACCGTTGTTTGACATGCGAACGGGTCGCACCCGCGACCGTTACGACTACATCCTTGAGCGCAACCCTCATTTGAAGCAGGAACCAGCATCATGAAGGCATTGATTCGCAATCTCTTCGCAGCCACCGCCATCGTTGCCGGTGTCTCAAACTTTGCTGCTGCACAGACATCCCCGCTGATTGTCGATGTCGCAGACAAGGCATCCAAAACCGAAATCGCCCAGCTTCAAAAGCAGGTTGGCGGCCGCTGGCGACCTAACTCGGTTGTTTCATCCAGCAACCATGTCTACCAGGTCTTTTTGTCTGCCGCTGAACGTGCAAAGGCACTCAAAACGCTAAAGGCATCCAGCAAAATCGATGCATACGACACCGAGCATACCTTTCAACTTGACCCGGACTTTTTACCTCTGGGTGTTCAAAACCGAAATGTTGCAGGCAAGCAAACATCCTTTGTGAGTTCATCTGCATCGCCAAATGACCCGCGCTACGGAGAGCAATGGAATTTCCAAATGGTCGGCGCCGAAGCCGCATGGAAACGCTCGCGTGGGACAGGGGTTGTCGTTGCCGTGATTGATACCGGAGTCTCTGGTACAGCCAGTGGAAAAGGTCAGGCATGTCGCGACTTCGGCACCACTGCATTTACGGCAGGCTATGACTTTGTCAACAATGATGCTGATCCATACGATGACCATGGCCACGGAACCCATGTTGCCGGGACCATTGCCGAAGCAACAAACAATGCGGAAGGCGTTGCTGGTCTCGCATACGGCGCGACTATCATGCCTCTCAAGGTATTGAGCGCTTCCGGATCCGGTACAAGTGCTGATATCGCGGATGCCATCCGCTGGGCAGCTGACAAGGGCGCGCATGTGATTAACATGAGCCTTGGCAGCCCATTCCCGGATGCCGTTATCCGGAATGCCTGTACTTACGCATCCAAAAAGGGTGTTGTAATTGTCGCAGCAGCCGGCAATTCCGGCAAGCAGGGCGTCGGCTACCCGGCAGCATACTCCGAGTGCATCGCTGTCAGCTCAGTAGGACCATCCGGAAAGTTAGCCGGTTACTCCAGCTGGGGTAAGCAGGTTGCTCTCGCCGCGCCAGGCGGTGACATCGGAGGCTACGCCGACCGCGATGAATCCGCTGGCATTCTCCAAAACACAAACCTTCCTGTGGAGTTTGGCGGGCAGGGCGATGGCTATTACGCCTTTCAAGGTACTAGTATGGCGAGCCCACACGTCGCGGCAGCCGCTGCGCTCGTGATGGCGCAAGGCATTAAGGACCCAGCAAAGGTCCGCAAGGCGCTCACGGAGTCGGCCGTCAAAGTGACTGGCGGGGATGTCAAAAAGTACGGTGCGGGTATTTTGAATGTCGATAAGGCGACCGCGCTTGCTGCGAAGTGGACAGGCCGCTCCGATGAAATCCCTGTGCCATTTGTCGTGTGTGCTACAGCGAACAAGTCACCTATTGCAAGGCTGACTGGATTGCCCATTTCCCTGCCAAGTATTGTGATTGCGGTTGTCGGACTGCTCGCAGCACTGATTCGCATCAAGCGACCATTCCTTCGCCGTGCATGGGTCAACTTCGCATTCTCTGTAATCGGGACATCGTTCCTCGTAACGCTCGCAATCGCACTTGCTCCAGTTCCTGAGCTGGTTCCTGTTGCTGTGACCGTGCTGGCAGCGCTCCGGATGTTGATGGCGCGTAACACAGCTGGTGCGCTTGCATCCGTCGGTGTGACCATCGGAGCCGCACTCACCCTTGTGAACTTCCAAGCCGCCGCCGCGGGTGGAAGCGTGCTCGGTGTGACATGCGATGCGGAACGCATGATGGGAATCCTCGCCATCATGTCCGTACTAGGTGCGGGACGCGTGTTCTTAATGTATACACAACCACGCAATCAGGGTGGTTGAAATACCTGAATTTGCTCCTGCTTGATGGCATTAATAAACCCTGTGGTAGGATATGAGGGAACCTGCGTGGATTCCACGCAGGTTTTTCTATGTCTGGACGGGGCGCGACGGGGTGTTGCGCAGTCCGCCGCTATCGCATTAGAGGTATAAAATGCTCCGCAATATCGCCATCATTGCCCACGTTGACCACGGGAAAACGACCCTGTTGGACGGCATGCTCAAGCAGGGAGGCGCCTTCCGTGATAACCAGGAAGTCGCTGAGCGCGTCATGGACCGTATGGATCAGGAGCGTGAGCGCGGTATCACCATCATCTCCAAGCACACCGCAATCCAATACGCTGGTGTCAAGATCAATGTTGTCGATACCCCCGGCCACGCCGACTTTGGCGGCGAAGTAGAGCGCGTGATGCTCGTGGTTGATGGCGTCCTCCTCCTTGTGGATGCAGTCGATGGCCCGATGCCACAGACCCGCTTTGTGCTAGAAAAGGCCCTGCAGGCCGGTCATAAAGTCATCGTTGTTATCAACAAAATGGACCGCGCGGATGCACGTCCTGACTGGGTTGTAAACGAAACCTTTGACCTCTTTGCTGAACTCGGGGCCACCGATGAACAGCTGGACTTCCCGGTTGTCTATGCGACCGCCCTTGATGGGAAGTCATCCCTTGACTGGGATGCTGAACCTGGCGAAACCCTGATTCCTTTGTTCCAAACCATCGTTGACCACGTTGCTGCCCCTAAGGTAACCGGCAGGAACGAAGATGGCCTGCAGGCGATGATTTCGACCATCGATGTCGACCCACACCTTGGACGCCTCGGCATCGGTAAGGTCTTCTCCGGAGGGCTCAAGCCAAACCAGACCGTTACAATTTTCCGCCGTGATGGCTCCAAGTACTCCGGCCGTGTTCAGAATGTCTACGTTTACGAAGGCCTCAAGCGTACACTCGTTGAAGAAGCGGTTCCTGGTGACATCATCGCAGTAACGGGTATCCCGGACATCACGATTGGTGAAACCATTGCCGCAGGTGAAAACCCAACGCAGCTGCCTCCTCCAACCGTTGATGAACCAACGCTGCAGATGACATTTAGTGTCAATACCAGCCCATTCGCCGGTAAGGAAGGTACGCACCATACCAGCCGAAAGCTCCGTGAGCGCCTGATGAAGGAACTAGAGTCCAACGTCGCGCTGCGTGTTGAGGAAACCGATTCATCGGATGCATTCCGTGTCTACGGTCGTGGCGAACTTCACCTCGCAGTTCTTATCGAAGCAATGCGACGTGAAGGCTATGAGCTTCAGGTATCGATGGCCGAGGTTATCTACCGCGATTCGCCACAGGGACGGACCGAGCCTTTTGAGCGTGTTCTGATCAGCGTTCAGGATGAATACGTCGGTGCAGTCGTTCAGACACTCGGCGAGCGCAAGGGTGAGCTTCAGGATATGCGACCGAGTGATAAGGGAGGCACCCGGCTCGAATTTGTCATCCCAACACGTGGACTCCTCGGCTTCCGTGGGATGTTTATGACGCTTACCCGCGGGACCGGTGTCATGAGCACTATCTTCGAAGGCTATAAGCCATTTGCTGGTGAAATGGACAAAATCCGCCGTGGCTCGCTTATCGCATCCGACAGCGGTCAGACCACAACATTTGGTTTGTCCAATGCCGAAGAGCGTGGAATTCTGTTCATCCCAAGCCAGACCCAGGTCTATGCGGGCATGATTGTTGGTAAGCATCAACGCGAAGGTGACCTCGTCGTCAACGTCTGCAAGGTTAAGCAGCTCACAAACATGCGTAGCTCGACATCCGATGTCGGAATCCGCCTGACGACGCCAACCACGATGAGTCTTGACCGCAGCCTTGAATACATCGGTCCGGATGAGCTTGTTGAGGTCACACCAAAGAGCGTCCGGATGCGTAAGAAGGAATTGGATGCAGGAATGCGTCGCCGTTCAGAAAAGCGCGGTGAGTAGGAACCCCAACGGGGGCGTTGAAGGTACACTGTGGTGGCACGGCCTCCACAGTGGCCGTTTTTTTGTGTCGGGAGATTAGGCTAACCCATGAAGATGCAAGAGTTTCAGGCAAAGGATCTTCTCCGTAAGTACGGAGTGCCAACGCCTAAGGGAATCGTTTGTACAACAGCAGAGGAAGTTGCCGCTGCTGCTGCCGAGTTAGGTGGCGGTGCGGTTGTCAAAGCGCAGGTACTTTCCGGTGGACGCGGAAAAGCAGGCGCAGTCAAAGTCGGCAAAACACCAGAGGCTTGTGCCGAGTTTGCCGCAAAGATTCTGGGCACCAAGCTCTACTTTGAGCAGGCCAAGAGTGACTTGCACATCGGAACTGTTCTCGTCGAGCAGCTGCTTGACATCGCTAAGGAATACTATGTCGGCGTTGTCGTCGACCGTGACTCACAGCGCAATGTGCTCATCGTCAGCTCCCAGGGCGGTATGGACATCGAAGAAGTGGCACACCACCACCCGGATGCCATCGGACGTCTTCCGATTGACCCTGTAACCGGGCTGCGTGACTATGACATCCGCCACGTTGCAAAGCTTGGTGGAATACCGGCAGGTGAGCTCGCACAGCTCGCTCCATTCCTCCGCTCACTGGTCAAGGCCGTGATCGAAGGCGATGGCACCCTAGCTGAAATCAACCCGCTTGTCGTAACATCCGCCGGCGAGTTCATCGCTGGTGATGCCAAAATCGAAATCGACGACAACGCGATGTACCGCCACCCAGACTTCGCTGCACTCGTTGGCGAATCGGATGAAATGGATGAGTACGAAAAGGAAGCGCGCCGCCGCGGTATCGCTAACTACGTGCACCTTGATGGCAATGTAGGCATTATCGGAAACGGTGCCGGTCTCGTGATGGGAACCATGGATGAAGTGAAGCGTGCTGGAGGAATCCCTGCAAACTTCCTCGATATCGGTGGTGGAGCCAAGGCTGAGCTCGTTCGCGACTCGCTGGACCTCGTCCTCTCTGACCCAAATGTCAAAGGCGTTCTCATCAATATCTTTGGTGGAATTACCCGCGGAGATGAAGTCGCAAAGGGCATCATCGAAGGCTGTGCATCCCTCGACATCAAGGTACCTCTCGTTGTCCGCCTCGCCGGAACGAATGCTGAGGAAGGCCTTGCGCTGCTCAAGGACACCGACCTGATTCCTGCCGCAACCATGCAGGAAGCTGCACAGAAGATTGTCAGCCTGGTCGGCAACGACTAGACACACTCAGGCCGCATTAGAGGAGAAACCGAAATGGCAAAGTGGGAATACACCATCCGAACAACGACTGGCGAAGACATGGAAGAAGACCAGGACATGATGAATGAGCTTGGTGCAGAAGGCTGGGAGCTGGTTCAGGTCGTGAACACTGAGGTGTTTGTGGATGCCGATAACGGTCAGGAAGAAGAAGACGGGCAGGATTCTGAAGTCGTCGAAGTTCTCTTCAACTATTTCTTCAAGCGGTCAATCGATTAGCATAAGAGGATAAGCAATGTCGATTCTGATTAACAAAGATACCAAGGTTGTCGTTTCCGGCATCACTGGCCGGGAAGGAACCTTCCACAGCGGTCAGATGTTGGCGTATGGCACACAGGTTGTCGCTGGCGTGACGCCAGGCAAGGGTGGCCAGACCTGGACATCCACCTGCGGCACCTACACCGTCCCCGTCTTTGACACCGTCAAGGAAGCCGTGGATGCAACTGGTGCAAATGCACACTTCGTCGTGGTCCCGCCGCGCTTCGCTGCAGAGTCCATCGTCGAAGGCGCAGCGAGCGGCGTCGAGCTCATCGTCTGCATTACGGATGGTATTCCACAGCAGGACATGGTCACCGCAACCGACTACGTCAAGCGCACCAAGGGCGTCAAGGTCATCGGCTCCAACTGCCCTGGTCTGCTCTCCGTTGACCAGGCGAAGATCGGTATCATCCCGCAAAACATCTTCACCGCAGGACCTGTCGGACTGGTCTCGCGCTCTGGCACCATGACTTACGAAATCGTGGATGCTCTGACACGCGCGGGCATCGGTCAGACAAGCGCCGTCGGTATCGGAGGCGACCCGATTCTGGGAATGCGCTTCGTGGATGTCCTTGCTGAGTTCGAAAAGGACCCAGAGACCAAGGTTGTCGTGATGGTGGGTGAAATCGGCGGCTCCGATGAGGAAGCAGGCGCCGAGTTCATCAAGACCATGACCAAGCCTGTCATTGGCTTTATCGGTGGACGCTCCGCGCCTCCTGGGAAGCGCATGGGACATGCTGGTGCAATCGTCAGTGGAACCAGTGGGTCTGCTGAGAGCAAGATTACAGCACTCAACGCTGCCGGTGTACCAGTGGCAGACTCGACCAATGAAATCCCTGGTCTGGTCAAGGAAGCCCTCGCAAAGCTCGGCTAGTTCAAGCTGTGTGAATGAACCTAAAGTGGGGCTGGCAGCTGATGCCGGCCCCACTTTTTTTCTTGGATGCTAGAATCTGATATGTCTTTTTTAGATACGCAATCGCAGGCGTGGGACTCCGGTTTCTGGGAGTTTTCCCTCGTGTTTGAAGACCTAAAGGATGCCGATCTCTGGGTTCGTCCACACGCAAACCTATTAAGTGTCGGCGAAATCGCATGTCACATCGTTTATTGCCTTACGTCTTACGCAAGCCAGGTCGTGTCTGCTCCGATGTTGGTGTCGCCACTTGCTGTTAAGGATGCCTCCTACTACCTGACGACGGTTTGCGCTCCGGTTCAGCTCGCGATGAGCGTCGCCGATGTGGCTGCAGAAGTCGACCGCGTTCAAAAGGAAGTGAAAGCAGTCTTTATGGCATCACCGTACGAGCGGGATGAGCCCCTCGCATTCAACGGCCCCGGACGGACATTTGGTGAGTTTGCCGACTACATGGTCTTCCATATCGCGTACCACACAGGTCAGGCGTTTTCCGCCCGCCACCTGATGGGCCATAAGACAAACGATAACTAAGCTGGCTGGCAAACTTTACGTTGGATACGTCATCGTCTGTGCTAGATCCAGCGCTCTTGCGTGAGAGTGTTGCCTTTTCCGTGATGCTGGCCTGGGAATCGCTGGACATCGCGACAAAATCCGTCAATAAAGCCCTTGATGATGACACCATCAGCATTGCTCGCGCTGCACTCAGTGCATCCGATGCATATCTTGCCGGCGGCACACGCAACTCTGCGCTGCGTAAAGCAGCCATGGATGCGTTTCGCTTTGCGCAGACAATCGAGCGGGGCCCGATGTTTCATGCAATCCATGCGGCAAGTGCTGCGGCTGGCGCAGCATTTTTACATCCCCCTGGCGGCAGCACAGATGCACACCAAACAAAACACATCCTGGGTGCCGCTGTGCACTACGTTCTCTGTATCGAAGCAAGTGGTCAGGATGCGATGGCCGCGCTTGCCTCAGCTGTGAAGCGGACTCCGGACACGATAAAGGAGCTTGTTCGGTTGTACCCGGAGCCAGTCGGCGGAAAGCAGCGCTATGCCGCGGTGCTGGTGATGCTATATCAAGCCATCACGCAATCTGAATAGGGGTATTGCGGCGTTAGCGGACATCCACAAAAATGGCGATTGCCGCTGCCTGCATCGCGGTGTGTGTCAGCGAAATGTACACGGCTCCCGTACCGGCAAGTGCTGCTGCCCGGCCACTCAGGTTGACATACGGCTGCCCGGATGCATGATTTAGAATCTCGACATCCGTCCAGCTCATCCCACCACCCAGGGCTTTCGCAACCGCTTCCTTGGCACACCACCGTGCGGCGACGCGCTGCGGCCAGTCATCCCGTCCAAGACAGGCATCCTGCTCGGCTTGCGTGAGGATGCGGTTTACGAACCGCGTCCCGTGGGTCTCAACGGCTTTTCGGATGCGATCAACATCCTCAATATCGATACCAACCCCCCGGATACCGAGGTTTGCGGGAAGCTCCGGGGGGGTGATGTTCATTTTTGCTTAGTGCTCGTTGGCTTCGATAAACCGGATAGCCTCGATGGCAGCCTGACATCCCATTCCAGCAGCGGTAATCGCCTGGCGGTAGTGAGTGTCCCAGACATCCCCGGCGGCGTAGCAACCTTCGACATCCGTCTTGACGCCATCGGTGATCAGGTAGCCATTCGCATCCATCGGGAGCTGGTCCTTGAAGAGTCCCGTGTTTGGCTGATGTCCGATTGCAACAAAGACGCCATCGCATGAAAGCTCTTTCGTCGAGCCATCGACGGTGCTCTCGAGCACAACGCCGGTGACCTTGCCGAGGGTGACATCCTTGATTTCCTTGATGGCGGAGTTCCATTCAAAGCGGATCTTGGGGTTTGCGAGTGCGCGGTCTGCCATCACCTTGGATGCACGCAGTGTGTCGCGGCGGTGGATAACGGTTACGGAGTTACACATGCGCGTGAGGTACATCGCCTCTTCCATCGCCGTGTCGCCGCCGCCTACCACGAGGACATCTTTACCGCGGTAGAAAAAGCCATCACAGGTCGCACATGCCGAGACACCACGGTTTTGGAGAGCGACTTCAGATTCGATGCCAATCCATTTTGCGGATGCACCGGTACAAATGATGAGGGTTTTTGCGAGGACGGTCGTGCCGTCATCCGCTTTGACGGTGAACGGCCGCTGGGAGAGGTCAACGCTCTCGATGGTATTGATGCGGACTTCGGTTCCGACGCGGACGGCCTGTTCGCGCATCGCATCCATGAGCTCAGGCCCTTCGATGGGGTGTGCAAAGCCCGGGAAGTTTTCGACTTCGGTGGTGATGGTGAGCTGCCCACCGGGTTGGAGGCCTTCGAAGACGAGGGGGGTTAGGTTTGCGCGTGCTGCGTAGATGGCGGCTGTCAGGCCTGCAGGTCCGCTTCCGATGATCACAACATCCCGTAGTTCACTCATATCAAGAACACTCCATTTCGCTTCCAGACTCTACCTGTAGCAGATGCATTTTCGTTTGGAAACGATTCTTTACAATTCTATCGTTGCAACGGATGCTGTTGTTGTGAATAAACGTAATACGCAAAATCGCATTCTGTGCACCTACCACCCAACAAATCCTCCGCATAGGGGCTGACCGCTGTGGCCTCCCGTGCGTAGCGATGGCGCTTGACTTTTTCGTGGTGGTTTTGCCATTTATTGATGTCAATGCTGCGCTCGCCGGGTGGATGCATCACGTGTGTGCCGATCTCGCCGGATGGGATGGAAATCCCGTTTGGTTCTCGGTTCGGCTTGGCTGGCTCGTCGCGCGATGCTGCCGTGTGGGTCGACCATCCCCGATGGCCATGACGGGTTGTTTGGTAACGATTTGCTGGATATGACCATCGTGGACGGTGCCCGCCCTGATAGACGCCGAATGATTGCTGGCTTGCAACCCCCGATGGCAGAAATGACCGGCTCCCGGCACATCCGCTTTACATTCCACCCGGCATCGCGTTGAACCGTTTGTTGGTGCTGTTGATGAAATGCTGGATCTGTATACGGCTCAACTGATGCCTCTCATTGAAACAAATCCTCTGCGTAGGGGCGGACCGCCGTGTCCGCCCGCGTGTATCGATACCGAAAGGCTAAACATTAATGTTATTCCTCCGCTTGCCGGGTGGATGCATCGCGTGTGTGCCGATCTCGCCGGATGGGATGGAAATCCCGTTTGGTTCTCGGTTCGGCTTGGCTGGCTCGTCGCGCGATGCTGCCGTGTGGGTCGACCATCCCCGATGGCCATGACGGGTTGTTTGGTAACGATTTGCTGGATATGACCATCGTGGACGGTGCCCGCCCTGATAGACGCCGAATGATTGCTGGCTTGCAACCCCCGCCGGCTGAAATGTCCGGCTCCCGGCACACCCGCTCCACATTCCACCCGGCGTCGCGTTGGTTGGTTTCGATGTGTGATTTTCGGTGGCCCATATTCGGTTGACCTTTCATTGAACAAATCCTCCGCGTAGGGGCGGACCGCTGTGTCCGCCCGAGCGTATCGATGCCGCTTGGCTTTATCGTGGTGGTTTTGCTATTTATTGATGTCGAAAATGCGCTTGCCGGGCGGATGCATCGCGTGTGCGCCGATCTCGCCGGATGTTGGGTAATGCCGCTGAATGTACCCTCTCCGAACAGCCTTACACACAAAAAACCGCCGGTGCTACGTGGACGCCGGCGGATGAGCTGTGACAGAAAAACAGTCAGATGCATTCACCTCGAACGGAGGATCCAACAGTCATCCACAAAGGAAGACATTCTGATTGATGTAGACATATAGAGATGAAGCCACACATCCACACTCCGTTGACTTACAATCACAGTGCCAAACCATTTGGTTTTGTAAACGTCTCGGATAAATGGTCATCTATCGTGGATAAACAAGCCAAAATGACGTCTGATTGTGATGTTGTTCTCCACGTTTCCGCCATGCCATACACTGGTAGCATGTACATCAAATCGTCGCTGTTTGTCGTCCCATTTGCGATCATTGCTGCTTGTCACACGTGTGCTGCCATCGCTGCGCCACAAAAATCCGGAAAGTGGATTGACCTCACTCATCCCTTTTCTGAGAAGACACTCTACTGGCCAACCGCAAAGTCATTCACATTGGAGCAGGAGTTCCACGCACACACCGACAAGGGCTACTTCTACGCCGCCAACCGCTATTCGGCATCCGAACACGGCGGGACTCACATCGACTCGCCAATCCACTTCTCGGAGAAAGGCAAGACCGTCGACAAGCTGTCTTTAGATCAACTTAGCGGGGATGCCATCGTCATTGATGTCACACGCAAAGCAGCAGCCAATCGCGACTACCAGATTTCGGTTGATGACATTAAGGCCTTCGAGGCAAAGTATGGGCGTATCCCAAAAGATGCCATCGTGCTTTTCCGCACCGGCTACGCCAAGCGCTGGCCGAATGCGGAGACATACCTCGGCACATCCGAGCGAGGTCAGGATGCCGTGGCAAAGCTGCACTTCCCAGGCCTGCACCCGGATGCGGCACGCTGGCTCGTCAAAAACCGCACTATCAAGGCTGTTGGGCTTGACACCGCCAGCATAGACTACGGGCAGTCAAAGTTGTTCGAAAGCCACCAGGTCCTGATGGCAAAGAACATCCCGGCGTTCGAAAATGTCGCATCCATGGACAAACTCCCCCCGACCGGCAGCTATATCGCCGCCTTCCCGATGAAAATCCAGGGCGGCACCGGTGCCCCACTGCGCATCGCGGCGATGGTGAAGTAGGGGGGCAAAATTGCAAAAGGGCTTCCAGTGAAATGGAAGCCCTTCCTTGATTCTGAAGTTAGTTTATATACCTACTTCCCCGCCTTCAAATACTTGTCAAACCACGCGAACAGCGCCGCATCTGCGACCTTGGATTGCTCCGCGTTGAAGCCGTGTCCGCCGCCGCTAATCGTTGTGAGCTCCGCTTCGCAGCCCGCCGCCAGGAGGCGATCCACTATCCAGATGGACTGCTCGTAGGCCACATACTTATCCTGCGTGCCGTGGATACACAGCGTCGGAGGCGCGCTGGGCGTCACCCAGTAGAGCGGGCTGGCCTCCAAATGCCGCTTGCGCTGCTGCTCAACATTGCCGCCAAGGAAAAGCGGAAGAACCTCTGCCGCATCCACACTCTTGCCATATGACTTCGTAAAGTCACTCGGACCATACACATTCACAACACACTGCACCGCGCTCGACTGGCCTGCATTACCGCCATCCCCTTCGATGGCTGCAACATTACCCGTCACGCCAAGATAAAGCGCGAGGTGACCGCCCGCTGAGCCGCCCGTCACACCAATCCGGTTCGGGTCAATATTGTATTTCGCCGCATTCGCACGGATCCAGCGCACCGCCGCTTTGACATCGTGCACTGCGGCCGGATACGGATACTTCGGCGCGAGCCGATAGCTCACCGTAACCGCAACATACCCACGCCCCGCAAGCTGTTGGATGAGGCCAAGGTAGCCATCCCGTGACCCGGCCCTAAACCCGCCGCCATGAATACAAACAACGGCTGGCAACGGCCCGGTCGCGCCCATTGGACGCGCCATGTCCAGCTGCAAGTGCTGATTGTCGGGGTTTGAGTACTCGATACCTTTCTCGAGCACGACTGGCGCCTGCGCAAAGCCAGGCAATGCCGCCGAGATACACATCGCCAGCAACGCACAAAACATCACCCAATGCTTCATCACGAAACCTCCCCGGAGCGCGGCGCATCACCTCTGCGTGACCGCAACATCACCCACCCGATCGCACTGACAACCGTCGTCAAAACCGTCCCGACCATCGCTGCCTTTGGGTCATCGTTGTACACACTAAACCCAATAAACGCATAGCCAATCATAAACACAGCGGTGCATATCTGTAGCTGGAGATTCACCGGCAGGCGCTTCGCAAGCACGAACAGCGACCCAGCCCCGAATATCATCCCGATACAGTCCAGAAAAATCGTAAATGTCAGCAAATGCTCAAATGACTTGCCGATAAATACGCTGATAAACGACCCAAGCGCAAAAATGGTCAGCGCGCGCGGATCCACATGCCGCGACTTGTCGGTATGCGTAAACCACTTTGGCAATACGCCATCCTCGCACATCGCCGTCATCACGCGCGGGTTTGTCATAAAGTTGACATTGATGGCGCCGCAGACCGACACAAACAAAATCGCCGCGAGGAGCTTGCCGCCAAGGGGGCCCATCAGCTTCGTCGCTACCACCGCCGCAATGTTGTCCGTTGTTTTCAGGGCTTCAAACCCGATGACATGGACGTAGGCGATATTCGTGAGGATGTAAATCGCCATCACTAGGAATGTCCCGAGCATGATGGCCTTTGGGACCTGTTGGCCACGCGCATCACTGTCCCCGCCGAAGTTGATGGACTGTTGATAGCCTCCGTAGGTGAATGAGACCGCGATGAGCGCAATCCCAAGCGCGGCAAGCGGCGAATGGTTGACCTTCTCAGTGATTACGGCCAATGCATTGGGAACCGGCGCACTTGGCAACATCACCAGACACAAAATGATCACCGCGATGGCGACGAGCTTGATGCCAATCATGATGTTTTGTGTTGTCGCGCTGGTGCGGAGGCCGAGGAGGTTGACGATGTAAAAGACGATGATGCACGCGGCGGCGATGGCATTTACTGGGATGCCTGGGAGGACGCCATGGATGTAATCGGCGCCGATCAGGGCGACACCGCCAATCGTTACCGAGTTTGAAATCAGTGTGACGGCATTGATGGCAAAGGCGATGGCGGGTGAGTAAGCCTCCGAGAAGATACGGTAATAGGCTCCGGTTACGGGGAGGCGACGGCCGATTTCGGCGAAGGTGCGTGCGCCGCAGTAGGTGATGATGCCTCCGGCAATCCACGCTGCGTAGAAGATAAAGAGGCTGCCCGACTTGAGTGCGACCGTGGCAGGCGTTCGGAAGATGCCCATCCCGATGACAAGGCTTATGACGATCATTGTGAGGTCGAACAGCCTGAGAGCGGGTTTAGTTTCTTTACTTGGTGTGAGCATGTTTTCTTCTATTTGTTTTCAATCCAGAGCAAGAGGGACGAGGCTTATGACAATCATCGTTAGGTCGACGAGTCTGAGAGCGGGATTTGTCTCTTTACTTGGTGGGAGCCTGTTTTTTCATTTTGTTTTCAAACCAGAGCAAGAGGGACAAGGCTTATGACGATCATTGTGAGGTCGAACAGCCTGAGAGCGGGTTTAGTTTCTTTACTTGGTGTGAGCATGTTTACTTAATTAGTTTTCAAACCAGAGCAAGAGGGACAAGGCTTATGACAATCATCGTGAAGTCGAAGAGCCTGCGATCAGCATCATCCCCCAAAAAATCAATCACAATTGGTTTCGCGCATCATACACCGCAAACACTCCATCGCATCATCGCGGCGGGCGTACGGTACAAAGATATGGTCGTGGTAATACGCGGAGACGGCATTTACAGCGATGTCTATCGCGGCCAGAGCTGTCGTAATCGCAGCGAGAAAGCCCACCGCCTCGAGGCTTGAGTGGATAGATAGCGTAATCATCGCCCATGTGGGATGCCCTTCATCACTTGTTGTGGCCGGGCTGATAATCGTGATGCCCTCGGGTTCCCGAAACATTAAAATGGCCGTCTTCAAAGTAGATGCATCAAAGCCATTTACGGATGTCCGAAAGACCCATTTGCCATCCATGAGATGTGGCTGCATCGTTTTCAGGAGCGCATTGAGGTTACGTTCACCGTCCATAGAATTACTCTACGGTATGCACGTCGCAACAAAGCGAGATCCACTCAATCACCGATACGTTTGAGGCGCTCAAGTGCCGATGTCAGCTCATCAGGAGTCAGCGAGTCAACCTGAATCCGTTTGTCGCGCCCGGTGTGTCCGGAGACAAGTGTCAAACCGCTGGGGCGCGTGCCGAGTGCATCCGCGATGGCCTTCATCACCGCTGCATTCGCCTTGCCATCCGCCGGCGCAGCCGTCACCCGAACCGCGATAACGCCATCCGCGCGGCGCCCCATGACCTCCGTTCGGTCTGCCCGCGGCGTCACACGCAGGGTAATTATTGGGGATGCCGACATGGCACCACCTTACCGCAAGCAAAACCATCACCACCGTAGAATGCCAGCCATGGATACCCGATTTCCTGAGCCGGACATCTCACAGGTTCACGCGATGGTGTCCCGGCAGTTTCCGGAGTGGGCTGGCCTCGAAATCCGCCCCGTCAATGTGAACGGCTGGGATAATCGAACATTCCATTTGGGAGACACACTGCTTGTCCGGATGCCGAGTGCCGTGCACTATGTCGCTCAGGTCGAAAAAGAGCAGCGGTGGCTTCCAATTCTAAGTCGAAGCATTTCGTTATCTATCCCGATGCCCGTTGCGAAAGGGATGCCGTGTGCTGAGTTTCCCCACCCGTGGAGCATTTACAACTGGTTACCAGGTGAATCGCTTTCCTCCAGCCCGGATGTCGACCAGAAGGCTCTTGCTAAATCACTGGCAAAGTTTCTACGGGAGCTGCAGGGTATTTCGACAACGGATGCCCCACGGCCTGGAGCGCACTGCTTTTACCGTGGTGCGCACCTCAGCGTTTATGATGCCGAAACACAGCAAGCCATTGCTGCACTTGCCGGTATTGTGGATGTTGATGCGGTATCGACTGTCTGGAGCAAGGCGCTTCGCTGTCCTTACTTCGGGGATCCAGTTTGGTTTCACGGTGATATCGCTCCCGGGAACCTCTTAATGACAGGTGGGCAGCTGAGTGCAGTGATCGACTTTGGCTGTTGTGGCGTTGGCGACCCAGCGTGTGATCTGGCATTTGCATGGACGGATCTTGATACGGATGCCCGTGAATGCTTTCTTAGTGAAATTGGTTCAGATGCAAATATGACGTTTCGTGCTATGGGATGGTCACTTTGGAAAGCACTGATCACCGCCGTGGATTGTGTTGATAGAGATGCTCAGAGCTGGCAGAGGTCAATGAAAACCATCCGCAATGTCCTTCGGGTAGCGTTGGAATAAATCCTGGCATTCACAACGGTAGGGTGTGGTACGCACTTTGGGAACTTTATACACATCCACTTTGGTACAATCGGGGTATCCGCAAGGATGACATTTTCCGGGAATCTAAAACGAATAGCATGTTTAGTCGTCTGATCAATCTCATCAAGTCGTGGTTTGGATTCGGGCTGGACAAGCTCGAGAACCCAGATATTCTGCTCGACCAGGCAAAGCGTGAAATGCACGAGATGCACACGCGCAACCGGGAGCGTGCTGTTGCAGCAATCACGCAGAAAAATAACCTTCAATCGATGGTGGATGAGCTCGAAAAGCAGATTTCCAACCTTCAGGCAAAAGCGGAATTCGCTTTGAAGAAGGGCGAGCGAGATCTCGCTGTCCAGCTCCTGACCGAGAAGCAGGCGATTGAGTCATCCCTTGGATCGACGAAAGAGGCTTTGGCACAAGCCATTCAGACATCCGAGCAGGTCAAAGAGCACATCAAGCGCGAAGAGGAAATGATTCGCCGCAAGACGGCTGAAGCGCTGCAGCTCAAGGCTCAGTGGAAGTCCGCTCAGATCCAGAATGAGATGGAAAAGGCTCTCGGCGCGATGGGCCAGTTCGAGCAGGCTGAGACTGCATTCGGGCGTGCCAAAGAAAAGATCACCCAATCTCACCACGAGTCACGTGCACGCGCTGAGCTGGGCAAAGGCCGAGTGGAGAGCCGTCTGGCTGGTCTGGAAGATATTGAGCGCAGCTCGGCCGCAGAAGCGGAACTCGCTGAACTAGAGCTCAAACTGGGCCTTACAAGTGCACCGCTGCCACAGCAAACTGCCACAACGACAGCGCAAACAGATGTTGAGCGTCAGTTGGCTGAGCTCGAAGCTAAACTGGGCACTGGTGGATCCGGGTCAACATCGGGAACCAACTAACCCATGTGCCGGATGCTTGCGGTTATCGGCCGCCCTGGCTCCGCAGAGCTTGACCCATATACGCATTTGGTGTCTGCACAGCATTCATTGCGCTCGCAGTGCGAGCGTGCGTTTGTGCCGCCGGGAAATGAGCCGGGCCACAAAGATGCCTGGGGTGTGGGCTGGTTCGACACCGATGGCCGTGTTTCGCTGATTCGCGAGTCCGGCGCGGCGAGTGAGTCGCCCTACTATGTTTTCGCATCCCAGGTCAGCGGTCGTGACCATGCCGGCTCTGGCCCTGCGAATGTGCTGATTGGTCATCTTCGAAAGGCCGTCTCCGGAGCTGTCAATAGTGAGAATGCGCATCCCTTCCGAGTCACTACCCCCGAAGGAGTGAGCCTGCTCATCTGCCACAATGGCCACGTCCGTGACAGTGCGCTGGACTCGTTGCGGAGTGATCTCCGCGATGCCGGATTGCAAGGGGCATCAACGCGTGACTGCGATTCCGCTGTGCTTGCTGAGTGGCTTGCCCTTCAGATTGGGGATGCCCGCGATTCCGATGGCATTGCAGCAGCACTTGCAATTGCATTTGATGAGCTTCTCGCGCGTGCGCACGCCACCGATGTACCGTACGAAGCGTATACAGGATTGAACGTGCTGGTTGCGAGTCCGTATGGTCTGGGTGTCCTGCGTTGGTTCAGTCGTTGGGCGGATTACTACACCTTGTGGGAATACCGCTCGGATGATGGATTTTTGGTGACCAGTGAACCAACACACCTTACGGATCGATTCCGGCTGATACAGCCGGGAAATTTCCGTTGGTATACCCCTGATGGCGAGCTGGCATCATCGGTGTTGCTCTCCAATGCGCAGCTGCAACAGGAACCTGAGGTGGAAGCGTGAGTATCCCGGACCGGATTTACAGACTTGGCAAGGCGTATGCCAACTCTGCAAAAGAGCGTATCGAAGATGCGTTGGCAGAGCGCGAGTTGGATGCGAGTCTCAGTGGCGGTCGTCTCGATCGTGAGTCCGAGGCGGATGCTTTGTTGCGCCGGGCTCAGGAAAAAATCAACGCATCCCGTGCACAGGCGCGCGGTGAGCTCGATCCAGCATCCACTGTAACCACAAGCCCAGTGTCAACAAGTGCGGGCACTGCCTCGTCTGTCGCATCAGGAACCTGGTCGCAGGATGAACGTGCAGCGTTTCAGACACTGGGTATCCCACCAACTGAAGACTTGTCAAAGGTTCAGGCCACATATCAACAGCTCGCAGGACGAGCGGACAGTCGGCGTTTCCCGGATGGCAGTATGGAGCAGCAGGCTGCAGCTCAAATACTCGAACGCATCAACAGTGCCTACGACACAGTCCGCCGCAAGCTGGACCCGACAGAAAACAGATTCGGTAAGCTCGAGCTTTAGTCAAGGCATCACAGACCTTTAGGAGCACTTGTCGTTCCGTAGATTACAAGGCTAAACCGCTGAATGAACACGGAACGCCTTAAATGGAAAAAGCCCCTTACCGGAGGTCGAATTCGGGAAGGGGCTTGTTTCTTAAGCGCGGGTTCGGCTTATGGCTTCTTACCGCCGGGGCCACCTGGTCCGCCCATTCCAGGACGTCCCATGCCGCCACCCATCATTCCACCGCCACCCATCATGCCCTGGAAGCGCGCACGCATTTCCTTTTGGACTTCATCCATCTTCTTCTTTTGTGCAGGTGTCAGAATCTTCTCGATGGCAGCCTTGGTTTCGTCATCCAGCTTCTTGCGCTTCGCAGCGCTTGTTTCGAAAACCTTGTCAGCCTTCTTCTTCTGGTCTGGTGTGAGTCCGAGCTCTTCGATGATACGTGCCATCGGGTTACGGCGCTGGCCGCCACCCATGCCACCCATCATTCCGCCGCCCATCATGCCGCCACCACTGCGCATACCGGGTCCACCCTGACCACCTGGCATGCCGCCGCCGAAGCCTGGGCGTCCGCCGCCGGGGCCCTGCGCGAGGACACTGCCACCAATCAGTGCGAGGACAACGCCTGCAAGCAATACATTCTTCATAGGACTACCCTCCTGTATGCATCATAGACGCAGACAAGAAAACGTGTGTTCACAATCGTTTCATAGTTGGAAGAATGTTCGGTGGAGTTGTTATAGTCACATTATTGACCGCTATCGAATGGCAAATGTCGGGAACACACGTAGCCGCTGATCCAGCAGCTAACAAATGTGAATCATGTCGATGCAGTTGAATTCTTCCAGTGATGCCAGATGCAACCTCAAATGCTGGTAATACACCAACTCTTGGTTATACTTCCGTTACAGTAATCGTAACGCAGTTGGACTGTGGCGGTCGTCGTTGGAAAATGAATTCTATATTTATGAGCATCAAGCATAATCAGCCAGCTGCATATATGCGTTCAACTGCCGCGGCTATCGGTTTGGCGATACTACTCATCGTATGGGTGGCTAAACCGAGTATTGCACAAATCCCCAATGGCCAATCGATCAAGGATAAGCTGCGCTCGACGCTCCCCCCGTGAACGGGCTGACCGGGCGAAGGCTCACCGCTCCGTGCGAGCGGCATACAAGGTACATATCAGCTCTCCCAGCGCTTCATCGACTCAGTACAGGATCGCCCGAAGGTTCGGACCACGCTTACTGGTCGCGTTTCACCGCGATTTCAGGTCGGTATTGAGTTCAATGCATCCGCACCGCGTGAGAAGTTAAATCCTGTCGGAAACTACTTTGTGCAGACCGAAACAGCCACAAAACCCGGCGTGATTGCAGGATTTTCCAGCGACCGCATCGGTACACCCTATGGAATGAGTTACTTTGTCTCGGCACAAAAACAGCTAGGAGGGGACACCGGACGCTTCGCTCCATATGTGGGACTTTCGTACTCAGAATACGGTCGTGAAGTATTGGTGCCATTCGGGACGAGTATCGGCCTGCGTGATGACTTGGTGCTTCTCCCGATGTCCGATGGAAAGTATGCTCACACCACCATCACTTGGTTTGGAAAACGCGGTGAGAGTTTTAGCATCATCGCTGCGTTCAATAAGCGACTTGGAATCGCGTTTGCAAGGAACTTCTAGATGTTACCAATCATCATCGCTCTAGCGTTTGCAGGGATACAAACGGCAAGTACACATCAGGAAAAAGCCATTCGTGTCGTTGGAAAACTACCCGCAAAGGCATCGTGTTTCATTTGTCTGCAAAATGGTGAGACGGAGCTTGAGAAGCCTGCCGGTGCAGTGACCTACAAAGGCAGGACATACTATTTTTGTAACAAGGGTGAAGTGGATGCGTTCATAAAAGACCCCGAGTCTTTCATTCCGGCTCCCTTACCCCGATCGGCACCCGCTTTCACGCTCCCGATGGCTGCTGGCGGGTCGCTTAGCTTTGAAAGCATCAAAGGAAACGTAACCCTGGTCGACTTCTGGGCAACGTGGTGCGGTCCATGTGTCAAGGCAATGCCCGCCGTACAGAAGCTCCATGAAACCTACGCTCCAAAGGGGCTATCGGTCATCGGCATTTCGATTGATGAAGAAGGCGCAAAGAAAGTCGGTCCGTTCCTGTCTAAGTCAAAGGTGAAGTACACCTACCCGATTGCACTGGACAATGCGGATGTTTGGAAAGCGTGGGGAGTACGGAGTCTTCCTACAATGGTTCTTGTAAGCGATGGCCAAATCGTAAAGCACTGGAGTGGGGCAGTTGATCTAAAGGATGTTGAGCGCGCGATTCGCGATGCACTAACGCGTTGATGACATCTGCTAAGGCACGAACTGGTAGTGGTGCTGGTGTTTCAGGTATATTGAATCATCATCCATATGGCATACTTATAGATGTGTTAACTACTGTGCCAACCCATCGCTTGCTGTTGATAACGGGCCTTGCGGGATGTTTCACGCTCGCGTCGGGATGTCAGAGCAAACAGTCGGTGATCGCGAGGCTTGTTGATAGGCCGGCGAAACCTGCCGTCAGTTCACCCGCACCTGAGCAGCAGGTTGCTGCCCAAGTGGTATCCGGGCAGCCACAACCAACGGATGCACAGCCAGACAAAACGATCACCATCGCAGCCGTTGGTGACATCATGGTTGGCACAAACTATCCGGATGCGAAGACGCTTCCAAAGCCAGGCACAAAACTCTTTAAGAACATCGCATCGTTTATCGAGTCTGCGGATATCGCCTTTGGAAACCTCGAAGGTACGATTCTGGACAAGGGGGGCGAGCTCAAAAAGTGTGGCAAGACCGAGGTCTGCTACCGGTTTCGCCAGCCGGAAGTTCTGGCAACACAGCTTCAGGAGACGGGATTCGATATCCTATCCCTCGCCAATAACCATAGTGGTGACTTTGGTCCGACCGGGCAGCGCAACACCACAAAAGTCCTCGATACCCTTGGCATTGAATACGCCGGGCTTGCAACAAAGCCATACACCATCATCGAGAAAAATGGCCTCAAAATCGGCATCTGCGCCTTTGCTCCAAACAAGGGAACCGCAGATCTCAACAACCTAAAAGGCATCCTGAAAGTGGTTCGCGGGCTCTCCAAAAAGACCGACATCGTGATCTTTTCGATGCACGCCGGAGGGGAAGGCCCCAAGTTCCGCAGGGTTAAGCCCGGGCCTGAGAAATACATGGGCGAGAATCGTGGGGATGTCATCAAAATCGCCCATGCAGTGGTTGACAACGGCGCAGACCTCGTCATCGGACATGGACCGCACGTCACCCGCGGAATGGAGCTCTACAAGAATCGCCTCATCGCCTATTCGCTTGGTAACTTCTGCACTGCGAACAAGGTCAGCATCAGCGGCTACAACGGTATCGCTCCGCTGCTGACCGTGACGCTTGCTTCAAATGGCGCATTCCAAAGCGGAGATATCCTCGCCACGCGCCAGACGGGTGGGACTGGTCCGAGCGTGGATGAGGCAGGCAAGGCCATTAAGGAAGTCGCTTCTCTTTCGAAGCTGGATTTTCCTAAGTCCGCCTTGCGGGTTGACCTGGATGGCTCTCTTAACAATGGGCAGGATGCCGATACACAAAAGGCTGGTCTGAAACCGGGACTACCGTAAGGGGCGCTGACACTCCTTCGGTATCGGCATTGATGTACATCCGCTGCTTAGTTGGTCCCGGCAAAAAAGAACATAAATGCCGCTGCAAGCACGATGGGCTGGTCACACTTATCACTAACACGCGCAAGCGTCTGGCCGGCAGCATTGTTGATATCCACGCCATTTAGCTGACCAAATGCCACACCATCGCGTGTCTGAATGACATTGCCATCCCAGCGAATCAACACCGTACCATCACGTTCAAGGTGGTCTCCAACGCGGGTCGCGAGGACCTGACCGGAGAGATTGACCACATTGTTGCCATCCAATATCGCGAGTGGCTGATTATGAAGGTTAAAGACTGTACACATGTATACATTGTACAATAAATAGTGTACATTGTATGAAATTAACATTAAGTAACGGCACAAAAGGCTTATCGCTGTAGAATTCCTTGCATGGCACAACAGGGCATCATCGGGACCGCCGGGCATATTGACCACGGAAAATCCACCCTGGTTCATGCCCTGACGGGTGTCAATCCTGACCGCTTTCTGGAAGAACAGCAGCGCGGGATGACGATTGACCTCGGGTTCGCCCGTCTCCCGGAGCGCCCTGACGAGCCCGAGATCTCATTCGTGGATGTCCCTGGTCACGAAAAGTTCATCCGCAATATGCTCGCCGGCGCAGGCGGAATCCAGATAGCGCTGCTTGTCGTCGCGGCGGACAGCGGAACGATGCCACAGACCCGCGAACACATCGACCTCCTCTGTGCTCTGGGCATCGAACAAATGATCGTTGCCATCACGCGTATCGATCTCATTGATGCCGACTTACTTCCCCTTGTGGAAGACGACATCCGCGAAAGCCTCGCCCCAACACCATTCGCCAGCGCAAAAATGCTTCCTGTCAGTGCCATCACCGGGCAGGGAATGGACCAGCTCCGTACCGCTCTCGTTGATGCCGTCACCGACCTTCGGGATCCGAATCCACTCCTGCCCGCATGGCTGGCCATCGACCGCACGTTCACCCGCCAGGGCGTCGGTACCATCATCACTGGAAGCATCACACAAGGCAGCATCTCCGCCGGCGACACGCTGACTCTCCTCCCACAAAACATCCCTGCGCGTGTCAAATCTATCGAGCGCCATGGCAAACAAACCCAAAATGCAGCCGCCGGGCACCGCGTCGCCATCAATGTCCACCTGACCGAAAAAGTCATGATCGAGCGTGGCTGCATCCTTGCACAAAATGGCGCAGCGCAGCCCGCATCCATTGTGGGCGTCAACATCACCGTCCACCCAGCAGCCGGTCAGCTCAAACATCAGCAACGCATCCACCTCCACACCGGGACCGCTACAATCCATGCACGTATCCATCTGCTAAGGGGAGATACGGCCGACCCGGGAAACGATCCGCATCCTGCGCAGCTCCTCCTCGAGCTGCCATTTGCGTTTCTGCGTGGGCAACGTCTTGCCCTTCGGCAGTGGAGTCCGGAGAATATTGCCGGCTCCGCCACCATCCTCCACCCAAACATGCCACACAAGGCAAAGCGCCGCGATACTGTAACGCTGGACACATTTACGATGCAGGGAAACACCACTTCTGCCGCGATTGCGGCACACCTTCTAACGCGCCATGCGGCCTTCACGACCTCCGAGCTGGCAACGGAGCTCGCTATCTCTGCAGACACGCTTGAGGATGCACTGGAAGATGCCATCGTGGATGGACATGCCGCCCTCATTTCAGACAATCTGGTGGTCTCCTCCGTGGCTGCTAAACGTCTCATCGACACCGCTGCCCGGCACCTTGGAGACTTCCATCGCAAGAATCCACTCAAGCGCGGCACGGGACGCGACAGTCTGCGTATCCCATTGCAGAAAGCCGCGGATGTTCCAGACTATACTGCGCTCCTCGCGTGGCTCGAGACGCGCGGAGTCCTCGAAATTCACGGACCCATCATCCATGCGAAGGACTTTGCACCGGAGCTTCCCGCTGCCTGGGAAAAGCCGGTCGCTGAGATCGAAGCCGTGTTTATTGCCGCTGGTTACCAGCCTCCACATCCAAGTGCCTTTGTCTACCCAAGAAACATCCCTATCGGTGCAATCCTCATGTACCTCGTTGATCAGGAGCGTTTGATCACGCTTGGAGATGACATTTATCTCGCAAAAGCCACTTATGACAGCGCCGTCGCGGCGATAAAAGGCCTGGCAAATCACCCGGATGGCATCACGGTTGGGAATGTCCGCGATGCGACAGGTTCGAGCCGCAAGATCGTTTTGCCGCTGCTTGAGCGACTGGATGGCCTTGGGATGACGCGGCGCTATGGAGACTTCCGGGAGTGGGTTGGGCCCCGCGGGTGAGTCGCTGGCAGGTCTTTGTTGACACCGGCGGGACATTCACGGATGCAATCGGTATCGCGCCAAATGGAGACATCCACCGGGCAAAAGTCTTAAGCTCAGGGGAGCTGCGGTCGACCGATGCGGATGGCAATATCACCCGGATCCAGACCGGGCTTGAGCCGCCACTGGTGGCAGCGCATCAGCTGACAGGGACGCCACTCGGGAACACGCTTCCCGAAATGGACATGCGCATCGCGACAACGCGGGCAACAAATGCGCTTCTCACCCGTACGGGTACACCACCAGTGCTGTTCACGACCGCTGGCTTCGAAGATATCGTTCATATCGGCAACCAGCAGCGCCCCGACTTGTTTGCCGTGGCGATACAAAAGCCCCTTCCATTTCCCGATTGCGTGGTTGGTGTAACGGAACGCATCGCTGCGGATGGAAGCTGCGTGGTTCCTCTCAATGAGTCAAAACTGCGGGAGGATGCGGTTGCAGTGCTTGCGGGTGGTCACGCGCCTGTAGCTGCCGTGTCGCTTCTCCATAGCACGAAAAACCCTGACCATGAGCGGCGGGTTGTGGCGATCTTACGGGATGTTGGCTTCACAACGATTTCCTGTGCGAGCGACCTGACAAGTGGGATTGGCTTTGTTGACCGAACTATGACAGCGTGTGTGGATGCGTATCTGGCGCCCATTATGGATGCGTATTTCCAGGGCGTTGCATCTGCGCTTTCGCCCGGGTCGCGTCTGCACGTGATGGCATCCAGTGGCACCCTTGTCCCCATCGAACGGATTCGCGCGCGGGATTGTTTGCTCTCAGGGCCTGCAGGCGGTGTTGTCGGCGCTGCAAAAGCAGCATCAGCTGCAGGCTTTTCCAAAGCGATTGGCGTCGACATGGGCGGTACGAGCACGGATGTCTGCCGAATTCAGGATGGCATCGTCCCGCTGTCCCGGAAGCAGACCGTCGGGGATGCGACGCTGCTGAGCCCAAGTGCCGAGCTGGTAACGGTTGCGGCGGGCGGTGGGTCGATTTGTTCGCTGGATCATACAGGGATGCTCTGTGTTGGACCGGCGAGCGCAGGGGCAAACCCGGGCCCGGCGTGTTATGGGCTTGGCGGGCCGCTGACGATCACCGATATCCATGTGCTGCTGGGGCGGATTGATCCAGGGAAGTTTGGAATTCCCCTGAATGTTCAAGCGGCGGAGAGGGCGCTTATTCGGTTGATGGATGACATCGCGGCGGCGGGCCACCCCGTGCCCGATCGGCGGTCCCTCTGCGAAGGGCTGTTGGTGCTGGCTAACGACACGATGGCGGATGCGATTCGCGGGGTGACGCTTCGGCAGGGAATAGCTTTAGATGGCCATGCACTTGTAGCATTTGGCGGCGCCGGAGGTCTGCACGGCGCGCAGCTTGCGGAGCGGCTTGGGCTGGATACCGTTGTGATTCCACCGGATGCCGGGCTGTTATCAGCACGGGGCCTTGCGGGGACGGGGCTTGCCCGAACGCTTGAGCAGCTGGTTGCAGGTCCGGTGGATGAAAGCGATTTGTGGCATCGAGCAAAATTACAGGAAGCAGCGGCGCGTGCCGGCCTTGTTGATGATGGCTGTGGGCTTATAACCGGGATGCTTACAACGCACACGGCGTTTTGTCACATCGCCGGGCAGGAAGCGGTGTTCCCGATTGCATTGGTGAGCGGTGAACCGCTTGATATCGCCTTTGCAGACATTTATACGCAGACATTTGGGTCACCACCCCCGGCAGACCGAGCCATTGTTTGTGACACGCTGGTGACAACGGTGCGCGAGGTGGGCGGCATTGACATCGTGGATGGTGACAATTTGCAGCCGTGCCCCGATGGAACCGAGGGGCCAATCAGTCTCACGCTGGCACATAGTGCCTTCTTTGTGCCCGCCGGGTGGAAGGTTTCCTATGCGGAATCAGGCGCGATTATCCTGCATCGGTGTGTGACACAGTCAAAGGAAATCACGACGGATGCCGCCGTTGAAGCTGCGCTCTGGAGTCGCCGGTTTGCTGCGATTGCGGATGCGATGGGCGATACGCTCCAGCGGACGGCGCTCAGTGTAAATGTACGCGACCGGTTGGATTACTCTTGTGCTGTTTTAGATGTCAATGGCCGGTTGGTCGCAACTGCCGCACATATTCCGGTTCACCTCGGGGCGCTTGGAGCGTGCGTGCGTGCGCTGATCAAATCCGATGCCTTTGCGACATCTAATGAAATCGTCGTCAACCACCCGGCTTTTGGTGGCTCTCACCTGCCGGATGTCACACTGGTTACCCGTGTCCTCACCAATACGGGAGAGCTCTGCGGCTATGTCGCAAGTCGTGCGCATCATGCTGAGCTTGGGGGAAGCCGTCCGGGGTCGATGCCTCCTCAGGCAACGACATTGGTTGAAGAAGGCATTGTTATCCCACCGATGCCCTATGACCCGGAAGCTATCCAGCAAGTCCTAAGCAGCGGGCCATTTCCAAGCCGCGCGGTGAACGACAATCTGGCAGACCTTGCTGCGCAGCGTGCGGCAAACCGTGAGGGAGCAGTTCAGCTTGCGGCACTCGTTGAGCATCACGGTGTCGAGCAGGTGGATGCTCAGCAAAAGCAGCTGGCATCCCGTGCCTGTTTGGCAGCGCGGCGTGCGCTCGCCCGTATCCGCCCGGTGGGCGGGAAGCTGCATGGCATTTCGGTGCTTGAGCACGCGAGTGGGCCTCAGTCCTACGTCCTCGTCACCCTTCGCTGGCCGGAAAACACCAATGAACCCGATGCAACGGTTGAGATTGACTTTACGGGGACCAGCGGGCAGGTAAATGGCAACCTAAATGCCCCGCTGGCAGTGACGCAGGCCGCGGTGCTCTATGTGCTCCGGTTGCTGGTAGCGGATGATATTCCCTTGTCTGATGGCATTCTGGATGCCATCAGACTAATCGTCCCCACCGGAACATTTATCAATCCTGTTTTTAGTGAGGATCCTGCGGCGTGCCCGGCGGTGGTCGGCGGAAACACCGAGGTAAGCCAGCGGATTGTAGATGCCCTGTTAGATGCCATCGGGATTTGCGCATCCAGTCAGGCGACGATGAACAATATCCTTTTCGGAAACGAACACTTCAGTGTGTATGAGACACTCGCCGGTGGGAATGGTGCGGCTGCTGGTCACCGCGGCGCGGATGGCGTTCATGTCCACATGACCAACACCCGGATCACAGATCCTGAGGTTCTTGAGCGCCGTGTTCCGGTGCGTCTGATGCAGTTCCGTCTCATCCCCGGGTCGGGTGGCAAAGGGAAGTGGCGTGGTGGCTGCGGTGTTCGGCGCGAGTGGCAGTTTCTGGAGGATGTTCAGGTGAGCGTGATCACACAGTCGCGCATATTCGCGCCGCGTGGCCGCGCGGGTGGTAGACCAGGGCGACAGGGTATCCAGTGGGTACGGCATCAAAGCGGTGCGACGACGTTGCTGCGGTGTGTGGATCAGGTGGACTGTACGGCGGGGGATGTTCTCATAGTCGAGACACCTGGTGGTGGTGGATGGGGGCCGGATGCTTCGAATTCCTGAGGAATATGCTATTGTCCTAACGATGTCGATTGACTTCCACCCTACCCGAATCTATTATGTATTGCGGACAGTGAGTGACGCGCAGGAGTTGCCATGGACGTGACTGAGAAGGTCGCACTGTTCCTTTCGGTGTATGGAAGTATCTTGAAGGCCCGGGAGGTAGACCTCCTTGAGGTCGATTACACCAAACGTGGTGAAGCCTTTTTTCATGTATCCGGTGCCGGTCATGAAAACATTGCCTTCCTAAACCCACATTTGATTGCAGATGACTTCCTGCATTGCCATTACCGCGACAAATCGTTGATGATCGCACGCGGAATAACTGAGCGACAGTTTTTTCTCTCCCTGTTTGCCAAAGACCAGAGTCACAGCCGCGGGCGTCAAATGTCTGCTCACTTGTCCGATCCAAGTCTGAATATCATGAGCCTGGTCGGTCCTGTTGGGAACAATGCCCTCCAGGCTGTTGGGGTGGCAACCGTCATCCGGGACAAGGCATCCAATCCGTTGGTTGTTTGTTCCGTTGGGGATGGCACCAGCCAGCAAGGCGAAGTCCTCGAAGCCATTGCTCATGCCGTACGGGAAAGCCTTCCCGTCCTCTTCATTATCGAAGATAACCACTGGGCAATTTCCACCAAAACCCTGGGGAAGACTTTTTATAACACTCCTGATGGTGATGCTGATGCGTTTTATGGCATCCCGATTGTCCGCGTGAATGGCCGGAATGCCGAGGAAACCTATGAGGCATTTGGCAAGGTAACGGCGCAGATTCGGGCTAACCGTAAGCCCGCCATCGTTGTCTTTAACGTCAAACGGCTCAACAGTCATACAAACGCGGATGACCACCGTACATATCGCAATGCTGCCGAAATTGATGAGACATCGAAAAATGATGACCCTATCCCGATGCTCCGTGCATGGCTGGTTGAACACGGCGTCTCTGATGCAGAGCTGACATCCCTCGAACAAAACATCAAATCCAAAGTTCTTGCCGATAGTATCGATGCTCAGGATAGTCCCGACCCTGAACCAATCTTTGATGCAAAGGCTCCGCTGGCCCCGCAGCTTGTCGATCCAACAAGGGAATACATCGGTAACGGGCAGGGCGCGCAGCTCACAATGCTTGAGGCGATGCGGGAAGTCCTTCGGTACCACCTCAGTACCAATCCGACCGTATCGCTCTTCGGAGAAGACATTGAGGATCCGAAAGGTGATGTCTTCGGTGTTACGAAAGGTCTAAGCCAGGCATTCCCCGGACGTGTAGTCAATTCCCCACTCGCAGAATCGACGATTGTCGGTGTGGCAATCGGTCAGGCTTTGGCCGGTGCCCGTCCGGTCGGTTTCCTGCAGTTTGCGGACTTCTTTGCGATTGCATACAACCAGATTTTTGCTGAACTGGGTTCGATGTACTGGCGCACCGATGGTGGCTGGACAGCTCCAGTCATCCTCCTTGTCAGCTGTGGCGGATTCAAGCCGGGCCTCGGTCCCTTCCATGCATCCAGCATGGAGAGCACGGCAGCGCACACTCCCGGAATAGATGTATTCCTTCCCGCAACAGCCGGAGATGCTGCCGGCTTGCTCAATGCAGCCTTCCTATCCGGCCGGCCGACGATTATTTTCTATCCCAAGAGCTGCCTGAATGACCGAACTCAGCTGACCAGCCGTGATGTTTCCGCGCAGCTGGTTCCCATTGGGAAGGGGCGGCGTCACCGCACTGGTACGGACATCACCTTTGTTGCCTGGGGAAACACGCTTGGTTTTAGTCTGCGCGCTGCGGATGCTCTTTCTGAAGCCGGGGTCACGAGTGATGTCATCGACTTGCGCTCGCTTTCCCCATGGGATGTCGACATGGTGGTCGAATCCGTCCGAAACACTCGACGTCTGATCATCGCGCAGGAAGACAATCTAACCGCATCAGTGGCCAGCGAGATCGCTGCCACGGTTGCCGAGCGCGCTGGAGTGCCCGTCGTCATTCGGCGTGTCAGTCGACCGGATACCTATGTCCCATTCCACTTTGAGAATCAACTCCAGGTTCTTCCAGGGTTCAAGCGGATTCTGGCTGCTGCCGTGGATGTACTTGGGGGCACGCTGACCTGGGATGTCAAGGCACAGCCTGAAGAAGGCATCTCCTACGTCGAAGCTGTAGGTTCAAGTCCATCGGATGAATCTGTCACCGTCGTTGAATGGAAGGTCCGTGCTGGCGCGAGTCTAAAACCGGGGGATGTGATTGGCGAGATGGAGGCCGATAAGGCCGCATTTGAGCTTGGCTGCCCGCTGGAAGGAACCTTGTTGGAGATTCTTGTCCCTGAAGGAAACATGGTAAAGGTTGGCACTCCCCTGCTCAAGGTTGCCACAGCCGGCTTCCGTGTATCCAAGATGCCGGTGACAATTGAAGACCCAGGGGAACCGATCATCACGATGCCCGTCCGTGCATCGGCCACCAGTGTGCAAGGCACCGCTACTACATCAAACAGTGGTACCGTGGCTGGCATCGCGGGTCTCCGAATCGCACCGGGTGGTCGCGTCGTGACCAACGATGAAATCGCGGCTAACTGCCCGGAGTGGACATCAGAAGACATCCTCAAGCGCATCGGGATCGAGACCCGCAGATGGGCTATGGATGATGAAGATGCTTTGACGCTTGTTACGAAGGCGGCTACCGAGTTACTTTCGCATCATGGCTTGACTGCAGCGGACTTGACGGCCATTTTCTGTTCATCCGGTACGCCCCTACGAATCACGCCATCGATGGCATGTATGACGCTTGCCGAGTTGAGTGTTGGAATGGAGACCTATCCTCAGCTGCAGGCTCAGGATATTGTTTCTGCGTGTTCCGGTTACCTCTACGGTTTGCAGGCAGCTTGGGATCACCTTCGTCATAATCCAAACGGGCGGGTGCTTGTGCTAACCACCGAAGTCCTAAGCCGTCGGACGGATCCTTCTGACTATGCGACGGCTCCTATTTTTGGTGATGCTGCGACGGCCACGCTGGTTGTTGGTGCGGGCCATTCAGATGAAATGATTGCTGAATTTGACCGACCGGAGTTGTCAGCCAAAGGGGACAGTGGGGACATCCTCCGCGTGCCGCTGCCGGATGATGGTTTTATCTACCAAAATGGTCCAAAGGTCTACATTGAAGCTGTGCACCACATGATTGAGCAGCTTGGCAAGGCGTGCGAGGTGCGTAACATTCAGGCTCATGACCTTGATTACATAGTGGCGCATCAGGCAAACCAACGAATATTGAATGCTGTTCGTCAACGTACGAAGCTGCCAGAGGAAAAGGTTTTCAGCAACATCCGCCATTACGGCAATACATCATCGAACTCGATTCCACTGGCACTTTTTGAGCTATTGCCGACGCTGAATGCAGGTGCAAAAGTTGGCCTTGTAGCCTTCGGAGGTGGCTTCACCTTTGGTGGCACATTGATGCAAAAGCGGTAGGTCTTTTGGTAATTGCGTACAAGTGGGATGTTGACGCACTGACAAAAGGTGCATGAGTATCCAAAGTACAATCTAACGTATGAAGACCATTGTTTCCCGACGAAATATCGCGCTTTCCGCTGCCGGGTTGCTGAGTGCCAGTGTCGTGCGTGCGCAGGACAAACCTGCGGTTGTAACGGATGGCCCGACCGAAGCCCCGCTGACCCGTGATTATCCCGCCCCTGGCTTCAAGCCAAGCTGGCGTAAGCCACAGGTCAATCGCCAGATGGCGCAGGACTTTGTCATTTATGCACACTCTGATATCGAGATGGTGAAGAAGCTGCTCGATAAAGAGCCGGGTCTTCTAAATGCAACCGTCGACTGGGGCGGCGGCGACTGGGAATCTGCATTGAATGGAGCATCCCATATGGGGCAACGTGACATCGTCATGCTCCTGCTTGAGCGCGGCGCGCGTCCGGACATTTTCTGTGCAGCGATGCTGGGGCAACTCGACTATGTAAAAGCGATGTTGACGCTGCAGCCAAAGCTGATCGATGCCAAGGGGCCGCACGGTTTTACGCTGCACTTCCATGCGCAGGTTGGCGGGGATGCGAGCAAGCCAGTCCTGGACTACCTCCAGAGTATTCGAAAGCTGGAGCTGCGACCCGTTCCATTTTTGAAAAAACCTTGACATTGAGGTCCGCGGGTACACGCGGCGATGGAGGCGACGTTGGCAAACAGTGATCCTGGCAAGCGTAAGCAGCCATTCAAAATCAAGGCCCTCGAGGACTTGCTCGCGGCGATGCGGCAAGAGGTGGATGCAACATCCACAAAAGCTGATATCGAGATGCTGGTCACCAGCGCCATCGATGCGGTGAAAGCTGAGGTTGCAGCAGCTGTCCCGGATACGCCAGCGTGTTCAGTGGATGAGATTCCCGAGCCGCCGGTCCCGGGTGCGGAATGTGATGTTATCCGCGCTGTGGCGAACCCGGATGCCTTGCTGAGTGCGGTACGTCCATTCGTGGATGCTGCGATGCTCAAGAAGATTGCGGATGCTGACTATGGAATGGACTCCGAGGAGAATCTGGAGATCCTGAAGCAAATCCAGCAGGGCGGGATGCCTCCGGTCCCTCTCCATTGGAATCCACATGAAGTCTGTGCGTTAACGCGCTGGGAGGCTCCTAAGAAGGATGACCGGCGTGGGCATATTGTGCGTCTTTTTGCATGTGCAATCTTGCTACGTGCAGCGCTGGATGGCGAGACTGAAGTGATGGGCCTCACGGACACAATGATTGTCGCGCTGGAAAGCGCAGCGGTATTGGGTGTCGATTTTGTGGATGCGTATGTCTGCTGGGCGGCATCCGGGATTGATCATGCGGATACAGACAATGACTTTATAGGGGCATCCATTGTGCTTGCGCGTGGGTTGGGAGCAACGGTGGTGGATGCTACTGGTTGTAAGTCGTTGCTTAGTTGGGTTTCATTGCGGCTCGAGACCTGGACGATGGTTCACGATGTCGCGCCAGGCAACAATCCGAAGGGGCTTTTGGACTGGACGTTTTATAAACAGCGGCATACGGTGTGGCATGCATTGCTGGAGCGTTCGGTTAAGGAGTTTGCGGGAGCGGGAGATAAAGCGATTGCGGATGCGCTGGTGCATTTGTTGAAAAAGGGGCCGGTGTTGGGTCTTTAGAAACGACTTGCGCTATCCGCCGTCACGTAGCATTTAACAAATTTCCGCGTATCGACGTAACTTGGCTTCATTGTGGCGTCTTTGTCCGTTATTGATGTGTGTGCTCCGCTT
>VFQT010000190.1_pt1 | contig 99436 bp, 94 predicted proteins | sample 3512381 | NCBI WGS metagenome assembly VFQT01 (sample SAMN10412376, study PRJNA504923) | tailings metagenome | isolation source: Relicate 2 Philex TSF3 active mining site | place: Philippines: Tuba, Benguet | collected 2017-08-29
TCGAGGTCAACCCCCAGGGCCTGACGCTCCTCGCCGAGGTCGCCATCCCGATGGCTGAACTCAGCCGCGAAGCCCTCGCCCAGCAGATCAGGAACGCCGAGGAAGACCTCGCCGACGCCAAGCCGGGCGAAGCCCAGCGCAAGGCGACGGAAACGGTGGAACACCTGAAGGCGCTGCAGTCGGCGCTGTGATCTGAGACCCATTGAAGAATGTGAAATCGCCGGGCAGTGCCCGGCGATTTTGTTTTGGGCCTGCGGCCCACGACATCCTTCGCCCGTCATCGGCTAGATATGAACCGGGACCACGTTCCGATGCTCCCGCCTCACCCGCACGCGGCTCCCGACAGCAAAAAAGCCCGCCGTCTCCGGCGGGCTTCTCAACGGAATTGCTCCGTGTGCGTCGCTTAACCCTGGCGCTTGCCGAGTTCCGTCATCCAGCTGGCGCCGCCTGAGCGCTTCGGCGTCTGGGCGCCGCCGCCGGCGGTGCCGCCGTCGCGCTTCGGTGCCTGCGGCCTCTGGCCCTGGGGCTTGCCCTGCTTGGCCGGCTGGCCGTTGGCTGATGCATGGTTGCGGTTCGGCTTCTGGCCGCGGTGGTGCGGCTTCGCACCGGGCTTGTCCTTGCCGACCGGGTTCCAGCCGAAGGTGGGGGCGAGCTGCTGCACGCCCTTGAGGCCAAGCTCATGTTCCTTCACCGGCACCTGGGCGCGGATGGTCTTCTCGATGTCGCGGAGCAGCGGGCGCTCCTCCGGGGTGCAGAAGGCGATGGCCGAGCCATCAGCGCCGGCGCGCGCGGTGCGGCCGATGCGGTGGACGTAGGACTCCGGCACATGCGGCAGATCGTAGTTGACGACGTGGCTGACGCTTTCGACGTCGATGCCGCGCGCGGCGATGTCGGTTGCCACCAGCACCAGGATCTTGCCCGCCTTGAAGCCCGCGAGCGCCCGCTCGCGGTTGTTCTGGCTCTTGTTGCCGTGGATTGCCGCTGCGGTGTAGCCCGCGGCGGAGAGGTTCTTCATCACCTTGTCGGCGCCGTGCTTGGTGCGGGTGAACACCAGCGTGCGCGTCATGTTGTTGTCACGCAGCAGTTCCACGAGGAGCTTCGCCTTGTTGGCGGGGTCGACGTGGATCACGGACTGGTTCACGCGCTCGGCCGTCGTCGCCACGGGGGCGACCTCGACCCGGACCGGATCGGTGAGGAGGTTGTTGGCAAGCCCCGCAATCTCCTTCGGCATGGTGGCCGAGAAGAACAGGTTCTGGCGCTGCTGCGGCAGCATGCCGGTGATCTTGCGGATGGCGTGGATGAAGCCCAGGTCCAGCATCTGGTCCACTTCGTCCAGCACGAAGATTTCGACCTTGGAGAGGGTGAGCGCGCGGCGCTCGATCAGGTCCACGAGGCGGCCCGGCGTCGCGACGACGATGTCGACACCGCCCCGCAGGATGTCCACCTGCTTGCCGAGCGAGACGCCGCCGAACACGACGGCGCGCGACAGCTTCAGGAACTTGCCGTAGGCGCGGAACGACTCCGCGATCTGCGCGGCCAGTTCACGCGTGGGAGACAGGATCAGGGCGCGGCAGGTGCCCTTTGCGGCGCGTTCCGGCGACTGCGACAGGCGTTGCAGGATGGGAAGCGCGAAGGCCGCCGTCTTGCCGGTACCCGTCTGGGCGATGCCGAGCAGGTCCTTGCCTTCGAGCAGGCTGGGAATCGAGCGCGCCTGGATGGGGGTGGGGCTCTCATAGCCTTCGGCGGCCAGCGCGCGGAGGAGCGGTTCGGAGAGCTGGAGATCGGTAAAAGTGGTCAAGCTAATCGTCTTTCATCATTCGGAACAACAGTGGGCAGCGCGAGCCATGTCCGAAGAGGCCGTGGCATGGACAATCCATGCACAGCCGGGGCGGGCGCTGAAACCTACCCACGTGAAAGGTATGTTCGGAGATGTCGCTGTTTCCTGGGCCGGAACGGCTGCACTGGCGTGCGCCTCACGTATTCCTTCAGTCGGCCTTGAGCGACAAGGCCCATATGGGCGCTCACCGCCGCAAAGTCAAAGCATTCTTTCCGCCACCAGCGCGGGAAGCAGCCGCATCTCGGCGAAGGTCGTTGCCGCACCGGCCGCCAGGAGCTTCGCCGCCTGCTCGGCGGGGTGCGGATGCGTTCCGGTGAAGCCCAGCACGAAGCAGCCCGCGCGGTGCGCGGCGGTGACACCCGTCACCGAATCCTCCACCACGATGCAGTCCGCGGGCGCGTAGCCGGCCCGCCGGGCGGCCTCGATGAAGACGTCTGGTTCCGGCTTGCCGCGTGCCACATGCTCGAAGGTGGTGATGCGGTTGCCGAAGAAGCGCGTGAGTCGCGCGATGCGAAGCGACGCCTCCACCCGCTCGCAGGGAGAGTTCGACGCCACGCTGAAATGCTGCGCGCCGAGTGCCTCGAGGGCCGCTGCAACGCCATCCACCGCCTTCAGCTCCTTCTGATAGAGCTGCAGCAGGCGCAGGTCCTTCTGGGCGGACACGTCGGCGGGAAAGCTGACGCCATATTCGCGCGCCACCTCGTCGATCATCGCCGCGAAGGTCCGGCCGACGAAGCGGGAATGGGCTTCGGCCTCGCTCATCACCACGCCGTTCTCGGCCAGGATCTCGACGTCGATCCTCATCGAAAGCGGTTCGGAATCGACCAGCACGCCGTCGCAGTCGAAGATGAAATGGGGCACGTCCCTAGGGCTTCCGCTTGCTGGCGAGCCTGGCATAGGCGAAGCCCGCCGCCGTGCCCGCCGCGATGAAGATGAGGAAGGCGATGATCCCGTTCACCAGCATGCCGAAGGGCCCGAACAGGAAGGCGATCACCGCGAAGGCGATGCCGGCGAGCGTGATCAGCAACTGGACGATCTGGGCGGATGACATGGTCTGGTCCTCGAGGTGGCCTCATAGTGGCCTTTCGCCACACCGGCAAGCGGCTGGCGTCAGGCGCCCAGGTGGCGGAATTCCGCGATCACCTGCTCATAGACCTGGCGCTTGAAGGGCACGATCAGGTCCAGCACCTCGCCCATCGGCGCCCAGCGCCATTTGTCGAATTCCTGGCTGTGGCCGGGAGGCGTCAGGTTCACCTCGCTGTCCTCGCCCGTGAAGCGCAGCGCGAACCACTTCTGCGTCTGGCCGCGGTACCTGCCCTTCCAGGACTGGCCGATAAGATGTTCCGGCAGGTCGTAATTGTACCACTGCTTCGATTCCGCGATGATCTCGGCGGAGGTGACGGCGGTCTCCTCGGCCAGTTCGCGCAAGGCCGCGAGGCGGGCATCCTCGCCCTTGTCGATGCCGCCCTGCGGCATCTGCCACCAATGGCCCGTGCCTTCCTCGTTCTGCTTGTCGAAGCGGCGGCCGATCCAGACCTGGCCCTGGCCGTTCAGCAACATCACGCCCACGCAGGGGCGGTATTCGGTGATTTCGTCATGCTTGGACATCAGCTGGCTCTTCCCTTGTAGGCGGCGCTCACAGGCACCAGAAGTATGCCCTTCTCCTGCAAGGTTTTGGCCCATTCGGCAACTGTTTCGATGGTGACGTCGAGCCCCGATCCCGTGCCGATGGCGGAGCCGCTGGCGATGGCCTCCTTCTCGAGCCGCGCCAGCGCCCCGGCGATGGCGGGCGCGGCGGGGTCCGCGTCGATCACCAGCGTGGCACGCCGCATCGGCAGGTTCACATCCTGAGCCACCTGGGGCGAGAGGGTGAGGTTCACCGTCGCATCCTCGAGATAGACGAGGCCCCGGCCCTTCACCTCCTTCATCACGGGCGTGAGCGCCTCCCCGGCGGCGAGCATGCGCGCACCCATGTAGTTGGTGATGCCGGAATAGCCGGCAAAGCGGCTCATGTGCCAGCGCAGCGCCCGGATGTTCTGTTCCGGCGGCGCATCGCTCAGCAGCGTGTTGGGTCCGGGGCTGTTGCCGGGATAGCCGACGGGCTCCATCGGCACCTGAAGCAGGATCTCGTGGCCTCTTGCGCGCGCCGCGTTCACCTGCCTCTGCAGGTTCTCGCCATAGGGCGCGAAACCGAGCGTGACGTCTCCGGGGAGCTCCTTCAGGGCCTTTTCGGTGAGCCGCGCATTGAGCCCCATGCCGCCCAGGACGAGGGTGATCCTCGGCCGGCCCGATGTGCTGACGGCAAGCGGCGTCACTTGCGAATAGAGGTCGAAGGGCTTGCGCCCCCGTTCCGAAATGCGGGGCAGGGGGCCCTCACCGGTCATCTCCGTCACGGCGGCGATGGGGGCCGGCTTCAGCGGCCGGTGCCTTGCCATGATGATGTTCGCTTCCTGCCGGGCGTCCGGCGGCGCGGCCTCACCCTCAGGCTCCTCCTCCCCCAGGACCGTGATCTCGGCGGCGCTCTGGTCGATCACCTCGTCCGGGCTTTCGGCCTCCGTGACCTCCTCTTCCGCTTCCGCGGGCAGATCCTCCGCAGGGCTGGTGGAGGCGGTGACGATCTGCTCCGTGACCCGGGGGATCGCCGCGGTGACCACGGGTTCACCCGCGAAGGGATGCGGCGTCAGCGCCAGCCAGGTGCCGCCTGCGAGGAAAGCCGCCGTCACGACGGCGGAGGTGAAGGCGAAAAGGCTGGGGCGGCGGGCCCAGAGGCGGTCCCTCAGGCTTCGTTTCCGCAGTGGTCTTCGCAGCTCGTCACGGGGCATGTCTTGGCTTCGGCGTCATGATTCGGTCGCACCGAATGTCGCCCTCGAACCGTTAACGGTCTGTTAACCTTAGCGGTAAAGTTGCAAAATGACCCCGTTTCCGGATGGCCGTCCGGAGGGCAAAAAAATACCCGGCGCGAGGCCGGGTATCCGTCGTGCTGCAAGGCGCCCGAAGGCTCAGTTCGCCGTGGCGTTGCCCGCCGTGCCTGCCGCCGGCTTCTCGTCCTTCGGCTTCACGTTGGAAACGACCTTGACCCCGTTCAGAAGGTCGACCGCCGCCTTGAGCTGCATGTCCTTGGTCTTGTCCTCGGGGACATAGGCGGAGGAGCCGCCGCCTTCCTCGCCGCCCGTTTCGTTGGAGAGATGGCCGCGAAGCCCCGCCTCGCCCTCGGTCGAGACGTCCTTGCCCTGAAGTTCGGGCGGCAGTTCCTGCTCGATCACGATGTCGGCGTCGATGCCCTTGGCCTGGATGGAGCGGCCCGCCGGCGTGTAGTAGCGCGCCGTGGTGAGCCTCAGCGCACCCTCGCCGCCGAGCGGGATGATGGTCTGGACAGAGCCCTTGCCGAAGCTGCGCGTGCCGATGAGCGTGGCGCGCTTGTGGTCCTGGAGCGCGCCGGCCACGATCTCCGAGGCGGAAGCCGAGCCGCCGTTGATCAGCACCACCACGGGCTTGCCGCTGGCGAGGTCGCCCTTCGTCGCGTTGAAGCGCTGCGTCTCGTCCGCATGGCGGCCGCGGGTGGAGACGATCTCACCCTTGTCCAGGAAGGTGTCGGAAACCGAGATCGCCATGTCGAGCAGACCGCCCGGGTCATTGCGCAGGTCGATGATGTAGCCCTTCGCCTTGTCGCCCAGTGTGGTGCGGAAGTGATCCATCGCCTTCTCGAGGCCCTCCTGCGTCTGCTCCGTGAAGGAGGAGATGCGGATATAGCCGATGTCGTTGTTCTCGATGTTGTACTTCACCGACTGCACGCGGATGCGGTCACGCGTCAGCTTCTGGTCGAAGGGTTCCTTGCCCTCGCGCTGGATGGTCAGCACGATGTCGGTGCCGATCTTGCCGCGCATCTTGTCCACCGCCTCGTTCAGGGTCATGCCCTGAACCTCGGTGCCGTCGATCTTGGTGATGAGGTCGTTGGCCATGATGCCGGCGCGCTTGGCCGGCGTCTCGTCGATCGGCGAGACCACCTTGATCACGCCGTTCTCCATGGTCACCTCGATGCCGAGCCCGCCGAACTCGCCGCGGGTCTGGACACTCATGTCCTGGAACTGCTTCTTGTTCATGTAGCTCGAGTGCGGGTCGAGCGAGGTCAGCATGCCGTTGATGGCCGCCTCGATCATCTGCCCCTCGTCGGGCTCTTCCACATAGTCCGCCCGCACGCGGTCGAACACATCGCCGAACAGGTTCAGTTGCTTGTAGGTGTCGGCATTGGAGGAGGCCGCCCCGGCGACGCCGAAGGCATGCCACAGCAGCGACGCGGACACCGCGCCCGCCAGCACCAAACCGAAATTCTGCAACCGGGAATTCTTATTCATCCACGCGCCTCTTTCAAACCGCCGATCCACCAGGGACCGGAATCGACGGCCTCTGTGCTGTTCCGGAATTCTATATACAGCACCGGCCGCCCGTCCTGCACCACTTCTCCGAAAAGTGTGACCGAAGCAGGGCCAGAGCCCATTTCGCCGACGGGTTCCCCCGCGCGCAGGAACTCTCCCACGTCTGCCGTCACCTTGTCCATCCCCGCCAGCAGAATGCGGTAGCCGCCGCCGGGGTTGAGGATCACGACCTCGCCATAGGACCGGAACGGGCCCGCGAACTCAACCTTGCCGTCAGCCGGGGTTGTCACCTGCGCGCCTGCCCGCGTGGCGATCATCACCCCTTGCGTTTCGCGGCCCAGCCCGTCGGGCTCGCCGTAGCGCCGCACGATCTGGCCCTGCGCCGGAAAGGCGAGCTTGCCCCGGGCCTCCGCGAAGGAAAGCTTCGGCGCCCGCTGCAGCTCTTCCTGCCGCTTGCGCTCCAGGGCCTCCGCCTGCTGCCTCGCCACGGCTTCGGCCTCGGCACGCTTGCGCTCCTCGGCGAGGCTCGCCAGCAGCTGCTTCAGCGACTTCGCCCGGGCGGCCAGCTTGCGGGTGCGCTGCCGCTCCGCGGTGAGTTCCGCGCTGCTCTTGCTGACCAGCGCCTTCTTCTGGCCGACCAGCCGGTCGAGTTCCGTGCGCTGCGCCTCCAGCCGGGTGATTTCATCGGCCACCTCGTCCTTCCTCGTGCCGATGGCGGCCTCGATCTGCCTCACCTGGTCGAGCTTCTGGGCCAGCAGCTCCGCATCCGCCTTCAGCTCCGGCACGATGGTGCCCAGCAGCATGGCGCCGCGCAGGGCGGAAAGAATGTCGCCCGGCTCGACGACGAGGGCCGGCGGCGGGTTCTGTTCCAGCCTCTGCAGGGCGGCGAGCAGCTCGGACAGCGTGTCCTGCTTCTCGCCGAGTTCCGCCAGCACCAGGACGCGCTCCTCGCCCAGCTTGCGGAGCTCGTCCTCGCTCCGGGCGATCAGCGCCTCCTGCGCCTGGATGGATGTGGCGATCGCGGCGAGCCGTTCCGCCACCGAATCCTGGGCCTCGATCGCGGCGGCGATTTCCTCCGCGATGCGGGCTTCGGCCGCCTCGGCGCTCTCGATCTGCTGTTCGAGGCTCTGGAGCTCCTGCTGCTCCTGCTCCTGGCCATGCGCGGCGCCGCCCGGCAGCGACAGGCCGAGAACGAGGAGAGCCGTGGACAGGATGACGCGCCGCATGGACCTTGAACGGGTGAAACTCGAAGCCTGAGGGAAGCCACCCACAGCATTTGCGCAGCCGGCGTTTAGAATCCGTTAATCATGCCTGGCGGCGGGGGGCCTCAGGCGCGGTGATAGGGGTGGCCCGCGATGATGGTGACGGCGCGGTAGAGCTGCTCGAACAGCATCACCCGCACCAGCCGGTGGGGCCAGGTCATCGGCCCGAAGCTCATGAGCAGGCCCGCGCCCTGCCGGATGTCCGGTGCATGGCCGTCTGGACCGCCGATCAGGAAGGCCATGTCCGCCGTGCCGCCGTCCATCTGCCTTCGCAGGAGATCTGCGAAAGCCTCGCTCGCCAGCGCCTTGCCGCGCTCGTCCAGCACCACGGTGAAGCATTTCTGCGGCAGCGCCGCCTGGATCAGCCGGCCCTCCTCCGCCATCCGGGAGGCGGCCGAGGAGGCCTGCGATTCATGGAATTCGGTCACGGCGATGCGGCTGATGCCGCATTTGCGGCCCAGCCCCGTGGCGCGGGTCAGGTAATCGTCGGCAATGGTCTTCTCCGGGCCGGGCTTCAGCCGCCCGGCCGCGATCACGCTGAGCCGCAAGGCGTCACATCGCCAGGCGGTCGTCCGGGGCGTTGGAGGACCACAGCTTCTCGAGATTGTAGAAGCTCCTCACCTCCGGCCGGAAGATGTGCACGACGACGTCGCCCGCGTCGACCAGCACCCAGTCGCACTGCGGCATGCCCTCGATCCGGAGGTCGCGGTAGCCCTTCTCCTTCAGCTTCTGCGCCAGCTGGTCGGCGATGGCGCCGACATGCCGGTTGGAGCGGCCGGAGGCCACCACCATCGCATCCGCCACCGCCGTCTTGTCGTCGAGGGTGATGGTAACGATCTGCTCGGCCTTGGCATCCTCAAGCTGCGCCAGGATGAGGTCGAGCGCGCCGGACGGCTTCTGCGCTTCCGCTTTCTTGCCGCGGGGCTTGCGGGGCTTCTTCGACTTGGGCCCATCCGCCAGCAACTCCGCCGGAATCTCCGGCAACGGCTCGGACGGGGCGGCAACGGCCTGCCTGGGGGCTGGCGCCTTGCGCGGCGCGGCCTTGGGCTTGGCTACGGGCTTGGCTTTGGCCTCCGGCTTGGCCCTGGCTACGGGCTTCGCCTTGGCTTCCGGCTTGGCCTTCAACTTCGCTTCCGGTCTGGCCTTCACCTTGGCCTCGGGCTTCGCCTTGGCGGCGGCCTTCCGGGGTGCGGGTTTGCTGCTCTTGGGAGCAGATTTGGTCTTCGCCGCCTTTTTGGCAGCGGTCTTCTTCGCTGGTGCTTTCAGTGGTCTGGTCCTTGGTTCCGGAAACGCATCTGCATCGGTTGCGAGTCACGTGCCTTCGGGTGGAACAATGATTGTCAGGGTAAAGGGTTCGGCCCGGTCATTCAAGGGGCGGCTCACGCGGCGCGGCTCGCCGTCTTCACGCGCGCGAAGACGCTGAGGCCCAGCCAGGCCTGCATGCTGCGCGCCAGCGCCTTGTCGCCCAGCACCTCGATCTCGCCCCGCTCCTCCGCCTCGTGCAGGTATTTCTGGCCCATCCACACCGCCGTCATCGCCCGAAGGGAGCCGGTGACGAAGAGGTCCACCTCATGGCCGGGGTCCAGCTGGCACAGGTCGTTCTCCCCCGTCGGCTCCATCACCAGCCACCAGTCGCGCTGGTGGGCGGCGGCTTCCGGAAAGCTGAAGCGCACGGTCACGCGGCGCTTGGGCAGCGGCTCGGGATTGATGTTGCGGCGCATGTCCCACATGAGCAGGGAGGGATCGAGGTTCCTGAGGCTCAGCCGGGAATCGATCCACTTCTGCCCCCAGTTCCCCATGGCCATGATGATCGGGCGCAACGCCTCGCCCGCCTCGGTGAGCATGTATTCGGACGCGCCCGTCCGCGGGTCCTTCACCTGGCGCAGGATGTTCACGTCCTCGAGCTCCTTCAGCCGCTTCGAGAGCAGCGTGGGGGACATGCGCGGAACGCCCTTCCGCAGGTCGTTGAAGCGCTTCGAGCCGCACAGCAGCTCGCGCAGCACCAGCGCGGTCCACCGTGTGCAGACGATCTCCGCCGCCATGGCGACGGGGCAGAACTGGCCGTAGCTTCCCTGGTCCATGCCATTCTCCTTGAGCCCCGCCATCGCATCATGCGCCCGGGGGCGGCGCCAGTCCAGAAACTGTACCTTGAAACCCTGCCCGCTTCTCGCCCCTTCCGCTCAACCCTGTGACGGGCGCTACAGTTTCTGCACTTTAGAAGAGGCAGGCTCCCTCCGATGATCGGCGCATCCACCGAGGAGTATAAAAGATGAACCTGCAGCCCACCTACCAATACATCGCCGATGCCACGCCGGGCGCCGATCTTATCGCCACCGCGGAAACACTCGGCCAGCAATTCGCCGCCCGCGCGGCGGACGCCGACGAGAACGACCGCTTCGTCGCGGAGAACTATCAGGCGCTGAAGGAGCACGGCCTCGTCACGGCCGGCGTGCCGCGTGAGCTGGGCGGGGCAGGGGCGGACATCCCGGAACTGGCCGAGATGCTGCGTGTGCTGGCCCATCACTGCAGCTCCACCGCACTCGCCTTCGCCATGCACACGCACCAGGTGGCGGTTCCCGCCTGGCGCTGGAGCACGCAGAAGGTGGCCGCCGTCGAGCCCCTGCTGAAGCGCATCGCGGCGGAGAAGCTGGTGCTGGTGACGAGCGGCGGGTCCGACTGGATCCCGGGCTCCGGCCATGCGGAGCGCGTGTCCGGCGGCTGGCGCATCACGGGCCGCAAGGTCTTCGCCAGCGGCGCCCTCGCGGGCGACCTCCTGATGACGGGCGCCGTCGCCCAGGAGGATGGCGCCGAGCCCGAAGTCCTGCATTTCGGCATCCCCATGAACTCGCCGCATGTGACCATCGATCCCGTGTGGAAGACGCTCGGCATGCGCGGCACGGGCTCGCATGACATGGTGATCGACGGCCACGTGGTGCCGGATGCCGCCGTGGCCTTGAAGCGCAAGGCGGGCGAATGGCACCCGCTGTTCCAGATCATCACCACCATCGCCTTCCCGCTCGTCTACTCGGCCTATCTCGGCGTCGCGGAGAGCGCCTGCGCCATCGCGCTCGGCCTTGCGGCCCGGCGGCGGCCGGACACGCACCTCAAGGACCTCGCCGGCCGCATGCAGACGGAACTGAAGGGGGCCCAGCTCGCCCGCTCCTTCATGATCGGCGCCACCCGTCACGGCCGCTGCGACGCCGAAACGGTGAACGAGGTCATGACCGGCAAGAAGCTGGTGACGGACCACGCCATCCGCGCCGTCGAACTCGCCCTCGAAGCCGCGGGCGGCGCCGGCTTCTACCGCGCGCAAGGCCTCGAACGCCGCTTCCGCGACATCCAGGGCGCCCGCTACCACCCGCTGCAGGCCGGCCCCCAGGCCGAATATGCCGGCGCCATGGCGCTGGGGCTTCCGGTGGCGAAGATCTTCTGAAGCTTGATCACGGACGCGCGACTTTTCGCCCTCAAGTGCCAGGCACTTGAGGGCTCGTTTGGCGCGCAGAATGAAAAGCCGATTGGCATGTTTTCTTTAGGGGTGGTAACTCACCCGCCCAGCCCAGGAAACATGCCAATGTCTGATTCCCTCAAGAACCGTATCGCGGCCGTGAAGGCAAGCGGACTGTTTTCCGAAGCGGAGTATCCCTTGCGATCCGAGGCGATGAGGCAGCGCAGGGATCCTGTCGAGCATTACCTCACCGAGGGCGAGGCGCGCGGCGCACCACCCTCGCGCCGGTTCGATCCCGCCTATTACAGGAGAAAACACGGTATCGAGGGTGACAGCCCCCTCATCCATTATCTCCTGTTCGGGCGCAAGCAGGACTTCAGGCCGCGGGCCGTCGTCGCCGACTATGATTTCGTCGGGGGCCGCTTTCGTCCGGGCTTCCGGCGCATCATCGTCATCGTCGGCGAGGGGGTTCCCGACGATGACTCGATGCGGGGTTGCCGCCTGGTGCGGCGTCTTCAGGACTCCGCCGACGTGATCGCGCTTTTCCTCAGTGGCGGGCCATTGCCCCGGACCATCGAAAGGGATGCCGCTGCCATTGTCGCGCCCGCCGGTGCCCTGGCCTCCTCATGGCTTCGCGAGGCCGGCGAGACCGACCTTCTCGCCGCCTCGCTGGTGGCCAATGGCCGGCCGGGCGCCGTCATCTCGCAGAGCAAGGCCGGCCATGTTCTGGCGCCCGGCTTCTCACGGCGGTTCGTGCCGGTCGTGTCCATGATCGCCGAAGGGGCGCCTGCCGCAACGCCGGATGTGGCCTATGCGTTTTCGAGCGCCGTTTTGTTTCCTGACGATGATGTGCGCAATTCCTCTCTGCTCCGGTGTCCGGCACTCCGCAGCCGCAGGGCGGAGGTCATCCCCTTCGGCGAGGATGGTGAAGGTGCCGTCCCCGCGCTTCTTCGGGTGGTGAGCGAGGCGGAGCAGGAGATGAACGCCATCCGCCTCGATCATGACGCGCTGCTGAGCGACGCAACGCTCCTGCGCAGGGTTTCCCCCGCCGGTGATCCCACTCCCGAGATCAAGCGGCAGATACGGGACAACTTCGTGATCCGGGGTCTGGACACGGGGCTGGGCCCGATCTTTCCCTCGCCCAAGATCCTCCAGAACCTCGATGAGCGGGCGGTGTGGCGGGATATCGGCTCACGCCGTGGAAATCCGGCGGCGCACCACCTGCTGCGCGGCGCCGGCGGCCCGGCCGCCATGAAGCAGGTCATCACGCCTTCCGCGAACCTGCCGGGGCCCGGGCCGCGGAAGGTGGCGCTGCATGGACATTATTACTACACCGAACTGGCCGAGGAACTGCTTTCGGCCTTGTCGCGCCACGGGCGGAACGTCGATCTGTACCTGAGTGTGGATACGGAAGAGAAACGGCAACACTTGGAGCAGATGCTCGTCCGTCACGGGCGCCAGGCGGAAATCCGCGTGCTGCCCAACCGGGGCCGGGACGTCGGCCCGTTCCTGACCGGCTTCAGGGATCTTTTCGATGGCCGCTATGACATCATCGGCCACGTGCATGGCAAGAGGTCGCCACAGTATCAATTCGGTCAGGGAGAGGTCTGGCGGAGGACCCTCCTGGAGAATGTCGTCGGCTTCGAACACCCGATGATGGAGGCCATCCTCTCCGCCTTCGGCCAGGACGATACGATCGGCCTCGTCTTTCCGGCAATCGACAATTTCTGCTTCTGGGACTTGAGCTTCCCCATGAGCCAGGAACTCGCCAGCAGGATGGGGCTTGCGTCCGATCTGTCTCAGCCCTTCTTCGAATACCCGGCAGGCATGATGTTCTGGTGCCGCCCGGAGGCCCTGCGCCCCCTGATCGATCTGAACCTCGGCTGGGAGGACTACCCGGCCGAGCCCATGCCCATCGACGGCACCATCTGCCACGCCATCGAGCGGCTCCTCCCCTTCGTCTGCGAGTCGCAGGGCCTTCGATATGTCACCACAAGGGTTCCGCAACGGCCCCGGTGAGCCGCTGTGACCGGATCTTCCTCTGCGCTGCTTTCGTCAACCCCGTCTCGCGCGCGCTCCGACCAGGCGGAAGCGCCTGGTCGATAAGAGCTCACTCCAGATCATGGCCTAAAGCGCTGCCGAGATTGCCACCTGACCGGTCATGGTCCGCCTGATCGCCGTGGAGCTTTCGGGGCGCAGTGGCATGGGGATGAAGCACCAGGCGGGCGGGGCGGAGGTGACGAGCCGTGGGGCGAGATGGGTGGGCACCTGGGCTTCGGAGAAGCGTGTCGCAGCCGGGCCGCCCAGCGCGCGGAGGGAAAAGCCGGGGCGGGCCAGCACGGCGAGGGGCAGCGTTCCGGGGATCTCCAGCCAGTCATGCCAGCGGTGGAGGCTGGCGAAGCTGTCCGCGCCCATGATCCACACGAAATGCGCGTGGCGGAACAGCGGCCTCATGCCCCGCAGCGTTTCGGCCGTGGTGCGGGATGTCATCTGCTTCTCGATGTCGGTGACCACGAAGCGGGGGTGCCGCGCGATCTTGCGGGCATAGGCGAGGCGCGCCGCATATTCTCCCGTCTCGGAGGGGTCCTTCAGCGGGTTCTGCGGCGAGACCATCCACCACACCCAGTCGAGCTCCAGCCGCTTCAGCGCATAGAGCGCCACCATGTAGTGGCCATAATGCGCGGGGTTGAAGCTGCCGCCGAACAGGCCGATGCGCTGTCCCTCGCCGAAAGGGGGCGCCTTCAGCATGCGGGCCCCGTCATGTCAGTCTCTTCATGGGCGCGTCTGCCCCTTGCCCCGCACCTGGTACTTGAAGGTGGTGAGCTGTTCCACGCCCACCGGCCCCCGTGCATGGAGCTTGCCCGTGGCGATGCCGATTTCCGCGCCGAAGCCGAACTCGCCGCCATCGGCGAATTGCGTCGAGGCGTTGTGCAGCACGATGGCGCTGTCCACTTCCGACAGGAAGCGTTCCGCGGTGGCCTGATCCTCGGTGACGATCGCGTCCGTGTGCTGGGATCCGTAAGCCGCGATATGCGCCATCGCCGCGTCAACGCCATCCACCACCTTCATGGAGACGATGGCGTCGAGATACTCGGTCGACCAGTCCTCCTCCGTGGCGGGCTTCACGCGCGGGTCGGCCTGCCGCGTGGCGTCGTCGCCGCGCACCTCGCAACCGGCATCGATCAGCGTACGGATGATCGGCTTCAGGTTCCTCTCCGCCGCCGCCTTGTCCACCAGGATCGTTTCCGCCGCGCCGCAGATGCCGGTGCGGCGCATCTTGGCATTGAGCACGATTCGCCTCGCCATCTCCATGTCCGCCGCCTTGTCCACATAGACGTGGCAGATGCCTTCGAGATGGCTGAACACGGGCACGCGCGCATCAGCCTGCACCCGCGCCACGAGGCTCTTGCCGCCGCGCGGCACGATCAGGTCCAGCGTGCCGCCCAGTCCCTCCAGCATCAGCCCCACGCAGTCGCGGTCGGCGTTCGGCACCATCTGGATCGCGGTGCGCGGCAGGCCTGCGATGTCGAGGCCGCGCTGCAGGCAGGCGATGATGGCGGCAGAGGTGTGAAAGCTGTCGGAGCCGCCGCGCAGGATCGCCGCATTGCCGGACTTGAGGCACAGGCCCCCCGCATCCGCCGTCACGTTGGGCCGCGATTCATAGATGATGCCGATGACGCCGATCGGCACCCGCACGCGGGACATCTCGAGGCCGTTGGGCCGGGTCCATGTCGCCATCACCTGGCCCACGGGGTCGGGGAGGGCGGCGATCTCCTCCAGCCCCTTCGCCATCGCCTCGAGGCGGGCCTCGTCCAGCGTCAGCCGGTCGAGGAAGCTGCCCTTCAGCTCCTTCGCCCGGGCGTTTGCCAGGTCGCGTGCGTTCTCGGAGAGGATGTCCGCGGCGGAACGGCGGATCTTCGCCGCCATGGCCATCAGCGCCGCGTTCTTCTGTCCGGTGCCGGCCAGCGCCAGCAGCTTCGCCGCGGCGCGCGCCGCGCGGCCCAGCGTCATCATCATCTCGCGGTTCGAAACCGTCGCAGTCATAGCAGCACCATGTCGTCGCGGTGGATCAGTTCGTCGCGGCCGCGGAAGCCCAGCACCTTCTCGATCTCGGAGGATTTGAGCCCGAGGATGCGGGAGGCGTCATTCGCGTCATAGGCGACGAGCCCGCGCGCGATCTCGCGTCCCTTCAGCGTGACGATGGAAACCGTGTCGCCCCGCGTGAAGCTGCCCTCCACCTTCTTCACGCCCGCCGGCAGCAGGCTCTTGCCCATGGCCAGCGCCTGTGCCGCGCCTTCGTCCACCACGAGGTGGCCGATGGGCTGCAAGGTCCCCGCGATCCAGCGCTTGCGGGACTGGAGGGCCGAGGCATTGGCCACGAACCAGGTGCAGCGCGCGCCTTCGAGGATGCGCCGCAGCGGGTGCATCTCGTGGCCGGATGCGATCACCATGTTGCAGCCGGCGCCCAGCGCGATCTTGCCCGCCTCGATCTTGGTGATCATCCCGCCGGAGCCCACGCCGGACACGGGCTTTCCCGCCATCGCCTCGATCTCTGGCGTGATCTCCTCGACGAGGGGCAGAAACTCCGCGCCCTTCTGGTTGGGAGGCGCCGTGTAGAGCCCGTCGATGTCGGACAGCAGCACCAGGCAATCGGCACTCATCATGGAGGCGACGCGCGCCGCCAGCCGGTCATTGTCGCCATAGCGGATCTCGCTGGTCGCCACCGTGTCGTTCTCGTTGATGACGGGAACGGCACCCTGTTCGAGAAGTGTCGCCAGCGTCGCCCGCGCATTGAGGTAGCGGCGGCGCTCCTCCGTGTCGGTCAGCGTCACCAGCACCTGTGCCGCCACCATGTTCCGTGTGCGGAGCGCTTCCGTCCAGGCCTGGGCCAGGGCGATCTGCCCCACGGCGGCGGCGGCCTGCTTCTGCTCCAGCTTCAGGTCGCCCTTGGGCAGCCCCAGCGTGCGCCGCCCGAGGGCGATGGCGCCGGAGGAGACGAGGATGATCTCCGCCCCCTTGACGCGCGCATCCGCCAGGTCGTCGATCAGGGAGGACAGCCATGACGCCTTGATCGTCCCCGTCTTGCCGTCGACGAGAAGGGCCGAGCCCACCTTGACGACGATGCGCCGGGCCTTCTCGAGCCGTGACTTCACGGACGCCACTCCTCCGTCTTCACACCCGGCTCGTCCTGCGAGCGCCCGGCGCGGCGCGAGGTGTCGATCACCTCGAGGAGCTTCTTCATCGCCTCCGGCACGCCCTTCGTGGTGGCGCCCGAGATCAGCATCGGCGTCTTCCGCACCCGGCGCTTGAAGTCCTTGAGCTTCGCCTCGATCTCATCCTCGGGCAGAAGATCGGTCTTGTTGAAGGCGATCACCTCGGGCTTCTCGGCGAGTTCCGGCGAATAGGCCTTCAGCTCCTTGCGGATCACGCGATAGGCGGAGACGGGGTCGTCCTGCGTCACGTCGATCAGGTGGAGCAGCACCGCGCAACGCTCCACATGGCCGAGGAAGCGCGTGCCCAGCCCGTGGCCCTCCGAGGCGCCCTCGATCAGGCCGGGAATGTCCGCCAGCACGAAGCTCTGCGTGCCCACGCGCACGACGCCCAGCTGCGGGTGCAGCGTGGTGAAGGGATAGTCCGCGATCTTGGGCTTGGCTGCCGAAACGGCTGCGAGCAGGGTGGATTTCCCCGCATTGGGGAGCCCCAGGAGCCCCGCATCCGCGATCAGCTTGAGGCGCAGCCAGATCCAGCGCTCCTCACCCTCCTGGCCGGGGTTCGCATGGCGGGGTGCCCGGTTGGTGGAGGACTTGAAATAGGCATTGCCGAAGCCGCCATTGCCGCCCTTGGCGATGCGGAAGCGGTCGCCCAGCTTGGCGAGGTCGGCGATCATCGTTTCGTTGTCTTCCTCGAAGACCTGAGTTCCCACCGGCACCTTCAGTACGATGTCGTCCGAATTGGCCCCGGCGCGCAGCCGGCCCATGCCGTGGCCCCCCGTCGCGGCCTTGAAATGCTGCTGGTAGCGATAGTCGATCAGCGTGTTGAGGCCGTCCACGGCCTCGATCCACACATCGCCCCCCTTGCCGCCGTCGCCCCCGTCGGGACCGCCCATCTCGATGAATTTTTCGCGGCGGAACGAGACGGAGCCCGCCCCGCCGTCGCCGGAGCGCACATAAACCTTTGCCTGGTCGAGGAATTTCATGATGAAGCCTTGTAGCTTGCGTTTCTGGACGCGCCTAGTCCCCTGTGGCCGATCGGCCACGGTTCCGGGCGGATGTTGCGGTGCAATATTCCTGCCGCCTTGTGAACACAATTCGCCAGTTTATGGCGGCCCGTCATTCGAAGGGCGACAATCGAATGAAGATGATCCGGGTTCAAGCCCAGTTCATCACGGCCAAGTTTGTGTAACTCGAAAGGAACGAGATGAAGAAACGACTGATCGCAGGTCTTCTGGCGGCCGCTGTATTGGGGGGCGCCTCGACAATACCTGCTCAGGCCGCTTGCAATGGCGCCAGCAATTGTTTCAAGGCCTCGGTGGAGAAGACGGGATCCAAGAAGATGTCTTCCGCCAGGACCAAGAAGGGCGCCGTCAAGCTCTCTTCCAAAGCCTCGAAAAAACGCGTTCATGCGTCCTTCGGTTCCCGCAAGGCGCGAAGCCTGAAGAAATCCCAGTCCACCGCCGCGGCGCTTGCCATTCCGGCGGCGGCTTCCGCCTCGCAGGGACATGTCGTGGCGATCATCAAGTCCATGGCTCCGGCCCATGGCGTTCCCACCTGGTTCGCGCTGCGCATCGCGCATGTCGAGTCCAACTACAAGCCGCACATGCGCGGCGCGGCGGGCGAATATGGCGTCTACCAGCTGAAATGCGCCACCGCGAAGGGCATCGGCTTCCGCGGCAACTGCTCGCAACTGCTCGATGCGCGCACCAATGTGCAGTGGGGGCTGAAGCACCTGTCGATCGCGATCGGCAAGTCCGGCGGCAACCTGAAGCTCGCGGCTTCCAAGCACAATGGGGGGTTGGGCCGGAAGAGCCTGGTGCCCACCTACGTCGCCAAGGTGTTCTGAGCCACCGGCAGGCGCGGTTTTGAAGGGGCGGTGGCGCATGGCTTCCGCCCCTTTCTCGTTGGGGGCCTGTTCCGGCTGCATGGTCTTTCTCCAGCCCATCAAACGAAAACGGAGAGGTGGGGTGCCACCTCTCCGCTTTGAATGTCTTGCGCCGGATCGGTGGATCCGGCGGCTGTTATGTCAGAGCCCGCCGGTTACTCCGCGGCGACGGCCGGGATCACGGATACGGTCTGCTTGTCGCCCTTGGAGCGGCGGAAGTTCACCACACCGTTGACGGTGGCGAAGATCGTGTGGTCGCGGCCGATGCCCACGCCGGTGCCCGGGTGGACCTTGGTGCCGCGCTGGCGGATGATGATGTTGCCGGGGATCACGGCCTCGCCGCCGAATGCCTTGACGCCGAGACGGCGGCCCGCCGTATCGCGCCCGTTGCGGGATGAACCGCCTGCCTTTTTATGAGCCATGGGGTGTTCTCCTAATTCTTGAGCGTCAGACGCGGATTTCGCGGATGGTCACCGAGGTCAGGTCCTGGCGGTGGCCGTTGCGCCGGCGGTAGTGCTTGCGGCGGCGCTTCTTGAAGATGATGACGCGGGGGCCGCGGTCCTGGGAGGCGATCTCGGCCACCACAGTGGCGCCGGCCACATGGGGGGCGCCGATGTTGACGGTCTCGCCATTGGCGACCATCAGCACTTCCGCGAACTTCACCTCGTCGCCCGGGTTGCCCTCGAGCTTCTCGATCTGGATCTTGTCTCCGGCCGCAACGCGATACTGCTTGCCGCCGGTCTTGATGACTGCGTACATGTTTGTCTTCCTTCTTGTCCCGCGCCCTTTGGCGGCACCGGGGAACCCGTGGTCCGGTGCGCTTTAAGTGCTTGATTTCTCAAGCAAAACTGGGTTGCCGGAGGCAGCGCAATACGCGCGGGAGGGCAAGCCCTTTCCGCAACGATGGCCGGAGATAGGGGATTGGCCGCGCGGTGTCAAGGAAATGGGGCGGATGGCGCTCTGGCTGCCCCTGTTTGCCGTCATTCCGGCGAAGGCATCAACAACGTCAGTGCGCATCCTCTTCAACTGACCCCCCCTGCGCCAAAAACTCACCCCTGCGCCGGCTCGACCGGCGCATCCTTTTCGGCACCGCTCAAAGAAGATGCCCCGATCAAGTCGGGGCATGGGTGAGTATTGGTGGAGGCGCTTCACGCGACCGTCTCTTGCCGCTTAAGCCGCCTTCTCGTCCGCCCGCTTCTCGATCAGCCCGACGAGGTCGTTCATGATGCGGTTCATGTCGAAGTCCTTGGGCGTATAGACTGCGGCCACGCCCAGTTGCTTCAGCACGTTGACGTCGTCCTGCGGGATGATGCCGCCCGCCACCACGGGAACGTTCGAGAGACCCGCTGCGCGCAGGCGCTGCATCACCTCGCGGATCAGGGGTACGTGGCTGCCGGAGAGGATGGAGAGGCCGAGGATGTGCACCTGCCGCTCCTGCACGGTCTTCACCAGCTGCTCCGGCGTCACGCGGATGCCGTCATAGATCACCTCGAGGCCGGTGTCGGCGGCGCGCACCGCGATCTGTTCGGCGCCGTTCGAATGGCCGTCGAGGCCCGGCTTGCCGACGAGGAAGCGCGGCGTCTCCCCCATGCGCTCGGCCAGCCGCTTCACGCGCGTCCTGAGATCGGCCATCTGCTCGCCCGTCTCCGCGCGCATGGTCAGCGCCACGCCGGTGGGGGCGCGGTATTCGCCGAAGATCTCGCGCAGCGTTGCGCCCCATTCGCCGGTGGTGACGCCCGCCCTGGCGCAGGCGATCGAGGGTTCCATGATGTTGCGGCCTTCCTTGGCCGCAGCGCGCAGGCCCTCCAGCGCCGCCGCGATCGCCTTCGCGTCCCGCGCCGACCGCCACGCCTTCAGCCGTTCGATCTGGTCGAATTCCACATCGTCCTTCACCGTCATGATGGCGTCGGTGCCGGCCGAAAGCGGCGAGGGCTCCGTCGTGGTGAAGGCGTTGACGCCGACGATCTTGGTTTCGCCCGTCTCGATGGCATGCAGCCTCGCGGTGTTGCTCTCCACCAGCCGGCGCTTCATGTAGGCGATCACCTCTTCGGACGTCCCGCCGCCAAGCCCCAGCACATGGGCGAGTTCGGCGCGCGCCTCTTCCTTCAGCGCCTCGACCTTGGCGCTGATCTCGGCGGAGCCGTCGAAGATGTCGCCATATTCGAGGAGGTCCGTCTCATAGGCCACGATCTGCTGCACGCGGAGCGACCATTGCTGGTCCCATGGGCGCGGCAGGCCCAGGGCCTCGTTCCAGGCGGGAAGCTGCACGGCCCGCGCGCGGGCGTTCTTCGAGAGCGTCACCGCCAGCATCTCGATCAGGATGCGGTAGACGTTGTTCTCCGGCTGCTGCTCGGTCAGCCCCAGCGAGTTCACCTGCACGCCATAGCGGAAGCGGCGGTGCTTCTCCTCCCGGATGCCATAGCGCTCGCGCCCGATCTCGTCCCACAGCTCGGTGAAGGCGCGCATCTTGCAGAGTTCGGTGATGAAGCGGATTCCGGCATTGACGAAGAAGGAGATGCGCCCGAACACCTCCGGGAAATCCTCCTCCGCAACCGCTCCGCTCGCCTTCACCCCGTCCAGCACGGCGATGGCGGTCGCCAGCGCATAGGACAGCTCCTGAACCGGCGTGGCCCCTGCCTCCTGCAGGTGGTAGGAGCAGACGTTCATCGGGTTCCACCTGGGAAGCTCGCGCGTCGAGAAGGCGATCGTGTCGGTGATGAGCCGCATCGAGGGTCCGGGCGGGAACACATAGGTCCCGCGCGAGAGATATTCCTTGATGATGTCGTTCTGCGTGGTGCCCTGCAGGCTGGCGCGCGCCGCCCCCTGTTCCTCCGCCACAGCGACATAGAGCGAGAGCAGCCACGCCGCCGTGGCGTTGATCGTCATCGAGGTGTTCATGGTGGCGAGCGGGATGCCGTCGAACAGCGTGCGCATGTCGCCGATGTGGGACACCGGCACGCCCACCTTGCCGACTTCGCCGCGCGACAGCACGTGGTCCGAGTCATAGCCCGTCTGGGTGGGCAGGTCGAAGGCCACGGAAAGGCCGGTCTGCCCCTTCGCCAGGTTGGTGCGGAACAGCTTGTTGGAGTCTGCCGCCGTCGAATGGCCGGCATAGGTGCGGAAAAGCCAGGGTTTGTCGCGTGATGTCATGATGCGCCGATGCTGGCACGGCGCATGCTGCACCGCAACTTCGACTTTTGGCAGGTCAGCCGCGCAGCTTGCCGAGGGCGAGCACGGCCACCAGCAGGAGCGAGGCCACCACCATCCCCGCGAGGGAGATCATGAGCGATCTCTCGAGTGAATTGTCCAGGGACGCGCTCACCCGCGCCATTGTCACGTTCGATGCCAGCGCCCCGGCCAGCAGCACGACGTAGTTGACGACATAGGAGAAAGGCCCCAGCACAAGGGTGAAGCGGGACATGATCAGCGAACCGATCATGGCGGCGACCATGGCCATGGCGACGGCGCTCGCCTGAAGCCCCAGCAGCCCTGACAGGCCGCTCAGGATCGGGAAATTGTCCCAGCCCGTGAAGTCGGGCATGCCGTCCCCCCGTGTTTTCCGGCCTGTTTCCGCGTCTGCCGCCGTTCAGTCCGGTTGCAGACATCGCCAGAACCAAACCAATGAGCAGTTTTTACCCGCATTGGTTGGGATTTCAAGGGTGGGCGCGCAATTGCGGGGTCATCCGCAATCGCAGCAAACCACCCCCTCCTTTTGTTGCGGTGCAGAACAGGGTAGCCTTCGCTATTCTGGACCGACGACACCGAAGGAGACGACGACATGAGTTCCGCCGCCGCCAAGACCTCTTCACCCGCCCCGGCCAATGCCAACCAGCCCGTGAAGGACCTGTATGAAATCGGGGAAATTCCGCCGCTGGGCCATGTGCCCGCGAAGATGTATGCCTGGTGCATCCGGCAGGAGCGTCACGGCGCGCCGGACACCGCGATGCAGGTGGAGGTTGTTCCCACCTGGTCGATCGGCGAGGACGAGTGCCTCGTGCTGGTGATGGCGGCGGGCGTCAACTACAACGGCGTCTGGGCGGCCCTCGGCAAGCCCATCTCCCCCATCGACGGGCACAAGAACCCTTTCCATGTCGCCGGCTCCGATGCCTCGGGCATCGTCTATGCCATCGGCTCCAAGGTGAAGCGCTGGAAGGTGGGCGACGAGGTTGTCGTGCACTGCAACCAGGATGACGGCGATGACGAGGAGTGCAACGGCGGCGACCCGATGTTCTCCAACTCGCAGCGCATCTGGGGCTATGAGACGCCGGACGGCTCCTTCGCCCAGTTCACCCGCGTGCAGGCCCGCCAGCTGCTGCCCAAGCCCCAGCACCTGAGCTGGGAGGAGGCCTCCTGCTACACGCTGACGCTGGCCACCGCCTACCGCATGCTCTTCGGCCACAAGCCGCATGTGCTGGGTGCCGGCCAGAACGTGCTGGTCTGGGGCGCTTCCGGGGGCCTGGGCTCCATGGCGATCCAGCTCATCGCCACCACGGGCGCCAACGCCATCGGCGTCATCTCGGAAGACGACAAGGCGGATTTCGTGATGCAGCTCGGCGCCAAGGGCGTCATCAACCGCAAGAAGTTCAACTGCTGGGGCCAGATGCCCACGGTGGGCACGCCCGAATACAATGACTGGCTGAAAGGCGCGCGCGAGTTCGGCAAGGCCATCTGGCACTTCACCGGCAAGGGCAACAACGTCGACATGGTGTTCGAGCACCCGGGCGAGTCGACCTTCCCCGTCTCCGTGCTGATGACCAAGCGCGGCGGCATGATCGTGATCTGCGCCGGCACCACGGGCTTCAACCTCACGCTCGATGCGCGCTATCTCTGGATGCACCAGAAGCGCGTGCAGGGTTCCCACTTTGCCAACCTCATGCAGGCCGCGGCGGCCAACAAGCTGGTCATGGCCCGCCGCATCGACCCCTGCATGTCCGAGGTCTATTCCTGGTCGGACATCCCCAAGGCCCACATGAAGATGTGGAAGAACGAGCACCGCCCCGGCAACATGGCCGTGCTGGTCTCCTCGCCCACGACGGGCCTCAAGACCCTGGACGACGCGATCGAGGCGGCGGCGAAGTAGCCGCCCTCTCAGGCGGCATCCCGGCGGAAGCGCTCGCCAGTGGCGAGCAGCACGCCCTCATGCATGGCGACGCCCATCTCGAGGCTCTCGGCGATGCGGCGCGCCCGGTCGATGAAAAGCTCCGCCGCGGCGGGCGGGCAGAGTTCCGCCGCGTTGGCCTCGAAGATTGCGAGCCAGCGGTCGAAATGCGCCGCGTCCACGGGCAGCTTCTGGTGGGCCTGCATGGGCCTGCCGCTGTAGGCGCCGGTGAGCAGCGCGACCGAAGACCAGAAGGCGCACATGCGCTCGAGATGCGGTGTCCAGTCATGGATATGGGCCGCGAAGACCGGCCCCAGCACCGCGTCCGCCCGCACCCGGTCATAGAAACCATGGACGAGACGGCGGATCATCGCCTCGTCGATCCCGGTTTTGGCCTGGATGTCGGCGGTCATGGCGGCGCGGCGGGCATTGTGGTCCATGGCGGTCTCCTCCACCCAAAGCTAGGAAGAGATAAGATGCATTGCAAATGCATCTTTGACGCGGGAGGGCTGGCACCCCGGCTGGGCTTCCCTTTCGCCTAAGCGCCGGCTTCCAGCGCGAGGCGCTCCTTGGCGCGCAGCTTCTGGCTTTCGCTCTTCAGCTGCCCGCAGGCGGCCATGATGTCTCGCCCGCGCGGGGTGCGGACGGGGGAGGCGTAGCCCGCGCGGTTCAGCACTTCGGCGAAGGTCTCGATCGTGTCCCAGTCGGAGCATTCATACTGCGTGCCCGGCCAGGGGTTGAAGGGGATGAGGTTCACCTTGGCGGGGATGCCCTTCAGGAGCTGCACCAGGCGCTTGGCGTCGGCCACGGAATCGTTCACGCCCTTCAGCATCACGTATTCGAAGGTGATGCGCCGCGCGTTGGACAGGCCGGGATAGTTGCGGCAGGCGTCCAGCAACTCCTTGATCGGGTATTTCTTGTTGAGCGGTACCAGACGGTCACGGATCTCGTCGGTCGTGGCATGGAGCGAAATCGCCAGCATGGTGCCGATCTCGTCGCCCGCGCGCGGGATCTCGGGCACGACGCCGGAGGTGGAGAGCGTGATGCGCCGCTTGGACAGCGAGATGCCCTCGCCATCGGAGACGATCTCCATCGCGTCCTTGACGTTGTCGAAATTATAGAGCGGCTCGCCCATGCCCATCAGCACGACATTGGTGATGTAGCGCCCGCCCAGCGGCGGCGTGAGGTTGGCCTCGATGTCGTGCGGCCAGTCCCTGATCCGGTCGCGCGCCGTCATCACCTGGGAGACGATCTCGCCCGCGGTCAGGTTGCGCACCAGCTTCTGCGTGCCGGTGTGGCAGAAGGTGCAGGTCAGCGTGCAGCCCACCTGGGAGGAGATGCAGAGCGTGCCGCGGTCTTCCTCGGGGATGTAGACCATCTCCACCTCGTGGCGCGCGCCGCGCTCGTCGGGGGAGAGGCGGAGGAGCCACTTGCGCGTGCCATCGGTCGAGACCTGCTCGGTCACGATCTCGGGCCGCCCGATCACGAATTCCTCGTCCAGGCGCTGGCGCAGCTCCTTGGCGATGTTGGTCATCTCGGCGAAGGACTGGACGCCGCGGTGGTAGATCCAGTGCCAGATCTGGCCCGCCCGCATGCGGCGCTGCTTTTCCGGCACGCCGGCGCACGCCAGCGCATCGGCCAGCGCCTCCCGCGTCAGCCCGATGAGGGTGGGGCGGGGGTCGTTCGGAATGTAGCGCGGGGCTAAGTCGAGGGTGTTCAGAACCGTGGTCATGGACCGGCCCCATAGCATGAAATTGAGCGGAAATGCGAGAGAGCCCGCGAGATGGGAACTCTACCGCGGCTTTACCAGCGCCACGATGGGCCCGAGGGGCCAGAATCCGTCGCTCCGCCCCAGTTCCGCGTCATGGAGGCTCGAGATCGACCCGTCGAGGAACAGGGCGTTCGGCGTCTTCAGATGGTCGCGGAACAGCCGGGCGAAGCTGTGGAAATTGACCCGGCTTTCGCTGATCGCGAAAATGAGCGTGTGCGGACCGGGCGAACCCACCCCGTTCCGGCGCTGCAGCGACGTGCCGTCTTCGGAGAAGCGAGGGTGGATCCTGCCGTCCACCACCAGCATCGGGCCGGACTGGCTGGCATAGCGGGGCTTGAGGCCCGAAGCGAAGAAGGCCTCGCTCTCGATCACGCCGCCCTTCTCGCCGTCGATGAAGAACAGCCCGTTGGGCTTCAGGTGGAAATTGCCGGGGCCGTCGCGACGGTTCAGCTTCTTCAGGGTGCGCCCGTCCTCGACATAGAGGCCGATGGGCTTCAGGTCCTCGCCATACATGCCGGCATTCATGGCGAAGGCAAGCTCCAGCCCGCGTTCGCCCAGCGCGTCTGCCAGGGCGCCGAAGGAGCCATAGGGCTTGCCGTCGGCGCCCAGGCTGAACAGCTGCAGCCGGTCCTGCCGCAAGTCGAAGCGGCAGACCGTGTAGTCATTGCCCTCGAAGCTTTCGGGCAGGCAGGCGGCTTCTGCGCTCAAGGCTCCGAGGCAGAGGGCGAACAGGGCCGGCCAGAGGCGCCGAAAGCCCCGGAACATGGCTATTTGCAGGCCTTGTCGATGGCGGCGAGCGCGGCGGAGATGCCGGCCAGCGAGTAGGTGTCCACCGTCTCGGTGCCGCGCCAGGAGGTGCCCTGCACCTTCAGCGACTTGCCCGCCTTCATGGCGGCCACGATCTTCTTGTCGCTTCCCGTGTCGACCCAGGCGGTATCGCCCTTGGAGAACATCTCGTAGCTCTCCTCGTCGATCGTCAGCTTCACGGGCTGGCCCTCCTTGAAGGGATAGCCGATGATGGTCGAGACCTCGCCCCTGACCGGCGGCTTGCGGCCGGGCATGTGGGTGACGAGGAAGAAGGCCGGGTCGCGCTTGGCGTTCTTGGGCTCGCTCGCCTTGGGCGTCGAGGAGACGTAGCAGACCTTGGAATCCGCCGCGTCATAGCTGTAGGCCATCCAGTCGTCGAAGGCCCCGATCTCCTGCGGTTCGCCTTCCGCGCGCACGGAGCCGGAAAAAATTGTCATGAGAGTGAGCGCCAGTGCGCCCGTTCGCCGTATCTGAATCATGGTCTGGACCTTAATCTTGCCGTCGACGGAAATCCATCTCGCGGAGATGCGGAAGGATTCCGGCCCAATTTTGGCGCGGGGCATGACGGAACGTCACATGGCCAGATGGCTTATTGCGGCGCAAAAATCCGCAGTCTAGCCTTTTACGTCAGTTTCTTGAGGGGATCGGATCAATGGCGGCCGTCGAAAGCGAAGCGATCATGAACACCTGCGTCACCCATCTGGTGAGCCATCTGGACCAGGCGGCAATCGCCGTGGAGGCGCTGCTGGCCAAGGCGAAGGCGCGGGTCGCGGCCCGGGTGATGCCCGGCGGCAAGATCAGTTCCAAGCTCCTGGACCAGGAGCAGCACGCCGCCCACGGCCTCGCCTGGCTCGCGACCTACGCGGCAACCCTCCGCGAGCTCGCCTCCTTCGCCGCCCGCCTCGAGGGCGAGGGCCGCCTCGGCGAGACCGAACAGCTCACCCTGCAGATCGCCGCCGGCGAATATCTGAACCATGTCGCGGGCGGCATTCCCATGAACCAGGGGGAATTCATCCGCCTCACGGACATGGGGCTGACCCGCAGCGAGGCCGCGGGCCTGCCGGATCTCGTGCTCTTCGACCGCGGCAACACGCTGGAGGCGCGGAAGCGCCTGGTGGAACTCTTCGCCGAGGGCAATTTCGGCTCCTCCGGCCTCGACGAGACCCTGTCCGAGATGCGCGAGACGATGCGCCGCTTCATCGAGACCAAGGTCGCGCCGCACGCCCACCAGTGGCACCTCGACAATGCCTATGTGCCCATGGAGATCGTCAAGGAGCTGGCGGACCTCGGCGTCTTCGCGCTGACCCTGCCGGAGGAATACGGCGGCCTCGGCCTCTCCAAGGAATCGATGTGCGTCGTCTCGGAGGAGCTCTCCCGCGGCTGGATCGCGGTGGGCTCGCTCGGAACGCGCGCCGAGATCGCCTGCGAGCTGATCCTCTGCGGCGGCACGCGCGAGCAGAAGGAGAAGTGGCTGCCGAAGATCGCGTCGGGCGAAATTCTCCCCACCGCCGTCTTCACCGAGCCCAACACCGGCTCCGACCTCGGCTCCCTCAGGACGCGTGCCGTGCGTGACGGCGACGTCTACAGGGTGACCGGCAACAAGACCTGGATCACCCATCCAGTCCGCGCCGACGTGATGACGCTTCTGGCCCGCACCAACCCGGAGGAGACCGGCTACAAGGGCCTGTCCATGTTCCTTGCGGAGAAGCCGCGCGGCTCGGACGAGAACCCGTTCCCGGCGCAAGGCATGTCCGGCGGCGAGATCGAGGTGCTGGGCTATCGTGGCATGAAGGAATACGAGATCCGCTTCGAGGACTTCGAGGTGAAGGCCGAGAACCTGCTCGGCGGCATCGAGGGCCAGGGCTTCAAGCAGCTGATGCAGACCTTCGAGGCTGCCCGCATCCAGACCGCGGCGCGCGCCGTGGGCGTGGCCCAGAGCGCCCTCGACATCGGCCTCAAATACGCCCGCGAGCGCTCGCAGTTCGGCCAGCCCATCCTCAACTTCCCCCGCATCGCCGACAAGCTGGCCTTGATGGCGGCGGAGGTGATGGCGGCCCGCCAGCTCACCCTGTTCGCGGCGCGCGAGAAGGACGCCGGCCGCCGCTGCGACCTCGAGGCGGGCATGTCGAAGCTCCTGGGCGCCCGCGTCGCCTGGGCCGCGGCGGACAATGCGCTGCAGATCCACGGCGGCAACGGCTTCGCGCTCGAATACCAGGTCAGCCGCGTGCTGTGCGACGCGCGCATCCTCAACATCTTCGAGGGTGCGGCCGAAATCCAGGCGCAGGTCATCGCCAGGCGGCTTCTGGACGGGGCCAACTGAGCCGGGGGCGGGGCTCCTACCGCCCCGCCTCGAACACATGGGCGCAATAGCCGTCGCGGAGCGGCTTCAGCACGGTGCCGAACAGGAATTTCGGGATCGGCACCGCGCCCAGTTCGCGCGCCCGCAGCATCATGGAACTCTTCGCGATCTGGCGGTAGCCCTGCGCCGCCACCAGACGCGCCGGCTCGTCCGGCATGTCCGCCGCGAAGGCGCTGCCGATCTCCTCCAGCCTTGCGCGGATCGGCTTGCCATAGCGGTCGGCGAAGCGGCGCGTCATCAGGTCCACCATCAGCGTGTGCCGGGGAAACGCCCAGGCGAGTGCCGAGAGCGTCGACTTCATCTGCGCCCGCGACAGATACATGCTCACGCCCTCCATCACCACGACGGGACGTTCGCCCTCATGGGGAGCGAGCTTGTCCGCCAGGCTCTCCGTGGCGAAGTCCATGGCCAGGCGGCTGAGCGGCTGCGGAGCGCGGGAGGAGGGCAGAACGCGCTCCTTCTCCGCGATCAGGCCGGGCTGGTCGATCTCCACCCAGCGCCCGCCGGGCAGCCGGAACGCGCGCGCATCGAAGCCCGCCCCCAGGAGGATGATCAGCTGCTCCGGGTCGGCCAGCAGCCTGTCGCGCAGCCAGTCGTCGATGATGCGGGCGCGCGCCGCGTTGGCGGCATTCGGAAACCGCAGGCTGGCGAAACGGGCGAACAGTTCCCGCGCCGCCTCGTCCATGAAGAGTTCAGCGAAGCGGTCGCCGCAGATGGGCTCCCTCTTCTGCGCGTCCTGCCAGCGCACGCCGCAGCAATACCAGGCGGAGCGCGCGATGCCGGTCATGTGTTCGATCATGTTTCCCCTCCGCGGCAAGACGGGCTAAGAAGCTCCCACAACTGCGGGGCGATTTCAGCAATTGACGATAAACCGGGCCATGACAAGAACGATCCTGATCACCGGCTGTTCCTCCGGCATCGGCTGGCATTGCGCGCTGGGCATGAAGGCGCGGGGCTGGCGCGTCCTCGCCACGGCGCGAAAGCCAGAAGATCTCGCCCGGCTTGAGGCGGAAGGGCTGGAGGCGGTCATCCTCGATTATGCCGAGCGGCAGTCCGTCACCGCCTGCGCGGAAGAGGTCTCCCGCCGCACCGGGGGGAAGCTCGACGCGCTGTTCAACAACGGCGCCTTCGGCCAGCCCGGTGCCGTGGAAGACCTCACGCGGGAGGTGCTGGAAGCGCAATTCGCCGCCAATGTCTTCGGCTGGCATCAACTGACGCGCGAATGCCTGCCGCTCATGCGGGCCAATGGCGCGGGCCGCATCGTCCAGTGCTCATCCGTGCTGGGGCTGGTGGCGCTCAAGTGGCGCGGCGCCTACAATGCATCGAAATTCGCCATCGAGGCGCTGTCGGACACGATGCGGCTGGAACTGCGCGGCACGGGCATCTTCGTCTCCCTCATCGAGCCCGGCCCCATCGCCAGCAAGTTCGTCGAAACCTCGCTGAGGAATTTCGAGAAGAACATCGACCAGGCGGCCTCGCATTATGCCGAAGCCTATGCCCGCCAGCGCGCCCGCCTGGGCCGCGGCGGCTCCGCCCGCTACAAGCTGGGACCCGAGGCGGTCCTGGAAAAGCTCGTCCACGCGGCCGAATCGGACCGGCCCCACGCCCGCTATTACGTGACGAAGCCCACCCATTACATGGGCCTCGCCCGCCGCCTCCTGCCGCAGCGTCTGCTGGATTATGTGCTGGACAAGGCCTCGGACCAGTAGGGCACGCGTCCTCTCCCGCTGAAGGAGCGGGAGAAGACACAAATGCGCGTGTGAGGGGGCAGCCTTCAACCTGCGAAGTTTCGCGCCTTGACGGGGGCGTGCCCTTGGGCCCATGGGGTTGGCCTCATCCAGAACGGTTTTTTCGGAGCGTCAATTGATCATCGACTATCTCGGCTACATCGCGGTCGGCGCGGTGCTCCTGGTGCTGCTCATGGGCCTCGTCAACATGTTCCGCGGCGGCTCGGCCAACACCTCCCAGAAGCTCATGCGCTGGCGTGTCGGGCTGCAGTTCGTGGCCATCGTTGTGCTGATGCTGGGGCTCTACCTCTCCCAGCGCTGAGCCTTGAAGGGCGGGGGAAGCCTCCCCATCTCCGTCTCCGCTCGATCCCAGTGACGTGAGAGGGGTGCCCCATGGGTCTGATCCGTGACGAAGCGAAGGTGAAGGAGACGTTCTTCCCCAAGCTCGCCCGCGTGCTTGCACAGGTGCCCTTCGCGGAGGATCTCGCAGCCGCCTATTACTGCGCTTTGGACCAGGCGACGCCCATGAAGGCCAAGGGCATTCTCATCGGTGCTCTGGCCTATTTCATCCTGCCTTTCGACATGGTGCCGGACCTCGTCCTCGGCCTCGGTTTCACCGATGACCTCGCGGTGCTGCTCGCCGCCGTCAACGTGGTGCGCACCCACATGACGGAGGCGCACCGCCAGCGCGCCCGGAAAACGCTCGCCCGCCTCAGGGCCGGCGAGCCTGTTTCCGCGTGACGATCAGCACCGCCCCCGCGCACACTGCCATGCCGATGATCTGAACGAGGTTCAGCGTTTCGCCGAACAGGCCATAGGCCATGAGCGCCGAAACGCCCGGCACCAGGAAGATGAGGCTCGCGACCCGGCCCACGTCGCCCAGCCTGATCAGCAGCATGAGCAGCGTGATGGCGCCGAGCGACAGCACGATCACCGACCAGCCGAGCGCGAACCAGGCGGGGAAGGAGGCGTCGAAGCGCATCTCCTCCATGCCGATGGCGAAGGCCAGCACCACGAGTGTCGCCCCCACATACTGCCAGGCGCCGCCGCTCGCCAGGTTGAGCGCCGTGGCGAAGCGCTTCTGGTAGACCGTGCCGAAGGAGATCGACAGCGCGCCGAACACGTTCACCGCTACCGTCAGCGGCGTGATGCCGCCGGTGAGGCCGCTCTGCAGCTTCGGCGAAACGACCAGAGCGACGCCGAGAATGCCGACCGCCAGCCCCAGCCAGTGGCGGAGCGCGATCCGCTCCTTCACGATCCAGGCGGCGAGGATCGCCGTCATCAGCGGTTGCAGCCCCACGATGAGCGCCGAAACCCCCGCCGGCATGCCATGCGCCACCGCCCAGTAGACGGGGCCGAGGTATCCGCCATGCAGGAAGGCCCCGGCAATGGTGGCGTGGAACGCCTGCTTCGCGCCGGGCCAGGGGGCCGACACCGCCAGCGCGATCCCTGCGAAGCACAGTCCCGCGATGGGAAAGCGGATCGCCAGGAAGGTCAGCGGGTCGGCATGCGGGGCCGAGAGCCTTGCAACCACGAAGCCGGTGGCCCACATGAGCACGAAGAGAATGGGAGCCGCGGCGATCAGCAGGCGGGTGGCGGGCGTATCTTTCATGGTGCGCCAGCCATTTGCCCGGGTTTTCCCGGCATGGCGAGACAATTCAAAGGGGCAGCAGGCATGTTCGATCCGCAAAAACTTCTGGAGCAGTTCCTGGGCGGCAGCGGCGACAAGCGCCCGCAGGACCAGGCCGGCCAGCCGCAGAAGGGCGGCATCTCGCCCGATTTCGTGAAGGGCCTCGCCACGGGTGGCATCGCGGGCGGGCTCGCCGGCATCCTGCTGGGCGGCAAGACGTCGAAGAAACTCGCCAAGGGCACGGTCAAGCTCGGCGGCACGGCGGCCCTCGCCGGGCTCGCCTACAAGGCCTACACCCAGTGGCAGGCCTCGAAGAACGCAAGCCCTGCGGAGGCCCCTCCGATGAAGGACATCACGCCGAAGCCCGAGGGCACCCCCTTCCTCCCCTCCGTGGCCCAGCAGCGTGACAGCATGAGTCTCGCCATCCTGCGCGCCATGATCGCGGCCGCGAAATCCGACGGCCACATCGACGCCGACGAGCAGCGCCGCATCTTCGCCAAGCTGGACGAGTTGGACCTCGGCATGGAGGAAAAGGCCTTCGTCATCGACGAGCTCAGGAAGCCGCTCGACATCGATGCGGTTGTCGCCGCCGCGAAGACACCGGAACTCGCCGTCGAGGTCTATGCCGCGTCTTTCCTCGCCATCGACCCGGACGATCCCGCCGAGCAGGCCTATCTCGCCATGCTCGCCTCGCGCCTCAAGCTCGATCCCGGCCTCAAGGCCGCGGTGGAGAGAGAAGCCGCGAAGACCATGGCCTGACGCCGCCTCATGCGCTATTGAGCGCCCATGACGGCACGGCAAGAGGAAGGCGGCCCCACGATCTCGGCACTGGCGCGGGAGAGCTTCTACCGGCTCTTCGCCGACGAGGCGATTCCGCTGGCCGGCAACATCGCCTTCCGCACGGTTTTCTCGATCTTTCCGTTCCTCATCTTCCTCACCGCGCTCGCCGGCTTCTTCGGTAATGACGATCTCGCCGAAGGCGTGGTGACCTTTCTTCTCGGCATCGCGCCCGCCGAACTGGTGAAGCCGCTGGTGCCCGAGATCCGCTCCATCCTCACCGTGCCGCGCACCGGGCTTCTCTCGCTCTCGGCGCTCATCACCATCTGGAGCGCCATGGGCGGGGTGGACAGCGTGCGCGTCGGGCTGAACCGCGCCTATGACATCCGCGAGACGCGCAGCGCCTGGCTTCTCTATGCGCTGAACGTGATGTTCGTCATCGGGTCCGCCGTGTTCCTGCTGGTCTTCGCGCTGCTGATCGTTTTCGCGCCCGTCATGATCCAGGTGATCGAGCTGCACGCGCCGGCACTCCGCGGCCATTTCGTGACCATCGAGCAGCTGCGCTACCCGCTCGGCATCCTGCTGCTCACGCTGGGGGTCCTGTTCTGCCACCGGGTGCTGCCCGCCAAGCCGCGCAACGTGCTGGAGGTCCTGCCGGGCGTCGTCCTCACGGTGGTGGCGTGGGTGATCATGTCCTCGGCCTTCTCGATCTACCTCATCAATTTCAACACATTCGCCTCCACCTATGCCTCGCTCTCCGGCGTCTTCGCGGCCATGTTCTTCGTCTATCTGGCGGCCCTCGTGCTGATCCTGGGCGGCGAGGTGAACCGCGTGCTGGAGGTGCGCCGCATCATGCGCATGCAGCGCTTCCGCGAGCGGGGTGACGGCGAGGTCTGACGCCGTCCGGAACCAAGCCCCCTGACCGCCGGTTGTGGAAGGCCATGTCCCGGCTCTATCACTACACCTCCGTCAACGGCCTGCGCGGCATCATCGATTCCGGAAACATCTGGGCCACCCATCTGGGCTTCCTCAACGACCTGTCGGAGGGCCGGGCCGCGCTGGCTGACGAGGCCTATCGCGCCAGGCTCGAGGAGACGGACAAGCGCGCGCCCCTGTTCATCGCCTCCTTCTGCCGCCACCAGGAACCGCACCAGCAGAAGAACGGGCTCCTCTCCCAGTGGCGCGGCTATGCGGGCGAGGGCGGGGGCTATTGCGTGGTCTTCGACGAGGACACGCTCGACGGGCTGGTGGAGGCTGAGCGGCGCATCTCCCCGCGCCTCACCATCGTCAAGAAGGACATTCTCTATGCGGGCGAGGGGGAAAGCGCCGCCCTGGCGCGCAAGGACATGGATTTCCTGGACCTCGCCGCTTTCGTCAAGAACGAGGTGTTCCGGGAGGAGAACGAAACCCGCATCACGCTCGCCGTGCCGCCCCACGGCACAAGGCCCGTGCGCTTCCGGGAGGCGTCCGAAATGCTGATTCCCTATGTCGAGATCTTCAGCGGCCGGCGCCAGCTTCCCATCACCGAGATCATCGTCGGGCCCGGCCCCCTGCAGCGGCGCTGCGCGGCCGGCGTGGTGCAATTCCTGCGCGCGCACGGGCTCGAGGTGGGGGTCAGGCTCTCGGAAATTCCGCTGGCCAGATAGTCCTTATCCGCAGTTGCGGGTTGAAGCCCGGGCGTGATAGGTGGCGGCCCAGTCGTAGTGAACCGGGGCTGAGCCATATGTCCAAGCAGAAAATCAAGAAAGTCGTCCTCGCCTATTCGGGAGGTCTCGACACCTCGATCATCCTCAAGTGGCTGCAGACCGAATATGGCGCCGAAGTCGTCACCTTCACCGCCGATCTGGGCCAGGGCGGCGAACTGGAGCCCGCCCGCCAGAAGGCCGAGATGCTGGGCATCCGCGAAATCTACGTGGAGGACCAGCGCGAGGAATTCATCCGCGACTTCGTCTTCCCGATGTTCCGCGCCAATGCCGTCTATGAGGGCGTGTACCTGCTGGGCACCTCGATCGCGCGGCCCTTGATCGCCAAGCGCCTGATCGAGATCGCGGCGGAAACGGGCGCGGACGCCATCGCCCACGGCGCCACCGGCAAGGGCAACGACCAGGTGCGCTTCGAGCTGACCGCCTACGCCCTCAACCCGGATATCAAGGTCATCGCCCCCTGGCGCGAGTGGAGCTTCAAGAGCCGCACGGACTTGATCGAATTCGCCGAGGCCCACCAGATCCCGGTCGCCAAGGACAAGCGCGGCGAGGCGCCCTTCTCGGTCGACGCGAACCTGCTGCACTCCTCCTCCGAAGGCAAGGTTCTGGAAGACCCATGGCAGGAGCCGCCGCCCTATGTCTACCAGCGCACCATCGCGCCGGAGGATGCGCCCGACAAGGCGACCTATATCGAGATCGAGTTCCTGAAGGGCGATCCCATCGCCATCGACGGCAAGAAGATGTCGCCCGCGACGCTGTTCACGGAGCTGAACCGGCTGGGCCACGACAACGGCATCGGCCGCCTCGACCTCGTCGAGAACCGCTTCGTCGGCATGAAGTCGCGCGGCGTCTACGAGACGCCCGGCGGCACCATCCTGCTGACGGCGCACCGGGCGATGGAATCGCTGACGCTGGACCGCGAGGCCGCGCATCTGAAGGACAGCTTCATCCCGAAATACGCCGAGCTCGTCTATTACGGCTTCTGGTTCTCGCCTGAGCGCGAGATGCTGCAGGCCGCCATCGACGCCTCGCAGGAGCATGTCGAGGGCACGGTGCGCCTCAAGCTCTACAAGGGCAACGTCATCGTGGTCGGCCGCAAGTCGCCGAAGTCTCTCTACCAGGATGCGCTCGTCACCTTCGAGGACGACCGCGGCGCCTATGACCAGAAGGACGCGGCAGGCTTCATCCGCCTGAACGCACTCCGCCTCCGCACGCTCGCGGCACGGAAGAGGCACACTTAACGCCTGAATTCAGAGGAACAGCATGCGCGGCATCATCCTTGCGGGCGGAAGCGGAACGAGGCTCTATCCACTCACCCTTGCGTTGTCGAAGCAGCTGCTCCCGGTCTATGACAAGCCGATGATCTACTATCCCCTGTCGGTGCTGATGCTGGCGGGGATCCGGGAGATCCTCGTCATCTCGACGCCCCAGGACCTGCCGCAGTTCCGCAGCCTTCTGGGCGACGGTGCGGCTTTCGGCATCAGCCTCTCCTATGCCGAACAGCCTTCGCCCGACGGGCTGGCGCAGGCCTTCCTCATCGGGGAAAAATTCCTGGGCGGCGGGCCCGCGGCACTGGTGCTGGGCGACAACATCTTCCACGGCGACAGGCTGCAGGCCCGCTGCCGCGCCGCCGCGGCGCGGACCACGGGCGCCACCGTCTTCGCCTACCATGTATCTGATCCGGAGCGTTATGGCGTCGTCTCCTTCGACGCGGACGGCCGCGCCACTGCGATCGAGGAGAAGCCGAAGGCGCCGAAGTCCAACTGGGCGGTGACCGGCCTCTATTTCTACGATGCCGATATCGTGGACGTTGCCAAGTCGATCAGACCCTCGGCCCGCGGTGAACTCGAGATCACGGACGTGAACCGGGCCTATCTGGAGCGCGGCCAGCTGAACGTCGAGCGGCTGGGCCGCGGCCATGCCTGGCTCGACACCGGCACGCATGACAGCCTGCATGACGCGGGCTCCTTCATCCGCACGCTGGAGACGCGCACCGGCATCAAGGTGTGCTGCCCGGAGGAGATCGCCTTCCATTCCGGCTGGATCGACGCTCAAGCCGTGGAACAGCGCGCCGCCCGCCTCGGCAAGACGGACTATGCCGCCTATCTGCGCCGCATCCTGGCCGAGGATGCCAGCGCGCCCAAGGGCAGCTTCTGATGGAGGTCCGCGACATCGGCCTCGGCGTCATCGAGATCGTGCCCAAACGCTTTGGCGACGCGCGCGGTTTCTTCGCCGAGACCTGGCAGCGCGAGGGCTTCCACGCGGCTGGCATCCGGCAGGACTGGCTGCAGGACAACCAGTCGCTCTCGGCGGAGCCTTACGTGCTGCGCGGCCTTCACCTGCAGACGGCACCCCGCCCCCAAGCCAAGCTCATCCGGGTGCTGAGGGGATCCGTCTTCGACGTCGCGGTGGATGTCCGGCCCGGCTCCGCCACGCACGGCAAGTGGGTGGCCCGCGTCCTCTCGGCGGAGGCCTTCAACCAGCTCTACATTCCCGAAGGCTTCGCCCACGGCTTCCTGACGCTCGAGGCGAATGTCGAGGTGCTCTACAAGGTCTCCGCACCCTATGCACTCCACTGCGAGCGGTCGATCGCCTGGAACGATCCCGTGCTCGCCATCGCATGGCCGCTGGAGGCGGGCGCACAGCCGCTCCTCTCGGCGAAGGATGCGGCGGCACCGCTCCTGTCCGCAATCTCCCCCGAACTCCGTTTCTGAAGGTGCGCAGATGAAGGTGATGGTCACGGGCGGCTCGGGCTTCATCGGCTCCGCGGTGTGCCGCCACCTCGTGCGCGATCTGGGCGTTGCGATCATCAATGTGGACAAGATGACCTACGCGGCGACCGAAGGCGCAACCGCCATGCTCCACGGCCACCCCCTCTACCGTTTCCACCGCCTCGACATCTGCGACCGTGAGGCGATGCAGGCGGTGATGGAGCGCGAGGGCATCGACGCCGTCATGCATCTTGCCGCCGAAAGCCATGTCGACCGCTCGATCGACGGGCCCGGTGCCTTCATCGAGACCAACATCATGGGCACCTATGCGCTCCTCCAGGCGGCGCGCGCCTATCACGCCGGCCTGACGGAGCCGCGGAAATCCGCCTTCCGCTTCCACCACGTCTCGACGGACGAGGTGTTCGGCGAACTCCCGCTCGAGGGCGGGCTCTTCACCGAGGCGACAGCCTACGCGCCCTCCTCGCCCTATTCGGCCTCGAAGGCTGCCTCCGACCATCTCGTCATGGCCTGGCACCACACCTATGGTCTTCCCGTAGTGCTCTCCAACTGCTCCAACAATTACGGGCCCTATCAATTCCCGGAGAAGCTCATTCCGCTGATGATCCTCAACGGCCTCGAGGGCAAGCCGCTTCCCGTCTATGGCACGGGCGAGAACGTGCGTGACTGGCTGCATGTGGAGGATCATGCCCGCGCCCTGGCCCTCGTCCTCACGAAGGGCCGGCTCGGCCAGTCCTACAACATCGGCGGCCGCAACGAGCGCTCGAACCTGGGCGTGGTCGAGACCATCGCCGACCTGCTGGACGAGGCCGTGCCGCTCAATTCCGGCCCGCGCCGCAACCTCATCCGCTTCGTCGGCGACAGGCCGGGACACGACCTCCGCTATGCGATCGACGCCACGAAGATCGAGACCGAACTCGGCTGGACGGCGCGGCATGACTTCGACAGCGGCCTGAAAAAGACGATCGGCTGGTACATGGACAACGCCGCCTGGTGGCAGCCGCTGCGCGAGGCCCGCTATGCCGGACAGCGATTGGGCGAGGCAAGGGCCTGATGCGCATCACCGTCACCGGACGGCAGGGGCAACTCGCCACGGCGCTTGCGGAACGCGCCGGGCACCATCCCGGAATCGAGGCCGTCACCCTCGGCAGGCCCGAACTCGACCTCGAACGGCCGGAAGCGGTCGAGGCAGCAATTGCCCGAACGAAGCCGCAGCTCGTCATCAATGCCGCGGCCTACACCGCCGTCGACAAGGCGGAGAGCGATGCGGCCCGCGCCTTCGCCGTGAACCGGGACGGCGCGGCCGCCGTGGCGGCCAGTGCCGCCCGGCTGGGCGTTCCCCTCATTCATCTGTCCACGGACTATGTGTTCGACGGGACGAAGTCAGCGCCCTATGTCGAGGCGGATGAAACCGCACCCCTCGGCGTCTATGGCCGCTCGAAGCGCGAGGGTGAGGAGGCAGTCCTCGCCGCACACCCGCGCGCCCTCGTCTTGCGCACCTCCTGGGTCTTCAGCCCCTTCGGCGCGAATTTCGTGAAGACCATGCTGCGCCTCGGCGCCGAACGTGACGTGCTGCGCGTCGTCGACGACCAGTGGGGCAACCCCACGGCCGCGCTGGACCTCGCGGACATGATCCTCGGGGCCGCGCCGCAGCTTTGCCGTGCCCCCCAATCCGGCGGCATCTATCATCTCGCCAATGCGGGCAGCACCACATGGTGCGGCTTCGCACGTTTCATCTTCGCGGAAAGCGCGGCGCGCGGCGGCCCGGCGCCGAGGATCGAGGCGATTACCACCGCGGATTATCCGACCCCCGCGCGGCGGCCCGCCAATTCGCGCCTCGATACCACCGCCTTCACCCGCCGGTTCGGCCTCACGCCCCGGCCCTGGCAGGACGCCGCCGCCGAAACCGTCGCAAGGCTCCTCGCCTGACGCGCAACGGCTTGCGAAGGAACGACCCGGCGCACTAACCTCGTCCCACATCTTTCCGGGAGCTTTTCATGACCATCGCAGTCTTCGGCAGCATCAACATGGATGTGACGGCCTACATGCCCCGCCTGCCGAAGCCGGGCGAAACCCTGCAGGGCAGGGAATACAAGCTGGGGCTCGGCGGCAAGGGCGCCAACCAGGCGGTCGCTGCGCGGAAGCTCGGCAGCGAGGTCGCCTTCATCTGCCGCCTCGGCAATGACGATTTCGCCGAGCCGGCGGAACGCGAACTCGCGTCCTACGGGGTCGATCTCTCGCTGGTGAAGCGCGATGAGCAGGGTGCGACCGGCATCGCCATCATCAATGTCGGCGAAGGCGGCGAGAACTTCATTTCCCTCATCGGCGGCAGCAATCTCGCCCTGGACGGGAGCGACGTCGCCCGGGCCCGCCCCGCACTGGAGCGGGCGCGCGTCCTGCTCCTGCAACTCGAAACACCGCTGGCCGCCTCGCTGGCGGCGGCGGCCATCGTGAAGGCCCATGGCGGCACCGTCATCCTCGATCCAGCACCCGCGCCCGAAACGGGCCTTTCCGAACAGGTGCTGAAATCCGTGGATGTCATCACCCCGAACGAGACCGAGGCGGGCCTCATCCTGGGCTGGCAGCCGCAAACGCCCGAGGAAGGGCTCCGCGCTGCCCGTGAACTTCGTGCCCGCGGTGCCGCGACCGCCGTGGTCAAGCTGGGCGGCAAGGGCTTGGCCGTCGCCGGTGCGGGCATCGAGACCATCCTCCCGGCCTTCAGCGTGACGCCGGTCGACACGGTCGCCGCCGGCGACAGTTTCAACGGCGGCCTCGCTCACGCATTGGAGCAAGGACGGCCGATGGAGCAGGCCCTGCGCTACGCCGCCGCCTGCGGCGCCCTCTCGACCACGAAGAAAGGCGCATCCGCCGCCGCGCCCACCAGCTCCGAGGTGGAAGCCTTCCTGGCCCGTGCCATGGGGTCATAAGTAATTTCACGGCGTTGATTTTCTGCCGCGCTCATCCAATGTCCGGACGAGCAAGGAAAGACCGTCACCCGCTTCGGCGTGACCGAAGATTTGGGCGGATGCCGGGATACGCGACATGAACGTGAACGAGTTGCTGGATGAACTCAGCGTCTTGTCGCGCCGGGCCCTGATCTATCTCGTCGTGCTCACCGCCGCCTTCTTGGTGACCGGTTACATCGCCAAATCACTTACCATTGCCTCTCTGGCCCTGGAAAACGGTTCCACGATCATCGTTCAGCTTTTCGCGTACCAGGCGATCCGCGCCATGAAGAGCGCGGATCCCATTCGGTTTCCGCATGGTACGGGCAAGCTGGAGAATTTTTCCGGCTTCCTCTTCGGTGCGCTCACTATCCCCACGGGATGTTACATCCTGTTCCACGCGATCCAGAAGATCATCTATCCCGAGGACCTGGTCAGCTTCGGCATCACCCAACTGCCCCTCATTCCTGCGCTTCTGCTTGACCTGCATGTCTACAACTCCGCGAAGAGGCTCAGCGAACGCTATGATAGCCCGCTGGTCGACTCCTATCTCGCGGATTACCGGGTGGCGGTCTGGTTCAACGTGATCGTGATCCTCGCCATGGGCACCGGGCTTCTGATGAATCTCGCAGAGGCGGAAGACGTCGCGGCCTATGTCGATCCGGTCTTCTCGCTGGGCCTCGCCTTCTACATGCTCAAGGTCGCGGCGGACCAGATCTCCAAGAACTTCCGTGTCTTGATCGACCTGCCCATGCCGGAACACGAACAGCTTGAAATCATGCGTGTTCTCGCCAGCGAATTCGATGCCTATGAGCAGGTCGGCAGCATCCGCACACGCCGCAGCGGCATGCAGCGATTCATCGAGATCGAGCTCTACTTCAGCAGCGCCATCGATGTGAAGTCGATTGCCGCCCTCACCTCGCGCATGCAGGAGAAGCTCCGCCAGAAGCTGAAGGACGTGAAATTGAACGTCGTGGTGATGGAACTGGCCGAAGCGGGCGGTTGACGGCGGCGGCCGGTCAAGGCCCCCGCGGCGCGTCCTCAGTTCGGAATCCGCATCGTCAGCGTCCCGTCCACCACCATGTTGGCACCCGAGACGAAGCTTGCCCGCCGGCTCGACAGGAACACCGCCATGTCGGCGATCTCCTCCGGCCGCGCCATGCGCTTCATCGGGTTCTCGGCCACGCTCCGCGCGAAGCCTTCCGGGTTGTTGTGTTTCACCCGGTCCCAGAAGCCGCCCTCGAAATAGGTCGTGCCGGGTGAGACGAGATTGGCGCGGATGCCGCGTCCCGCCACGTGCCGGGCGAGCGACTTCACATAGAAGAACAGTGCGGCCTTCATCGTGCCGTAGGCGGCGGAATCATAGCCATAGTCCTCCGAGCCCGAGATCGAGGAGATCGCCACGATCGACCCCTCCCCAGAGGCTTCGAGATGGGGAAGGGCGGCCTCGCAGGCGTTGCGCGTATGCATCAGGTCGATTTCGAAGGCCTGCCGGAAGGCATCCTCGCCCGCGCCGTCCGCCAGGGCGGATGCGTTGCACACCAGGATGTCGAGGCCGCCCAGCGCCGCCGCCGCATCGCTCACGAAGCCTTCGAGGTCCCGCTTGTCGCTCACGTCCAGCGCCGCGCCGAAGCTGTCGGCGCCCAGCGCCTTCAACGCGGCCACGGTGTCCGCAACGCCTTTGGCGTCACGCGCGCAGACCGCCACATGGGCGCCTTCCGCCGCCAGCCCGAAGGCGATGGCGCGTCCGATGCCCTTGGTGCCGCCGGTCACCAGTGCGCGCTTGCCCTTCAGATACAGATCCATCTTCACGCCACCTCGATCTTCGCCGGGTCCCAGCCCTTCGGTTCCGGATATTGCGGGTTCATCTCTTCCAGCGTCTCGCGCACGATGCGCGCGATGGCCGCGTTGCGCACCCAGTTGCGGTCCGCCGGGATCACGTGCCATGGCGCGTCCTTCGTGGAGCAGCGGGTGAGCGCGGTCTCATAGGCCGCCATGTAATCATCCCACAGCTTGCGGTCCTCCAGGTCGGCGGGGTTGAACTTCCAGCGCTTCTCGGGCGTCGCGATGCGCTCGCGCAGGCGCTCGGCCTGTTCTTCCTTCGAGATGTGCAGCATGAACTTCAGGATCTTCGTTCCGTTGGCCACCAGCATCCGCTCGAAGGCATTGATCTCGTCATAGCGCCGCTCGATGGCCTCCGGGCTCGCATAGCCCTTCACCTTCACCACCAGCACGTCCTCGTAATGCGAGCGGTTGAAGATGCCGATGTAGCCCCGGGGCGGGCAGGCCCTGTGCACCCGCCAGAGATAGTCCTGCGCCAGCTCGTCAACGGTGGGCGCCTTGAAGGGAGCCACCCGCACGCCGATCGGGCCGCAGGGGTTGAACACGGCGCGCACCGTGCCGTCCTTGCCGGAACAGTCGATGCCCTGCAGCACCACCAGAAGCGCGCGGCTGCCCTCGGCATAGAGGCGGTCCTGCAGCGCATCGATGGCGGCGGCGTGCGCGGCGGTTTCGGCCTTTGTCTTGTCCTTGTCCTTGTCGGAGAAGGGGCTGGTGTCGCGCGGGTCGATCGCCGCCAGGCTGATGCCCTGTCCGGGCTCAACCCTGTAGCGTTCGGCAAAGCTGGATCTGGCCGCCATGGCATCCCCCTCAGGTCCCAAGGCCTTCATCCTGTCATGCGAGGCATAAAAAAGCCACCCTTGGGGGCGCCACTTGAAGGTGGGCGTTGCGTGCCCTATCCCTTTGGCAAATCAGTCTTGATCAGGATTCCCGCTATCGTGACAGCTTCGAACAAGGCCCAGATGGCCGCCGCTGCCTACCGCCTCCCTGCCATGGACATGGATTTCCTGCTGGGCGACACGACGCGGGGCCTGAGGTTCCAGCTGGAATACCAGAAGGCGGAGGAGCATCTGCGCAAATGGGGGGTCGCCACAACCGTCATCGTCTTCGGCTCCGCCCGCATCCGCGAGGATGAGCCCAATGGCTGGTACAATGCCGCGCGCGAATTCGCCCGCATCTGCTCCGAGGAGGGCGGCGCGAAGATCGAGGACAATGGCCCCCGCCAGAACGTCATCGCAACGGGCGGCGGCCCCGGCATCATGGAGGCGGCGAACCGTGGCGCGCATGAGGCTGGCGCACCCTCGGTCGGCTTCAACATCACCCTGCCCATGGAGCAGGAGCCCAACGCCTATTCGACGCCGGACCTCACCTTCCGCTTCCACTATTTCGCGATGCGCAAGATGCATTTCGCCATCCGCGCCTCGGCCCTCGTCGTCTTCCCGGGCGGCTTCGGCACCATGGACGAATTGTTCGAGATCCTGACCCTCCGCCAGACCGGCAAGATGGACGACGAACTCCCCGTGGTGCTCTATGATTCCAAGTTCTGGAAGAGCCTCATCAACTTCCCGCAATTCGTGGAGGCCGGCATGATCGGCAAGACGGACCTTGACCTCTTCGACTTCGCCGACAGCCCGCGCGAGGCGTGGGAGCGGCTCATCAAGCGTGGCCTCAAGCGTCCGGGAGTGATGTGAGCATGTCCGTCCGCCTGACCTTCCATGGTGCCGCGCGCACCGTCACCGGCTCCTGCTACCTGCTCGACACGGAGCATGCGCGGGTGCTCATCGACTGCGGCATGTTCCAGGGCTCCAAGACGGAGCGCGAGCTCAACTACCGCGCCTTTCCGTTCCAGCCCTCCTCGATCACCGGCGTGCTGCTGACCCATGCGCACATCGATCACGCCGGCCTCATGCCCAAGCTGGTGAAGCACGGCTATGGCGGCCGCATCCATTGCACCGTCGCCACCGCGGATCTCTGCGGCATCATGCTTCCCGATTCCGGCTCGATCCAGGAAATGGAAGTGAGGCAGCTCAACCAGCGCCGCGTCAAGCGCGGCCAGGAGGAGGTGGAGCCGATCTACACGCTCGAGGATGCGATGTCCTCGCTCGCGCATTTCGAGGGCCATGCCTATGAGAGCTGGTTTTCGCCCGCACCCGGCGTGCGCGCCCGCTTCTGGAACGCGGGCCATCTGCTGGGCTCCGCCTCGATCGAGGTCGAGGTCGACCAGACGGGAGCCAAGCCCCTGCGGCTCCTGTTCTCGGGCGACATCGGCCCCGACAACAAGATGCTGCATTACGATCCGGAAGCGCCCACCGGCTTCGACTTCGTCGTCTGCGAGTCGACCTATGGCGGCCGTGACCGTTTCGAGCGCAGCGAGGAGGGCCGCCGCGAGATCCTGGCGGGCGAGGTGACGGCCGCCGCCGCGAAGAAGGGCGCGCTGCTGATCCCGTCCTTCGCGGTGGAGCGCACCCAGGAACTCGTCACCGACCTGGTGAAGCTGATGGACGAGGGCAAGGTCCCCAAGGCCAACATCTTCATCGACAGCCCGCTCGCCTCCAAGGCCACCGCCATCTTCACCCGCCATGCGAAGGAGTTGCAGCACGGAGGCGACCTCACCCGCGCCTTCACATCTCCTTACGTGCGCTCGACGGAGAGCGTGGAGGAATCGAAGGCGCTCGCCCGATTCACCGGCTTCCGCATCATCGTGTCGGCGTCCGGCATGTGCGAGGCGGGGCGCATCCGCCACCACCTCAAGAACCATCTCTGGCAGCCCTCCACCACCGTGCTGCTCGCCGGCTTCCAGGCGGAAGGCTCGCTCGGCCGCATCCTGGAGGATGGCGCCAGGACCGTGACGATCATGGGCGAGACGATCAGCGTGAAGGCCGAGATCCGCCGCATCGAGGACTATTCGGGCCACGCCGACGGGCCGGAACTCGTGCAATGGGTCAAGGAGCGGCTGCCCATCGGCCGCACCATCTTCCTCACCCATGGCGAGGAGGAGGGCCAGCGCGCCCTCGCCGAGGACCTTCACGGGCTGGGCCTGCCGCATGACTGCGTGATCATTCCCAGCCTCGATTCCGTCTATGACCTCTCCGGCACCTCCTGCGCCTTCCTGGCGGAGGAGACGCGGCCCCGCATCGACCCCACCCTGGTGGCCCGCTTCGACAGCCACAACGACCTGGCGGACCTCATCCTCGATATCCGCGACGCGGTGGACAGGGCAGGCGACGAGAAGGCGAAAAGCGTCATCCTCCGCCGCCTGCGCCGCGCGCTGTCAGGGGGCGAGGGGGATGGCGCACGGCGCAGGCCGCCCGTATCGGGTCCGTCGCGCCGCAGCCGCGGCTGGGACGAGTGAGGAAACCGGTTGGAACGATTCCGCTTTCGTGAAATATTCGTTCCAATGACTGAAACCCTCCTGCCCCCCCGCGACTTCGCGGCCCTGAAGCAGCTCATCACCGAGCGCGCCGCGGTCCTCCCGAAGCGGCTCACCCAGATCGCGGCTTACGCGCTCGAGAATCCGGACGAGATCGCCTTCGGCACCGTTTCCTCGATTGCCGAGCAGGCGCAGGTGCAGCCCTCGGCCCTGGTCCGCTTCAGCCAGGCCATGGGCTACCAGGGCTTCTCCGACATGCAGGAGGTGTTCCGCTCGAGGCTGCGCGACCGCATCCTGAACTATGGCGAGCGCCTGCAGCAATTGCGCGAGCATGCGCAGGAGACGTCCAAGTCCAACGTCATCTTCCAGGGCTTCTGCGAGGCCTCCGCCAAGTCGATCGCGGCGCTGGAGGAGAAGCTCGACCCCGGCGATCTCGACCGTGCGGTGGAGCAGCTGAGCCAGGCCGAGACCATCTACCTCGTCGGGCTCAGGCGCTCCTACCCGATCGCCTCCTACATGGCCTATGCCTTCGGCAAGCTCGGCGTGCGCGCCATCCTGGTGGATTCGGTGGGCGGGCTCGCCGCCGAGCAGATCACCTTCGCGACGCGCAAGGATGCCGTCCTCGCCATCTCCTTCGCGCCCTATGCCTCGGAAACCGTCTCTCTCGCGCGGGCGGCGGCGGGGCGGGGCGTGCCGGTCGTCTCAATCACCGACAGCCCGTTTTCCCCGCTCACCCAGCTGCCGGGACTGTGGATCGAGATTTCCGAGGCCAATTTCGAGGGTTTCCGCTCCATGGCCGCAACCCTGACGCTGGCGATGACGCTCACCGTCGCGGTCGCGGAGCGGCGCCAGCACGGGGCCTGAATTCTGCCGTGAATTTGCCCGATGAGGCGGGTCTGAGACCGACGGCATCCCAAAGGACCTTTTTTCCACATGACCGCCTTTCCGGATCACTACGCCGCGCTCGGCATCGACCCCACGGCCGACCAGGAGGTGATCACCGCCGCCTACCGTGCGCTCGCCAAGAAATACCACCCGGATACGGGCGCCACGCGGGGCACAGCCTCGGCCGAACGCTTCGCCGAGATCCAGCAGGCCTATGAGGTGCTGGGCAGCGCCCAGAGCCGCCGGCAGTATGACCTGGAGCTTCTGGAAGCCACCAGGCGCGAACTCGACGAGCACCTGGCCGCCAAGCAGCGGAAGCTCGCCGGCGCCACCGGCACGGCAGGGGCGGAGCCGCCTCCGCCGCCCGACCTCGGCGTCATCCGCCCGGAGCCCCGCCGGCAGAAGCCGGGCAAGGCCAAATCCGCCTCGGGGCTGAGGGAGATGGCACCCTTCATCATCGTCTCGGTCCTTCTCATGGGCGTGCTGGGCGGCCTCGCCAGCCTGTTCATCGGCCAGGCTCCCGCCCCACCCCTCGAGGAGCCGCCCCTGCCGCAGATGTCGGCTGAGGTGGAGCCGGCTGCACCGCCGCCCGCCGCCGCGCCGCAGCCCGCAGCAGAGCCCCCGCCCCCGCAGGAGACCCCGCTCTTCGGCTCCTCCGTGCTGGACGAGGCTGCCGAAATGCCGCCCCCGCCCCCCGCGGAGGAGGAGCGCGCGGAGGCGGTGCCGATTCCCACGCCGGTTCCCGCCCCGCTCCCCAAGGCGCGCCCCGCCGATACGGTGACGGTGAAGCAGCCCGCTCCCCTCAAGACGGAGGCCCGCGCCGCGCGCTTCAGCGTCGTCATCTATGAAAGCCACCGCTCGGGCGACGTCATCGAGGAACAGGGCGGCGTCCTCTTCGCCTCGGAAACGCGCTGCGCCCAATTCGGCGAAAGCGCCGTCCTCCGCCGCCTCGCGCCCTATGAGGGTGAACCGCTGCGCCCCCGCATCTGGTACGAGTGCCGCCAGTCCCGGTAAGACCAGGCCGCCTTTACCTCACGCCTTCAGCAGCCAGGCGTGTTCCGGGGCATTGTGGAACTTCCATGTCCGCTTCGGCCCGGCCATCACGTTCAGGTAATACAGGTCATAGCCATGCGTCGTCGCGCAGGGGTGGTAGCCTTTCGGCACCAGCGTCACGTCGCCGTCCTCTACCGCCATCGCCTCGTCCAGCGAACGGTCGTCGGTGTAGACGCGCTGGAAGGCGAAGCCCTGCGGCGGGTTGATGCGGTGGTAATAGGTCTCCTCCAGCAGTGACTCGTGCGGGAGATTGTCCTCGTCGTGCTTGTGCGGCGGGTAGGAGGACGTGCAGCCCCCCGGCGTGATGACCTCTACCACGAGCAGGCCCTCGGCGGGCTCCCATTCGGGAATGATGTTGGTCACATGGCGCGTGTTGCTGCCCTTGCCGCGCGTCTCCTGGTGCAGCGCGTCCGGCCCAATCACGCGGGCGGGGTGCTTGCCGCCCTCGCCGGGCGCCGTGCACACGGCCAGCGTCACGGCGTTCTCCGCCACCACCTTCCAGGCTTCGCCCGCGGGCACATAGACGGACCAGGGCTTGCCTTCGAAGGGCGAGTTGCGCTCGCCCAGCATGCCGAAATCCTGCGCGCCCGCGACGACGCGGCCCCTGCCGCCGATGAAGACGAGGCAGACCTCGCGGCCCGGCTCCCCGCCCATCGCCGCCTCGCCCGGCTGCAGCTTCCAGAGGTCGAAGCCCACATGCGTCCAGCCCGCGGTTTCGGGCGTCACGTTCACGATGCGGCCATTGTCTCGGGTGGGGTGGATCTTGAGCTTCGACATCGCCTTCGTTCCTCTCAGTCGCCGACGCGCTGCTGCGCGAGCGCGGCTTCGTATGCCTTCCGGGCCTCGTTCACCTGCGGCCTGGGCGAGACTTCCGGTACCGCCACTTCCCACCAATGTCCACCGGCATCGGTGGAGATCATCGGGTCGGTGTCGATCACGATGACGGTGCTGCGCGTGTTGCGTCTCGCCTCGACGAGCGCCGCTTCGAGATCGGCGATGGAGGAGGCCTTCAGCGCGATGGCGCCCTGCGCGCGCGCATGCGCCACGAAGTCGATCTGCGGGCTCTCCGCCTGCCACACATTGTAGTCATAGAGATTGTTGAAGCGCTCGCCGCCGCAGGCATGCTGCAGGCGGTTGATGCAGCCATAGCCCCGGTTGTCGAGCAGCACCACGGTGAGCTTCACCCCCATCATCACGGATGTGGCGAGTTCCGAATTCATCATCATGTAGGAGCCGTCGCCCACCATGACGACCACCTCGCGCTCGGGCTGCGCCAGCTTCAGGCCGAGGCCGCCCGCGATTTCGTAGCCCATGCAGGAGAAGCCATATTCGAGATGGTAGGAGGACGGGTAGCTCGCCTGCCACAGCTTGTGCAACTCGCCAGGAAGGCCGCCCGCCGCGCAGAGCAGCGACACCTCGCGGCCCAGGGCCCGCTGCACGGCGCCGATCACCTGCGCATCCGACGGGCGCTCGGCATTGGTGGGGGCCGTGTAGCCGTCCGCCGTCGCCATCCAGGCCTTGAAGCCCGCCTGCGCATCCGCCGTCCAGGCTTGGGGCGCGGCCCATCCGCCGAGATGGACGGAGAGTTCCGCGAGCCCCACCCGCGCATCGGCGACCAGCGGCAGCGCCCGGTGCTTCGTGGCGTCGAACACCTGCGTGTTGAGGCCGATGATGTGCTTCTCCGGGTTCTTGAACAGCGCCCAGGAGCCGGTGGTGAAGTCCTGCAGCCTGGTGCCCACGGCGAGGATCACGTCGGCCTCTTCACAAAGCCGGTTCGCCGCCCCCGTGCCGGTGACGCCCACCGCGCCCATGTTGAGCGGGTCGGTGAAGGGCAGGGAGGACTTGCCCCCTTGAGTCTCGGCGACCGGAATGCCATGCCGCGCCGCGAAGCCCGCAAGCGCCTCTGAGGCTTCGGAGAACAGCACGCCGCCGCCCGCGATGATCACCGGCTTCTTCGCACCGCGCAGCACGCGCACCGCCTCCGCCAGTTCGGCCTCGTCCGGCCGCACCCGGCGCGCTCCCCACACGCGTTCCGCAAAGAAGCTCTCGGGGTAATCATAGGCCTCGGCCTGAACGTCCTGGGCGAAGGCCAGCGTCACCGGGCCGCACTCGGCGGGGTCCGTCAGCACCGTCATGGCGCGGTTCAGCGCGGGGATCAGCTGCTCCGGCCGCATGATGCGGTCGAAATAGCGCGACACCGGCTTGAAGCAGTCGTTGGCCGAGGTGGTCCCGTCGCCGAAATCCTCGATCTGCTGCAGCACCGGGTCCGGCTTGCGGCTGGCGAAGATGTCGCCGGGCACGAGCAGCAGCGGAATGCGGTCCACATGCGCCACGGCGGCCGCCGTCACCATGTTGAGGGCCCCGGGCCCTATGGAGGTGGTGCAGGCCATCATGCGTTTCCGGCGCATGCCCTTGGCATAGGCGATCGCCGCATGCGCCATGGACTGCTCGTTCTGCCCGCGATAGGTCGGGAGCTCGTCGCGCGCCTGCCACAGCGCCTCGCCCAGCCCCGCCACATTGCCATGCCCGAAGATCGCCCACATGCCGGCGAAGATCGGCAGCTTCTGGCCGTCGACAATGGTCATCTGCCGCGTCATGAACCTGACGAGGGCCTGTGCCGCCGTGAGGCGAATGGTCTTGCTCATGTGAACGCTCCCTGAATGGCGGTGTTGCCGCCACGCTCATCCGCAGCCTTCGCCTTGTTCCAGATCGCCACCAGATTGCCGAAGCGGGCGGCCATGTCGGCCACCGCCCGGTCGTCCGGCATCTCATCCCGCAACCACCTCTGCGCGGCATTGCTGAAGATGGTGCGGCCCACTGCGAAGCCCTTCACGATGGGATGGCCGGCCACCGCGGCGAAGCCCCTGGCGAGTTCCTCCTCCGGCGCATCGAGGCCGAGCAGCACCACGCCCCGGCACCACCGATCGTGTTTCGCGATCACGGCCGAGATGTTTTCCCAGGCCCTGGCCGAAGCCTGCGGCTCCAGCTTCCACCAGTCGGGCTTGATGCCGAGCGCATAGAGCTCTTCCAGCGCGCGGGCGATGGTCATGTCGTTCAGCGTGCCGTGCTTGCCCGCGATGATCTCGACGAGCAGCTCGCGGCCCACCTTGCGGGCGGCCTCGTAGAGCGTGCGCAGTGTCTGAGCCTGCTCGTCCTTGAGGTCCTTCGGATCGTCCGGGTGGTAGAAGGCCAGGCACTTGATGGTGTGCGTCACCGGCCATTCGACGATCCGCGATCCGACGTCCTGGCCGAATTCGAAGCGCAGGGGGCGCGATCCCGGCTGTTCCAGCGGGCGGCCCACCCACAGGCCCAGCTTCGCCGCGTCGAACATCGCCTCGCGGCCATAGACGTCGTCCAGCAGCGTGCCGAAGCCGGGCCCGCCCTTCGAGACCTCGGCGATGGCCTGCATCGCCAGCCGCTTGAAGTCGTTGAGCCGCGTGCGCGGCGCGCCTGCGTCGTCCGCCATCTTCTCCATCTGCATGCGGTGGTCGATGGCGAAGGCGAGGAGCTGGTCCGGCTGCTTGCGCCGGGTCGTCGCCCAGTGCACATGGTTGATCGCCTCGTCCTTGCGGAGCGCCCTGTGCGGGCTGCCATGCTTCAGGAAGAATTGCAGTTCCTCCCATGTGGGGATTTCCGGCGAGCAGAGCAGGCGCGAGACCGCGAAGGCCCCGCAGGCATTGGCCCAGGTGGCGCTCGTCGCGTGGTCCTCACCCTTGAGCCAGCCCCTCAGGAAGCCGGACATGAAGCTGTCACCCGCCCCCAGCACATTGTAGACCTCGATGGGGAAGCCCTTGCCCACGATCCCCTTGTCCAGCGCATCGGGAATGGCATCCGGATAGACCACGCAGCCCATCGGCCCGCGCTTCAGCACGATCACCGCCCTGGACAGCGTGCGGATGATCTTGAGCGCCTCCAGCGTGTCCTCGGACCCCGCGGCGATGTGGACTTCCTCTTCCGTGCCCACGATCAGGTCGCAGTCGGGCAGGATGGTCTTCAAGTGCTCGGACACCTTGTCCGACCTGATGTAGCGCTCCTCCCCCGCGGCATGGCCGGCAAGCCCCCACAGGTTCGGGCGGTAGTCGATGTCGAGGATCACCTTCGCGCCATTGGCCTTGGCGATGCGCATCGCCTTCCTTTGCGCCGCGTCGGTGTTGGGTGTGGCGAAATGCGTGCCCGTCACCAGCACGGCGGCCGAGGACTTGACGAAGTTCTCGTCGACGTCGGCCTCGCAAAGGGCGGAGTCGGCGCAGTTCTCGCGGTAGAAGATCAGCGGGAAGGTCTTTTCGTTCTCGACCGACAGCAGCACGACGGAGGTCAGCCGCCGCGGGTCGGTGGCGATGCCGTCCAGGGCGACACCCTCGCGCGCCATCTGCTCCTTCACGAAGCGGCCCATCTGCTCGTCGCCCACCCGGGTGATCAGGCCGGAGCGGAGCCCCAGCCTGGAGGTGCCGATCGCGATGTTGGACGGGCACCCGCCGATGGACTTGGCGAAGGAGGCCACGTCCTCGAGCCTGGAGCCGATTTGCTGTCCGTAAAGGTCGACCGAGCACCGCCCGATGGCGATGACGTCCAACCGCTCACCGGTGCTGGAACCCGCTGTCATGATGCACTCCGAAACTGTCATTGCTGGCTTGACAACACGAAACAGCAATTCCAAAATGAAGTCAATTCAGAATGTTTGTTCTAACATCGGCCTGGTGCCGCGGACGAAGACGGAGGACCTGAATGTTGCGCTTTGGAGTTTTGGGGGCAGGCCGCATCGGCAAGGTGCATGCCCGGACGATTGCCGCCTCGGGCAAGGCGAAGGTGGCCTATCTGGCGGACGCCCTGCCGAAGGCGGCGGCGGACCTCGCCGGTGAGGTGGGCGCGCAGGTGGCGTCCGTCGAGGACATCATCACGGCAAAGGACGTGGACGCGATCCTGATCGCGACCCCCACGCCCTTCCACGCGGAGCAGATCGAGGCGGCGTCGAACGCCGGCAAGGCCGTGCTGTGCGAGAAGCCGGTGAGCCTCTCCGTGGCCCGGATCGAGGCGTGCCTCAAGACGGTCGAGAAGAACAAGACCACGCTGATGATCGGCTTCAACCGCCGCTTCGACCCCAATTTCGCCTCGCTCGAACGGCGCATCCGCCAGGGCGTGGTGGGCGATGTCGAGCTCGCCACCATCATCAGCCGTGACCCCGCCCCGCCGCCCGCCGAATACGTCAAGCTCTCCGGCGGCATCTTCCGCGACATGATGATCCACGACCTCGACCTCGCCCGCTTCCTGGTGGGAGAGGAGTTCGTGGTGGTCAATGCGCTGGGCTCGGCGCTGGTCGACAAGAAGATCGGCGAGGAGGGCGACTGCGACACGGCCGCGGTGCAGATGCAGACGGCGTCTGGCAAGATCTGCGTCATCACCAATTCGCGCCGCGCCACCTATGGCTATGACCAGCGGATCGAGGTGCATGGCTCCAAGGGCATGCTGCGCGCCGGCAACATCCACAACACCACGGTGGAGGTGGCCACCGCCGAGGGCTTCCACGAGGACCCGATCCTGCACTTCTTCACCGAGCGTTACGGCCAGGCCTATTCCAACGAGGTGCTGACCTTCATCGACGCAGTCACCACCGGCAAGCCCGTCGCCCCCTCGGGCGTGGACGGCCTCCAGGCTCAGAAGCTGGCCGATGCCGCAACCGAATCCTGGAAGACTGGCAAGCCGGTAAAAGTGAGCTGAATCATGAACCTGGATTCGCTGAAGAACCTCTCGATGGAGGGCAAGACCGCCGTCGTCACCGGCTCGACGCAGGGGCTGGGCGAGACCATCGCGCATCTCTTCGCCGACCGGGGCGTGGCCAACATGGTCGTCACCGGCCGCAACGCGGAGCGCGGTGCGAAGGTCAAGGCCGCGCTCGAGGCCAAGGGCGTCAAGACCGTCTTCGTGCAGGCTGACCTCTCCAACATGGGCGACGTGCGCAAGGTGATCGCCGCCTGCGACGCCGCCTTCGGCAAGGTCGATGCGCTGGTGAACGCCGCCGCGCTGACCGACCGCGGCTCCATCTGGGACACGACGGAAGCCCGCTACGACGAGATCTTCGATGTCAACGTGAAGGCGCCCTTCTTCCTCATGCAGGACGCGCTGCACCTGATGAAGAAGTCCCGGACGAGCGGCACGATCGTGAACATCCTGTCGATGTCGGGCCATGGCGGGCAGGACTTCATCTCGGCCTATTGCGGCTCCAAGGGCGCGCTCGCCACCTTGACCCGCAACGTGGCCTTCTCGGTGATGAACTACCGCATCCGCGTCAACGGCCTCAACATCGGCTGGATGGACACGCCCGGCGAGGACCGCATCATGAAGACCTACCATGACGCGGACCCCGACTGGCTGAAGAAGGCCGAAGCCGGCCGCCCCTTCGGCCGCCTGCTGAAGCCCGCGGAAGTCGCCCGCGCCGTGGCCTATCTCTCGAGCGAGGAGTCCGGGCTGATGACCGGCTCCATCATCGACTTCGACCAGCAGGTGCTGGGCGCGGCCAATTCCACCCCCCAGCCGCCGGACGCCTCCTGGTAGATGCATGTCCGGTCGCGGAACGTTGCAAAAAGCGTGGCCGCCGTTGACATGCAGATGTCCCCGGCCTTCGCCGGGGTGACGGCCAGACGGAGCGTGTGATCGTCCGCTCCTCTGGAAGCGGGGAAGCGTGGCAAGCGGAGGGAATGGTGCTACACCGCGGGCCATACGCGAACAGGAGGCTCACTTGAGCGACGACGTGAAGGACTCGAACGGCAACACCCTGAAGGACGGCGATTCGGTTCACGTCATCAAGGACCTGAAGGTGAAGGGCGCGGGCGAGACGCTGAAGCGGGGCACGCTCATCAAGAACATTCGCCTGACGGGCAACCCGGGCGAGATCGAGGGGCGCACGGCGACCATCAGGGGGCTGGTGCTGAAGACCGAGTTTCTGAAGAAGGCGTGAGGATGTCGTCCTCTCCCGCTGAAGCAGCGGGAGAGGACGTGAAGCTGCGCTGGGGCTTCAGGTCACCTTCAGCGTCTGGCGGTATTTCTCCGCGTCCCAGTTGACGAGGCGGTCGATGTCGTCCTCCGTCAGGGCGGTCAGGTGGTCCTGCGCCTCCACGCGGCGCATGACGTCGGCGAGGCAGCGGCCCATGGGTTCGATGGCCGGCTTGGCGTCGTCCTTGATGAGGACGCCGACGCCGGGGACGGCGACGAGGGGCGGGCCGTTCTCGAAGCTGGTGGCGACGCCGACGCCGAGGAACACCACGTGGTCCGGGTAGAAGACGGCGTGCTCGCCGCGCTGCAGCGCCAGCGGGTCGGTTGCCAGCGCGTGGGTTTCGTCCATCCGGGCGGGCCTGTAGGGGGTTCCGGCGCAAAGCTTTTCGAGGGCGGCGCGGTCCACCGCCGCCGCAGGGCGCACCGGGCGGGTGACGGCGGCGACGACGCGTGCGAGGAGCGCTTCCGCCGCCTCGACCGTGTCCGCCGCGACGGCGAGGCCGTGGTTGCCGAGGACGAGGACATTCACCCCCGGGCGCATGCGGGAGGAGATGGCGCCCGCCAGCGGCAGGCCGGGCCGGGCATAGGGGATGAAGGCCCAGTCGAAGCCTGCGAGCTTCTCCGCGAGGCGCTGCTCACCATCCGCGCGGATGGCCCAGGCTATGGTGTTGACGCAATGGACATGCACGACGACGCGCTGCGGCATGAGGGCGTGGACCGTGGTCTCGATCGAGGGGCGAAGGCCCGTGCTGTTCAGGTCCGTGCGGACGAAGGCGACGCAGGATTCGCAGGCGGGATCATCCTTGGCCAGCGCCGCCATGATGGCGGCGTGATCGAGCGGCACGAAGATGTCCCGCGCTTGCGCATCCTTCAGCCAGGTGCCGGACGCCTTGATCCACATGACGCCCGCATCCTTCAGCGAGGTGTTGCCGCCCGCGGCCTGGACCAGCAGCGGGTCACTGCCGACCTTGGCCGAGAGGGCGCGGAGGCGGTCGAGTTCTACCATTGGAAGGCATCCATCACGTAATCGGGTTGGGGAGACAGCGCCGCGGCGTCATGCCCGGCGGAGACGCCCTGCAGCACGAGCAGCGTTGCAAGGCCTGCGTTGCGGCCGCCGGCCACGTCATGCTCGGCACTGTCGCCGATGCAGAGGATGCGCTTCGGAGTGCCGATGAGGCGGGCGGCCTCGGCATAGATGCCGGGATAGGGCTTGCCGATCCAGGTGACCTTGCCGCCCATCTCCTCATAAAGGGCGGCGATGGCGCCGGGGGCGGGCATGAGGCCCTGCGGCGTCAGCATCAGCTTGTCCGGGTTGCAGCAGATGGCGGGAAGGGTGAGGCCGGAGAGGAGCGTCCGGTAATCCTCCAGCGAGGTCTTCGGCGCGTTGGAGCCGAGGATGAGGATGATCTCGGCCTCGCGCGGGTCGCTCACGAAGGTGACGCCGTCAAAGCCATAGTCCTCGCCGTCCTTCCCGATGAGGAAGGCGCGCGTCGCGGTGAGGCCGGAGAAGGCGACCTCGCCGGAGCTGACCGCATCCACGAAGTGATCGCGCGGCACGCCCATCCTGACGAGGCGTTTGGTGTTGGCCTCCGCGCGCTTTCCGGAATTGGTCATGACGGCGACGGGAATGCCGAGCGCCTTCAATTCGCTCAGCACGCGGAGCGTTCCGGGATAAAGCTTCTGGCCGTCATGGATGACGCCGAACTGGTCCATCAGCATGCCGTCGAAGCGGGATGCGATCTCGCAGAGGCCGTTAATTCGCATGGCCGAGCCCCCGCCAGGCCAGCCGCGCGGTGCCGACGGCGGCATGCTCGCTCAAGGACGGCTTCTCCGGCACGTCCAGCGCCTTCAGCCTGATCCTGGTCCAGGCGGGATTGGCGGAGCCGCCGCCCGCGGTGCGGATCGAGGCGAGCTTCGAGGCGCCGAGTTCGCCCAGCCGGCCATAGGCTTCCGCCTCGATGCGGGCGATGCCTTCGAGGATCGCCTGGAAGAAGACGCGCTCATCAGTGGGGCGCGGTTCGAGGCGGGGCTGGAAGTCGGGGTCGTTGACGGGGAAGCGCTCGCCGGGCTTGGGCAGGGGATAATAGTCGAGGCCGGTGGGATGATCGGGGTCCAGCAGCGGGGTGAGGCGGGCGAGGTCTTCCTTCGAGAAGAATTTCGCGATGGCAGCACCCCCGGTGTTGGAGGCGCCGCCCGCCAGCCACTGCTCCCCGATGCGGTGGCTGTAGATGCCGAAGTCCGGCGCGAAGACGGGCTTGTCCGAGAGGAGCTTCAAGGTGAGCGTGGTGCCGAGCGAAGTGACGCCGTCGCCCGGTTCCGAGGCCCCGGAGGCGAGGAAGGCGGCGCAGCCGTCGGTCGTGCCGGCGACGATGGCGGTGTCACGCGGCAGGCCCAGTTCTTGCGCCATCTGGGCGGTGATGGTGCCGGTGCGGGTTCCGGCGGGAACCACGCGGGGGAAGAGGGCGGTGTCGAAGTCCGTCCCCGCGATCCAGGCGGGCCAGGCGCGGGCGACGGGGTCGTAGCCGGATTTCAGCGCATTGTTCTCGTCCGTCACCCCATGTTCGCCCGAGAGGCGGCCCATGATCCAGTCCGCCTGGTGGACGATGCGGGTGCCATTGCCGCGAAGCTCCATGGCGCGGGCAAGCGGCGAGGTGCCGCCCAGCGCCGCCGTCTCGCGCGGGGCGGCACCGGTGATGCGGGCGAGTTCCGGCTTGCCGCCCACGTCATTGTACATGGAGGCGAGGCCCACCGGCGTGCCGTCCTGCCCGATGGCGAGGATGGTGCCCGAGGTGCCGTCGACGGCGATGGCGCGCACGGCAAGGCCGGACAGATCGAGCCCGGCGAAGGCGGCGCGCAGGGCGTCCCACCAGATCGCGGGGTCCTGCCGGGCGCGGCCGCCCTCCTGCAGGGGGCCGGCCATGGGGGCCGCGGACATGGCCTTCAGCGTGTTCGTCCGGTCGGTTGCGGCGATGCGGACACCGGAGGTTCCGATGTCGATTCCCAGCACGACGTCTGTCGTCATTTGTCTTCCATGGAAAGGATGGTCTTTGCGGTCTGTTCGTCCGTGATGATCACGTCGCACATGCCACCCTTGAGAACGCCCCGCAAGGCCGCCGCCTTGGTGCGTCCGCCCGAGGCGATGACCACGCAGGGAATGTCACGCAGCTTCTCGGGCGAGAGGGCCACCACGCGGGAGTTGAGCGGATGGTCGACGAGGCGGCCCTCCCTGTCGATCCAGTGGGCGCAGATGTCGCCCACCGCGCCGGCCTTCAGGAGATCGTCCACCTCCGCGCGCGAGACCAGGCCGACGCGCGTCATGGTGCAGCCGGGGGACAATTCGCCGACCGAGAGGAAGGCGAGGTCCACCTTCTGCCCGCGCTCGAAGATCTCGCGCAACATGGGCTGGGCGATGAGCAGGTTGCGGGTCGATTCCGTGTCGGTGAGTGCGGGGGCGGCCACGTAATAGCACTGGGCGCCCACGAGATCGGCGAGGTGCGAGGCGGTCTCGTGCGGGTTCATGGCGGAGCCGCGCGTGAGCCCGCCCAAGAGCGAGACGACGGAGAGGCGGTTCAGCTGGCGGCGCGGCACGGACTGGATGGAGAGCCTGAGCGTGCGGCCCCAGCCGACGCCGACCGACATGCCGTCCTTCAGCCTTTCCGACAATGCGGCCGCCGCGGCGGTGGCGATGACCTGGGGGATCAGCTCCTGGTCCGGCGGGGTGGGAACGACGGTCGCGTCCTGCAGCCCGTATTGGCGCTTCAGCTTCTCCTCGAGCTCCACGCAGGAGGCGAGGCGGCCGGTGATGTTGATCTGCACGAGGCCCTGGTCGCGCGCCTGGGCGAGAAGCCGGTTCACGCGGGTGCGGTTGAGGCCGAGCTTCTTGCCGATCTGCGCCTGGGTGAGGCCGGCCACGAAATAGAGCCAGGCCGCGCGGGTCGCGACCTGCTCCTCGGGGTCGATCGGGGGTTGCGTGACGAGGCTCGACGGCGTGCCGTTGCCGGTGTCCGGTGCGGAGCGTGTCTCGGCCTCATCCATGCTGCGCCCCTCAAGCCATGCGGTGGAAGGCTGCCCACGGGATGTCCAGCGCGGCATCCTGCGTCAGGGCATCGAGCAGGGCGGTGGTGAGGGGGAGCGCCTTTGGCTCGAGCATTCCCCCGGCCATCATGGCGCGGAGCGTTCCCGCCACGGTGACGCCCAGCTCGGCGCCCTCGATGGTGTCGCCCTTCATCGGGCCGTCCTTCGTCTGGGCATAGGTGAGGCCGCGGCCGAGGTTGTTGCCGAGGCGCGAATTGCGGCCGGCCTGGCAGGTGACGTAGAGGTCGCCCGCGCCCGGCATGCCCCACACGCTCTCCCCGCTGCCGCCATGGGCCCTGACCAGAACCATCAGTTCACGGATCGCCTGGTCGAAGATGATGGCCGCCGCATTGTGGTTGAAGGCGCGGTTCTCGGTCTGAGCCATCTTCTCGAGGCGGCCCGCGGCCCAGCCCACGCCGATGGCGAAGAAGTTCTTGAAGGCGGCGCAGATCTCCACCCCGATCACGTCCGGCGACATGCGGGGGTGGTAATAGTCCGTCTCCAGCATGGCGCAGAGCCTCTCCGCGAAGGCGGCGTCATGCGAGGTGATGACGGTGCCGGTCTGCCGCCTGACCGCCAGCTCGCCCGCGATGCAGGGTCCGCCGATGGCGGCGATGGCGAGATCGAGCCCGGTGCGGCGCTTCACCTCCGCCGCGACGCGGTCGGGAAGTGCCGTGAGCCGCGCCTCCTCCGGGTGCATGCCCTTGGTGATCATGACCACGGGCACGGGGCGTTTCAGCGCTTCGCACAGCCGGTCGATCGCCCAGGCGACGCCGGCGGAGCTGATGCCGAGGACGATGAGGTCCGTGTCGTTGCCCAGCGCAGCGGCGAAGTCCTCGTGGTGGAAGGCCTGAACACTCTCGGGCAGCTTCACGTTGAGCTTCGGGTGGCGGCCCGACGCCTTCACGCTGTCGATGATGTCACGGTCGAGATGCGTGCCGACGAGGCGGACGCCATGGCCGCGGTCGGCAACCGGCAGGCACATGGCGGAGCCCATGACGCCCGCGCCGAGGATGGTGACGGTGCTCACGCCAGCGCCTTTCCGCTTTCGGCGTCGAACAGGTGGACCTTGTCGAGGCGCGGGCTGAGCTGGATGGCGGCGTCACGCGTGAGCGCCACGCGCTCCTGCGTGATGGCGCAGACTTCCTGGCCGCCGAGGTCGGCGTAGATGTGCATCTCGGGGCCGGTGGGCTCCACCACGTTCACCTTGGCGGGCGTTCCGGCGCCGAGCACGAAATGCTCCGGGCGGATGCCGTAGACCACCTTCTGGCCCTGCTTCGCCTTGTGGACGGGCGGCAGAGGCAGCAGCGTGCCCTCCTGCAGCTTCACGCCGTCGCCGGTGACCACGCCCTTCAGCAGGTTCATCGACGGCGAGCCGATGAATTCGGCCACGAAGAGGTTGGCGGGCTTGTCATAGACCTCCAGCGGCGAGCCCTCCTGCTCGATGTAGCCATCGCGCAGGATCACGATCTTGTCGGCCATGGTCATGGCCTCGATCTGGTCATGGGTGACGTAGACGGTGGTGGTCTGCAGCCGGTCGTGCAGTTCCTTGATCTCGGTGCGCATCTGCACGCGCAGCTTGGCGTCGAGGTTGGAGAGCGGCTCGTCGAAGAGGAAGACGGCGGGGCTTCTCACGATGGCGCGGCCCATGGCCACGCGCTGGCGCTGGCCGCCCGACAGCTCCCGCGGGTAGCGATCGAGATAGGGCTCGAGGTTGAGGATCTTGGCGGCCCACTTCACCTTCTCGTCGATCTCGGACTGCGGGCGCTTGGCGAGCTTCAGCGAGAAGCTCATGTTGTCCCGGACCTTCATGTGGGCGTAGAGCGCGTAGTTCTGGAAGACCATGGCGATGTCACGGTCCTTCGGGTGCACGTCGTTGACGCGGCGGCCGCCGATCTCGATGTCGCCCGCGGTGACGGACTCGAGCCCCGCGATCATGCGCAGCAGCGTGGACTTGCCGCAGCCCGAGGGCCCAAGGAGCACCACGAAGGAGCCATCCTCGATCTGCAGGTTGATGCCGTGGACGACCTCCAGGTTGCCGTAGTTCTTCTTGACGTTCTTGATCGTTACCGATGCCATTTTCTACGGGTCCTATTGTTCGTCGCGGTCGAGGAAATCGTCGAGGAGGCCTGCGTCGTCGGCGAGGTCCAGGAAGGACCAGCGGTTGCGCACGTCGCGGGCGAATTTCATGGCATCGCGCCAGAGCTTGCGGTCGAGGCCCAGTTCCGTCGCGGTGGTGGGGCCGCCCGCGGCCTGGAGCGTGGCCTTCATCTTCGCCGGGTCCATCAGCATGGGGCGGAGCTCCTCGCGGAGCTGGGGCCACATCTCGGCGAGCTTGCGGTTGAAGGCTTCGGCGCCCGCGCGGTCGAAGGACTTCTTCTTCGCCTCGGCGTAGCACATGCGGCCGATGTCCTCGCCGTAGCGGGCGATGAACTCCTTCTCCTCGATGTGCGTGGCCTTGATGAGGGGCGGCGTGTCCAGTGCCAGCAGCTCATGGTGGAGCCTGGCGATGGCGAGGGAGGCCACACCCACCTGCTGGCCGTGCGTGGTGCCGGGGTGGGCGTCACCAGCGAACATGTCGATCCAGTGCGAGACCTGGTGCTCGCCCATGGAGCCGTGGTGCGAGACGCCGGTGAAGCAGACGCCGAGGCCGCAGAGCGTCAGCACGCGGTGCAGGTGGCCGTTGGCGGCGATGTCGTTCGTCGCAAGCCCCGCGGCGGAGTCGATCATCTTCGGCTCGTCGCCGCCGATGAGGGTGTAGGGCACGCTCGAATAGAAGGTGCCGAAGAGGCGGTGCGAGGCCCACCACTCGACCTGGGCCGTGGGCCGGCAGAGCGAATCGCCCAGGCCCGCGGCGGAGAGCCAGTGCGGGGCCGTGGCGGAGACCTTGAGATCGAGGAAGATGCCGCGCGGCGCATGGGCGGGCAGCGAGGTCTTGTAGCCGTTGGCCAGCGTCACCGAGGCGGTCGATGCCGCATAGCCGTTCATCGAGGCGGCGGTGCCGAAGGTGGCGTATTTCCGGCCGTCCTTGAAGGTGGCGTATTTGCAGGTGTCCGACAGCGCGCCGGAGCCGACAGCGATCACGGCATCGGCGTGGCGGGTCTTTTCCTGCACCATGGCTATGGTCGGCTCGTCGCAGTGGATGTGAGCGGGCAGCACCAGCTCCTCGACGGCGCCGAGCGCCTTCAGGTGCTTCGCCACGCGGCGGCCCATGGCCTCATGCGTGTTGGCGTCCGACACCACGGCGAGGCGCTTGCCGAGTTTCAGGGGCGCCAGCACGTCAGCCTCTCCGCCTTCGAGATCCTCCTCGATGCGGATCACTTCGAAGGGCACCGTCGCGGCCTTGCCGGTGGTGGGGTCCTTCCAGTTTCCGGCGACGACGTCGCGGATCAGTTCATTCCAATCGGTCATTTACTCTCACTCAGCGAAAAGGCGACGAGCTTCTGGTTCCACGCCGACAGCATGGGCCAGAGCTCCGTGTAGATCGACAGAAGCTCCTGGTAGCGTCTCGAATCCTTCGTCCGTGGGCGGAAGGTCTTCGACGGCTTGCCGGACATGGCGGCGGAGGCCTTGGGCACGGACGCATACCAGCCCGCGCCCTTGGCGGCGCACATGGCGGCACCCAGGGCGGAGGCCTCCGCCGTCTCCAGCCGCTTCACGTCCCGCGCGGAGGCATCCGCCAGGATCTGGCACCAGAGGTCTGAGCGCGAGCCGCCGCCCACGGCGGCGAAATGGGTGATGGGAGCCGTCGCGGCGGCGACCTGGTTGGTCATCATCGCCTGTTCGAGGGCAACGCCTTCGAGCAGTGCCCGGTAGACGTCGCCCCGGCTGTGGTTGCCGGAGAGCCCCGCGATGACGCCGCGCGCGGCGGAATCCCAGTAGGGTGTCATCACGCCGGACCAGTAGGGCACGAGCACCAGGCCGTGCGCGCCGATGGGGGAGGATTTCGCCTCCGCCTCCAGCGCCTTGAAGATCGAGGGGTCCTTGCCCGGTGCCACGTTGAACAGGCGCTCCACCATCCAGTTGACCAGGAATGTGCCGGTGCGGATGGCGGTCTCGAAGGAGAAGCCTTCCTCGCCCACTGCCATCATGGTGCGGAAGGAGCGGTCCACCGCGTAGGCCTTGCCGAAGCTTCCCGACACGGCGGCGGTGCCGAGGTTCACATAGGCGCGGCCCGCGAGGAAGGTGTTGGCGCCGGTGCCGGCGCATTGCCCGTCGCCGCCGCCGGCGATGACGGGGGTTCCCGCCTCGAGGCCGGTGAGCTTCGCGGCTTGCGCCGAAACCTCGCCCATCACCTCGCCCGGGCGGAAGAGCCGCGGCAGCTGCTCCCGCGTGAGGCGGGCGGATGACAGGAGCGCGTCCGACCAGTCATAGGACGTCATGTCGAGAAGGCCCATGGGGTCGGCGGAGGCGGTGGAGGTGGCCCACTGGCCGGTGAGGAAATGGGTGAGGACGCCGTGGACCTCCGCCGTCATGGCCGTCTTCGACCAGAGCTTCGGCATGTGGTTGGAGAGCCAGCGGCAACGGTACAGGCAGGGGGTGACGTCGGCGGGCTTGCCGGAAATGTGGTGGACCTTGTCGAGGCCGATCTCGCCCGTGATCTCCTTCACTTCCCTCTGGGCGCGCTCGTCGAGCCACAGTGTGCCGGGGCGCAGCGCCTTGCCCTTCGCATCGAACTGGGCGAAGCTTTCGCGCTGGTTGGAGATGGCGAGCCCCGCGACGCGGCTTGCGTCGATCTTCTTCGTGAGCTGCTTCAGCGCCTTGGTAAGGGCGCCCGTCCAGTCGGACACCTCCTGCTCGAACCAGCCGGGCTTCGGATTGGACAGCGGAACGGGCGCGCGGCCTTCCGCGACGATGCGGCCATGCGCGTCGAAGGCGATGGCCTTGGTGGCCGTGGTCGATGAATCGATACCGATGACGAGGTCGCCGCGCATGGAATGGAATGTCTCGGGATGAGGATGGAAACGGAGGCGGCGGGCGCCGCCTCCGTCACGCGGTTGCTTAGAGGCCGGCTTCGGCCACGGCGGCGTCGATTGCCGCGGCGATCGTGTCCATGCACTTCTTGGCGTCGCCGCCGAAGTCCTGGCCGGTCAGCAGCTTGCCGAGGTTGACCGGGATCTCGTTGTTCGAGAAGCCAGCCCACAGCGGCATGTCGGGCTCGGAGGCCATGTCGTTGTTGATGGTCTCCAGAACGACGGGCAGATGGCGCGTCGTGCCGGGGCCGACGACTTCCTTCGCCTTGACGCGCGGGTCCGCGAAGGACGAGATGCGCATCGGCGCGAAGCCGCCGCCAAGCGTGCAGCGGACCATGATGTCCTTCGAGCAGGCCCACTGCATGAACAGCCAGGCCGCGTCGACGTTCTTGGAGTACTTGGACAGGCCGAGGATCGAACCGCCCTGGTGGCCCCAGTTCGGGATTTCGCCGAAGCCCGCCTTGTCGACGGCGCGCAGGCCGTGCTTGCCCTGGATCGGACGCTTGATCTGCCACAGGCCCTGGACCTTGGAGTCAGCCGCATCCCAGCCGGGGAAGAACTCGTCCCACGAGTTGATGAGGGCAACCTGGCCGGATGCGCCCATCTGCCACTGGCCGTCCCAGGTCGAGTTGGTCGACTCGGGCGGGGCGTTCTTGAGCCACTCCTGGTAGAGCTGCAGGCCGCGCACGGCGGCTTCGTCGTTGCCGGCGAACTTCTTGTCGGCGCCGAAGATGGAGCCGCCCTCGTTCCAGACCATCTGGGTCCAGTCGCAGTTCAGCGAGTAGTGGCCGGACTTGGCCTGGAGGCCCGTGCCGTACATGCCGTTGCCTTTTTCGGCCTCGGTGATCATCTTCACAGCGGCGGTGAACTCGTCGACCGTGTTCGGCGGAGCGATCTTGTGCTTCTCCAGGATATCGGCGCGATACATGGTGCACATGATCGGGATATCGAAGGGAATGCCGGCCCACTTTCCTTCATAGACGGCGAGACCGTCGACCAGCGGCTTCGAGAAGTCCTCGAAGTCGAAGCCCGGCATGGCGAGATCGGGCTTGTCCTTGTAGTACTGCACGGGGTCAACCGTGTCCTGGGCGAAGGTCGCGACCCATGACTGGTCGAGGTAGTAGAGGTCGTAGGTGCCGAGCTGGCCCTGCACGTCCTGGGTCGCCTTGGCGAGAACCTGCTCGAGCGGCACGATCTCGATTTCGACTTCGATGCCGGTGAGTTCGGTGAACTCACCCTTCAGCTTGTCGAGGACGACGGTGGGCGGGGTCGCTTCCGAGGTGTAGCGGATCTTGGTGCCCTTGAAGGGCGTGGACACGTCCTTCAGCCACTTGTTCATTTCGGCGTCCTGGGCATAGGCCGCATCGCCGATCAGGCCATTGCCGCGGAACGGGCGGGTGCCGCCCAGCAGCATGGTGTTGAAGGCCGAGAAGCCGATGCCCACCATGCCTGCCTTGCGCAGGAAGTCACGCTTGCTGATCCGGCGTGCGCCGAAATCCTTCGCGAGGTCGGCGATGTAGGTTTTCTTGTCGTAGTCTTTAAAGCTCATGTAGATCCTCCCATGGGTTTGAGCTCAGGCTCTCGTGTGCGGTTCACTCTTTCAGGGAGCCAAGCGTGAGGCCGCGCACCAGATGCTTTTGGACGAGCAGGATGAAAACGAAGCTCGGGATGACTGCAGCTGTGCCCAGCGCCGCGATGAAGCCCCATTCATTGCCCGTCGATGTCACGAATGTCTGGATCTTGACCGGCACCGTGCGGATGTCGGTCGTCAGGAAGAGGGAGAGCAGGAACTCCGTCCAGGAAAAGATGAAGCAGAGCACGGCCGAGGCCGCAACGCCGCCCTTCACCATCGGCAGCACCACCTTGGTGAAGGTCTGCCAGCGCGTGGCGCCGTCGATCATCGCGGCTTCGTCCACGTCCTTCGGCACGTCGTCGAGGAAGGACTTCATGAGGAGCACCGCGATGGGCAGGTTCATCAGCGCGTAGATCAGCATGAGGCCCACATAGCCCATGTAGAGATTGTCAGTGTCGCGCAGGCCCGCGACCTTGTAGATCGACACCAGCGGAATGAGGATGGCGATGGGCGGCATGAAGCGCTGGCCCAGCACCCAGTTGAGGTAGGAGTTCCGGCCCCTGAAGGACATTCGCGAGATGGCGTAGGCGGCAAACACCGCGACACCCATGGTGATGGCGGTGGCGCCCAGTGAGACGACGAGCGACTCGAAGATCGACTGGCGCGAATCATAGGCCTCGGCGCCGGCGACGCCCATGCCGAGGCCCTCGTCGATGGCGATCTGCGAGCGCGACTGGCCGAACAGCGTCACGCCGTAGTTGATGAAGGTCGGCGTGAAGTCGAAGAAGTTGACGCGGTCCTTGTCGAAGACGGCCGAGATCGGCTTGATCGAGGTCAGCGCCCACCAGAAGATGGGGAACATGAAGATCGCGGTCACCGCGACGGCGGTGACGTCGCGCAGGATCTGGAGCGGACGGGAGGTTTCCATCAGAGCTTGACCTTGAAGATCTTCATGAAGGCGGAGGACACGGTGATGACGATGATCAGCGTCAGGAGCGCGATCGTCGAGGCATAGGGGAAGTCGGCGTTGCCGAAATAGATGCGGCCCGCATAGGAGGTGAGCGTCTCCGTCGCGGTGCCGGGGCCTGAATCCGTCATCACCTTCACGTAGTCGAAGGCGCGGAACAGGTCGATGCCGCGGATGAGGACCCCGATCGCGATGACCTTGGACATCATCGGCAGCGTGAGCTTGAAGAAGGCCTGGACGGCGGTGGCGCCGTCAATGGCCGCCGCCTCGAACGGTTCTTTCGGGAGAGAGCGGAGGCCGGCCAGCATGATCAGCACCATGAAGGGCGTCCACTGCCAGATTTCGGCCAGGAGCACGCCCGCCATGGCGGTGCTGGCATTGCCAAGGATCGAGAACCCCACCGGCAGGACGCCGATGGCGATGAGGCTGCGGCTCAGCACCCCGAAGGAGCCGTTGAGCATGAGCAGGAACATCATGGCGGTGACGGCGGGCGGGATGACCAGCGGCAGCGTCATCATGGCGCGCAGCACGCCATAGCCCTTGCGGTCCGAATCGAGCAGCAGCGCGATGAGCATGCCCAGCACCAGCTGGAACACCAGCGCCACGCCCGTGTAGACGAAGGTGTTCACCAGCGCGTTCCAGACGCGCTCGTCGAACAGGATCTTCGTCCAGTTGTGGTCCGGGTCGAAGACCATCTTGCGGGTGGCGGCGTTGCGCTTGAACAGCGACAGCCAGATTGCATAGAGCAACGGGTAGATGCCGAAGACCGCCATCAGTGCGGCGGCCGGGAACAGCCAGGGGAAGGGGTGCTCGGAGGACAGCCAGCGCGGCAGCCACGGGCGGCGCTCGCCCGGGCGTGCGGCCTCGGAGGCGAGGCTGGCGGTGTTGGCAGACATCAATGCGACTCCCATGGCCCGTGGTGCGGGCAATTGCATTTGTGATTTCAGGATTGCAAAAGTGCAGGAAGGGTGAGGCGGAGTCAACTGCGGGAACTGCTCATGCGTCAGATTTCGCAGTGCAAACAATATGTTGCGGCGCAGCAACAGACGGATATCCGGCTGCACCCGCAGAACCTACGGCGGCGCCGGCGGAGCGGATTGCCGGTGATCAGCGCATCAGGCGCTCAGCCGATCTCGCGGCGTGTCTAGAGCTGGTGGAACTTCGCATCCGCCTGGTCGAGGCGGCGGCGGATCTGGGTGACGATGAGGCTCTCGGCGGGGGAGTTGGCAACTACGATTTCAAGAGTTAAAATTGAACCTAACGCCTCCTCGCGGTCCTTGAAGCACTTCATAGACTTTCTCGATCTCGGTGCGTTGGCTCTCAAGCGTGCCATCCGACGAGTAGAGATAGGTGAACTTAACATAGCACCGCAGAGCATCTCCCGGTCGAATGTCAATCTCGCGGTTGCGGTAGCTTTCGATCCAACTGGTGTCCAAGATCGGCGCATTCACGTTCACAGCACCATGTTTAAACTGCCACATGGCTTCTCCGATCATGTCGGGACGACGAATCGTAAGGATCATTTCGCCGTGGCTCACCGTCTCCCGCGCGCTCGTGGGATCAATCGACGCGGTTGGGGACCAAATATTTGCCAAGTCTACCTCATATGTCTCACCATCTTCAGTTTCAACCGTGAGCCTATCTCCCGCAATGAGCTGCTTCTTGGCATCTTGGATTTTCTCCAGGACGCTCAATAACTTGACCTCAGGAAGTGGTGCGTAGTCTGGGAGATGCCGAGTGTCCGTCTCCGCGGCAATCGATCTTAGGTCGTTAACTAGAGTGCTCAGTGAAGGAGGACCACTCTCAGCGCCTCTATCAAGCCATTTCAGTGCAACATACTTTGCCCGGACTAGATACTTTCCTACAGCAGGCTTCCAATCTAGTTCCTTCAGTGCTTGATCATCGGTCGCTCGTAACGCATTCCTGAGCCAGATTTTGAGAGAACCGGTCTCTACGTCTTCCAGGATCAACAGTGGCTCGATGTGGGAATCGATAGACGTAACGGCTAAGTCGTCAAGTCTCTCAAAGCCTTCAATCATAAGGCTTGCCGCGTCGAAAATACGCCGCGGATTGCCTTCACCTTTTCTAAAGTCGATCCGCAGGCACAAGTCAGCATCTTCGGGAGGCATAGGAGGCTCTTGCCCTAAAATTACATGGAGATGTCTGACCATAGGTAAGAACTTTTGCTTACAAAAGTGGCGCGGTCATGATGAAAACGACTTCATTCCAAGATGCGGTAATCTGCCGCTCTAGAGCTGGTGGAACTTCGCATCCGCCTGGTCGAGGCGGCGGCGGATCTGGGTGACGATGAGGCTCTCGTCGGGCGTGCAATTGTCATAGGTGATGCGCTCGCCTTTCCTGACGGGCTTCAGCACCCTGGCACCCTGGGCGAGGCCCAAGGGAATGGCGTTGGCGTTGCGGGCCTCGGCATGGGTCATGGCCCAGGCGCGGTAATCCGTCTCGCCGATGCGGCCCAGGATCTCGCCGGGCTTGAGGTCCCGCTTGGCGAGGGTCACGCATTCAGCGACCGGCTGGTCCAGCGGCACCATGTCCGCCTGGCCGTGCAGCACCGCGCGGGCGGCGGAAAGCGGCACTTCGAGGCTCGTCAGGTGGTAGGGGCGGGTCAGGGCGAAATAGGGGCCCTTGCCCACCTTGAGGTCGACCAGGCGTTCCTGCAGGCGCGGGTGGACAGTGGTGACGATGCAGAACACGCCCGGCGCCACGCCCTTGCCGATCGAATAATCGACGCAGCCCTTCTTCGAGAGGACGCCGCCATGCTCCTTCGGGATCAGCACGGAAGCAAGCTCGTCCCGCGTGGCGGCGGGGCCGTGCATGCCGGGAATGTCCGGAACGAGGCCGGTGCAGTTGGCGATCGCCACCATCTCCACCATGGTCTTGGAACCGTCGACGAATTCGACGAGCATCCGCGCATTCATGTTGCGCGCCCTGGCCTCCGCCTCGTAGTCGGCGGGAACGGCATCCCATTTCAGCGGGTTGTTCTTGCCCTTGCCGGCGCAGACCACTTCGAGGCCGATGGACTGGGCGAAGCCGATGAGTTCCAGCGTGGCGGCGGGCTCGTCCCCGGCAGCGCCCGTGTAGACCACGCCGGCGCTGCGGGCCTGCTGATGGAGATGGCGGCCGATGGTGATGTCCGCCTCGACGTTCAGCATCACGACATGCTTGCCGTTGGCGATGGCGGCAAGCGCGAATTCGGTTCCGGTGTTGGGGTTGCCGGTGGCGTCGATCACCACGTCGACGCGGCCGGAGCGCGCCAGCGCCTGCGGGTCCGAGGTGATGGCGATGAGGCCACGCTCGATGGCGGCGTCGATGGCGGAGGCGGTTTCGGCATAGGCGGTGCGGTCATCGCCCAGCCCTGCCAGCGCGGCGGCGGCCTTCGCCTGGGGCGGGCGCATCTCGGCCACGGCGCCGAGGCGGAGGCCGGGCATGCGGGCCAGCTGCACCACGAGGTCGGTGCCCATCTGGCCGCAGCCCGCAAGTCCGATGGTGACGGGTCTCCCCGCGTCCGCGCGGGATTTCAGTTCGGCAACGAGCGGGGAGACGCCTGCGATCACGCTTTCTTCTTGCCTTTCTTCTTCGCGGCGGGGGCCTTGCGCGCTGCCTTCTTCGGCGCGTCCCGGCGGACGGGACCGATCACCGACAGCGCGTCGCCCTTGCCGAGCTCATCTGTCTGCTTGCCATATGTCTTAAAGCGGGCGAGGACCGTTGTCATCTGCCGCTCGTTGAGCAGAACGGGCTTTCCGGCCTGGAGTGCCGCCCAGTACTGGTGGCAGAGGGTTTCCACCTCGCCGGCGCGCCACAGGGCCTTGTCGAGGTCCGGCCCGAAGGCGATCTGGCCGTGGTTGGCGAGGAGGCACGCCATGCGGTCCTTCATGGCCTTCAGCATCGCGTCGGACAGCGCCTGCGTGCCATACTCGGCGTAAGTTGCGCAGCGCAGCGTGGTGCCGCCGGCGATGCCGATCATGTAGTGGAAGGGGGGAATGTCCTTCCGGAGGCAGGACAGCGCGGTGGCGTAGATCGAATGCGTGTGGACGACGGCATTCGCTTCCGCGCGGTGCTTGAAGATGTCCATGTGCATGCGCCACTCGGTGGAGGGCAGGTACTCGCCGATGTAGCCGCCCTCGAGGTCCATCTCGACGATGTGCTCGGGCTTCATCCTGTCATAGGGAATGCCCGAGGCCGTCATCAGGAAGCCCTCGGGGGTGCGGACGCTGACATTGCCCGAGGTCCCCTGGTTGATGCCTTCCTCGTTCATCTTCAGGCAGGTTTCGATCACCTTCTCACGGAGCTCGAGATACTTCAGCTTCGGCATGTCCTGTCATTCCCAATGTTGTCGTCGGGACGCGGCTATAGACCGTGTGCTGCTCATCATACAAGTGTGCATGAAGATTGACGCCCATGCGCCGGATGCGAGAGAGTGCCGGAAAACAAGGAAGAAGGCGGCATGAGGGAGAGCAGTCCACGCGGCATCGCGGTCGTCGATGTCGGGTTCACCAACACCAAGATCGCGCTGTTCTCCGGCGCGGGCGAGCTGCTGGCGGAGCGCAAGGCGGCGAGCCGGCACGTGCCCGGTCCGCCCTACCTGCACATCGATCCGGAGCCGATGGTGGCGCTGTGCCGGACGGCCCTTGCCGAACTGGACCGCATCCTCCCAATCGACGCCATCGTGCCGACCGCCCATGGCGCGGCCATGGCCTGCCTGGACGCCGAGGGAAACCTCGCCCTGCCGGTGATGGACTACACCAGCGAGCCCCCGGCGGAGATCGTGGCGGAGTACCGGAAGATCATGCCCTCCTTCGAGGAGGCGCTGTGCCCGCTGCTGCCGCTGGCCCTCACCCACGGGCTGCAGCTCTACTGGCAGCAGCGCATGTGGCCCGAAGCCTTCGCGAAGGTGCGGACGCTGCTGCCCTGGATCCAGTATGTGGGCTTCAGGCTGTCCGGCGTGCCGGTGACCGAAATCTCCTCCATGGCCTGCCAGACGCATCTCCTCGACATCCGCCAGCGGCAGCCCTCGAAGATGGCGCGGGAGCTGGGCTGGGACCGGCTGTTCCCGCGCATGGCCAAGGCCTGGGAGACGATCGGCACGCTGAAACCCGAATTCCGGGGCGAGGGCTTCCGGGGCGAGGCGCGCGTGCTGGGCGGCGTTCACGACTCGACCGCCAATTTCATGCGCTATGTCTGCGCCGGGCTCGACCGCTTCACGCTGGTCTCCACCGGCACCTGGAGCATCAGCTTCGACCCCTCGACCAGCGTCGACGTGCTGGACCCGGCGCGCGACACCAACACCAACACGGACGTGCTGGGCCGCGACGTGTGCTGCAGCCGCTTCTTCGGCGGCAAGGAGTTCGAGGCGGTCTCGGGCGGCGCGCCGGCGGAGGCGGCGTCGCTCGCCTGCGTGGCGGAGCTCGTGGCGCGGGGGACCCTCGCCATCCCCTCCTTCACCATGACGAGCGGGCCGGTCCCGGGCTCGCTCGGCAGGGGCCGTGTGACGGGGCCAGCGCCGGAAAGCGAACGCGAGCGCGCCTCGCTCGCCGCACTTTATTGCGCGCAGATGGTCTCGGAACAGCTCGACTGCATCACCTCGAAGGACGACATCATCGTCGACGGGCCCTTCTCGCAGAACCCCGTGCTGCTGGCCGTGCTGGCGCAGCTGAGGGCCGGGCAGCGGGTGAAGGCCTCGGCGCTCCGCGACGGGACGACGGCGGGGGCCGCCGCCCTGGCGCTGATCGACGGGGAGAGGCTTCCGGCCATCGGGTTGAAGCTTTCCGCCATCGCCCCGGCGACGATTGCGGGGCTCGCCGAATATCACCGCAGATGGAGGGAGATTGCCTATGAGACGCGGTGATGGCGCCCCCTCCAGGGCGTCACCCCGGCGAAGGCCGGAATGACGAACGTAATGGTCAGGGCTGGGAGATGTCGAATGAAGACCGGATTTGCTGCCGTCTTATTGCTCGCCTTCGGCGCCCTGCCCGCCGCCGCCTTCGACTGCGGGAAGGCGAAGACCGCCGTCGAGAAGGCGATCTGCGCCGACCCCGCGCTGAAGCGCCGCGATGACGCGCTCGCCGCCGCCTATGCCGCCGTGAAGGCGGCGGCCCTGCCGGAGGAGCAGAAGGCGCTGGCACAGTCCCAGCGGCGCTGGATCAAGCGGCGGGAATATTGCAGCTACGCCGAGGAGGGGATCGCTCCCTGCGTGGCGGAGGAGACCGCGCAGCGCCTGAGCCTGCTGAGCGGCAGGCCTGAGAGCGGGCCGGGGGCGGATGCGAAGATGGTGCCCGTGTTCCTGGTGCAGGACGGGACACCCCAGCAATGGGACCTCGACATATCGGTGCTGCGTTTCGCCGAGCCCCGGACGCCGGGCGAGATGCTGTTCAACGCCGAGGTGGACAAGGTGCTTGCCGATGCAAAGACGGGCCCGCATGGCGAGGACACCGGCGGCATGATCTATGGCCGCCAGGATGAATTCAGCCTCACCTTTGCCTCGCCCCGGCTTCTCTCCGTCCGGTACGGTTTCTATGTGAACCAGGGCGGGGCGCATGGCATGCATGGCACGACCAACATCAACATCGACATGTCGGCGGGCCGCCTCCTCACGGCGCCGGACCTGCTGCCGGAACCTTCCGCCGCGATCCTGACGCTGTGGTGCAAGCAGCAGGTCGACGCAGAGCGGCGCAAGCGCGTGCCGGATGCCGAGGACGTTCCCTATGACGAGGCGACGCGCGACACGACGATTGCCGCGACGGTGCGGAACCTCGCGAGCTGGAGCATCGGGGAAAAGGAGATCGTGGTGAGCTTCAATCCCTATGACCTCGGCGCCTATGCCGAGGGCGCCTACAGCTGCAGCTTCCCCACGGCGGGGGTGAAGGAACTGGCCGTCCCGGGAAACCCGCTGCCTTAGAGCATGATCCGCAAAGGTGGGAACCACTTTTGCGATAAGATCATGCTCAAACCATTGATCTGGCCCCGCGCGCAAGCCTTGTGCAAGGACGGTTAACCATCTCGCAAATCCTCGGGCGCATGCTGCGGCACGGGTCTGGTGTGTGAGGTGTCGTCATGCGGGTCGTTCACGCGAAGTCTGAAGTGCCGTGCTTTACGCTCGTCTGCCCGGGCTACCGCGCGGCGGGGAGCCATGCCGGGGCTTCCGCCGCGGCGGGACGGCTCGCCTTCACGGTCGGCTCGCAGCTGGTGGCGGAACTCGACGACGGCGACCTTCTCGAAAGCTGGGCGGCGACCGAGGCGCTCTCCGCCGGGGAACTCTCCGAGATGAGCGAGGCGGCGGCGCTGCACCTCATGGAAATCCTGGAGGACGGGCTTCCCGCGGCCGACCTTTCCGAGGCGGTGATCGATGCGGCGGTGGTGTTCCTTCTCGCCATGAAGCGCCACGGCATTTCGGACCCGAAGCGGATTCCCGCCTGCACGGTGATGTGGAACTTGGCCGCGGGGCGGGAACATGTTTCGCTCGGCTCATGAAAAAACGCCCGCCGGACAGGACCCCGCCCGTTTCCGCCCCGGACTATGGCCGCGGCTTGCGCGGCATCGGCTTCAACCTGCTGGTGACGGACGTGCCCCGCGCCGTGCGCTTCGCCACGGAGGTGCTGGGCGCCACCAGCTTCTATGACGACGAGGATTTCGCGGCGCTGCGCTGGAACGGGCAGGACTTCATGTTCCATGCCGACCACGCCTATGGCGGCAATCCGCTGTCGGGGATCGTCGCGGGGCTCACCGCGCGCGGCGCGGGGGTCGAGCTCAGGCTCTATGGCTGCGACCCGGACGCGGCGGAGGCAAAAGCGCGGGAGCTGGGCTTCACCGTGCTCTCAGGCAGCATCGACAAGCCGCACGGGTTGCGCGAATGCATCATCCTCGATGAAGACGGCTACGCCTGGGTTCCGGCCGTGAAGACCCGCTGACGCGCGACCAGTCGAGGACGGCGGTCACGAAGTCCGTGGTGTCGTGCATCGCCTCGTCCAGCAGGGACAGGGGCGTTGCGGGATCGGTCTCGATTTCGCCCAGGGCCTCGCCGTGGTCGATCCGGAAATGCGCGCCGAACTTCTCGCCCAGCCGCTGCATCGGCTGGTTCTCGCGCGCGCAGATCATGTGCAGCTGGTGGATGCCGCGGTTCTGCGCGGCGGTGATGATGCGGTCCATCAGCACCGAGCCCAGGCCATTGTGGCGGTGGGCGGATTCGACCACGAAGGCGGCTTCCGCCATCTCGTCGCCCACGTCATGGAGCGAGCGGAGTTCGGCCGATGCATACATGTCAGGCCCGATGAAGGCGCCATAGATCACGGTGCCGGTGCGCCGGGCGGTGTCCGCATAGGCGTTGAGGAAATTGTCGTTGACCGGGGAGCCGAAGCGGAACTGGCGGGTCTCTGGGTCCAGCCGGAGGAGATGCTGGCGGAATGTCTCCGTTTCGATGGGCCAGAGCTTGCGGATTCGGTAGGTCTGCGGGGGGCGCTTCATGGCATCGGTCTTTCATTCCACCTTAATTTCAGGCGGCGAAATTAAGAGTATGTTGCAGTGCGGCAAAAACCAAGCTCTTGATCCATGCAGTTTTCGCATGGCTTCCTTCGCCCTTGCCGGGCCGCCGGGCTGCTTCTAGTTTGGCCCACCATTTCAGTTTGGAGGATGGCCGGATGGTCAAGGAAATCGGACATTTCGTCGGCGGCAAGCATGTGAAGGGCACGTCGGGCCGCTTCGCCGACGTCTACAACCCCAACACCGGCGAGGTTTCCGCCCGCGTGGCGCTGGCGTCCCCTGCGGAACTCCGCGCCGCGGTGGAGAATGCCAAGGCGGCCCAGCCCGAATGGGCCGCGAAGAACCCGCAGGTGAGGGCGCGCGTGATGATGCGCTTCCTGGAACTTGCCCGCACCCATGCGGAGGAACTGGCAACCCTGATCTCCATGGAGCATGGCAAGACGATTCCGGACGCGCTGGGCGATTTGCAGCGCGGCGTGGAGGTCGTCGAATTCGCCTGCGGCATCCCGCACCTGCTCAAGGGCGAATACACGGACGGCGCGGGCCCCGGCATCGACATGTATTCGATGCGCCAGCCGCTGGGGATCGCCGCCGGCATCACGCCCTTCAACTTCCCCGCCATGATCCCGCTGTGGAAGGCGGCCCCGGCGATCGCCTGCGGCAACGCCTTCATCCTCAAGCCCTCGGAGCGTGACCCGTCCTGCCCGATGCGGCTTGCCGAACTCTTCCTCGAGGCGGGGCTGCCCGCCGGCATCTTCAACGTGGTGAACGGCGACAAGGAGGCCGTCGACGGCATCCTCGACGATCCGGACATCGCGGCGGTGGGCTTCGTCGGCTCCACCCCCATCGCGCAATATGTCTATGGCCGGGCCACCAACAACGGCAAGCGCGCCCAGTGCTTCGGCGGTGCGAAGAACCACATGCTGATCATGCCGGACGCCGACATGGACAAGGCGGTCGATGCGCTGATCGGTGCCGGCTACGGCTCGGCGGGCGAGCGTTGCATGGCGATCTCGGTCGCCGTGCCGGTGGGCGAGGCGACGGCGGACCTGCTGGTCGAGAAGCTGATCCCGCGCGTCGAGAAGCTGAAAGTGGGCCTCTCCACCGACCGCGAGGCCGATTACGGCCCGATCGTGACGAAGCAGGCGCTCGAGCGCGTGAAAGGCTACATCGACGCGGGCGTCAGGGAAGGCGCCAGTCTGCGGGTGGATGGCCGCGGCTTCCGGATGCAGGGCTATGAGAACGGCTATTTCCTCGGCGGCTCGCTGTTCGACAACGTGACGAAGGACATGAAGATCTACAAGGAGGAGATCTTCGGCCCGGTGCTCTCCGTGGTGCGCGCCAAGACCTATGACGAGGGGCTGAAGCTGGTGAACGACCATGAATATGGCAACGGCACCGCGATCTTCACCCGTGACGGCGACACGGCGCGTGACTTCGCCTCGCGTTGCCAGATCGGCATGGTGGGCATCAACGTGCCGATCCCCGTGCCGCTGGCCTACCACACCTTCGGCGGATGGAAGCGCTCGGCCTTCGGCGACCTGAACCAGCATGGGCCCGACTCGATCCGCTTCTACACCAAGACCAAGACGGTGACGGCGCGCTGGCCGTCGGGCATCAAGGAAGGCGCGCAGTTCTCGATCCCCACCATGCGCTGAACGCTCAGGCGGCCCCGGAACAACCGGGGCCGCTCCGCTGTTGGGGGGCATGAGACATACACACGTCGAGATGGGTCTTTCCGCCGCCGAGATCATCGCGCGGCGCCTGCCCGTGATCTGGTGGGGCATGGTGAACCCCACCGCCGCCTCCCAGGCCGAGATCACGAAGATGGTGGTCGAGAAGCAGATGGCCTTCGCCGAGGCCTGCGTGGCCGTTCAGGCAGAGGTGTTCCGCATGTTGCTGGCGCCCTGGACGCCCGCCAGCCCGGACCGCCTCATGCAGGCGGCGCTGGCGCCCTCCGCGCGGCGCGTGAAGGCCAATGTGCGCCGCTTGCGGCGCTAGCGCCTTGGCCTATATGCCTGTCCCATGATGCATGAGACGCCGCTTCCCACCGGATACCATCCGCTGCCGCCCGGCCATCTGGCCAATGTGGTCACCTGCCTCGAGATGTTCGGGAAGCCAGCACTTCGCCCGGCACCCGACGCGGGCTTCACGCTGGAGCGCATGGGAGCCTCGGACACGGACCGCTTCCGCAGCCTGTTCCGCGCCATCGGCCAGGACATCATGTGGTTCTCCCGTCTCGTCATGGCGGAGGAAAAGCTGGCGGGCATCATCGGCCATCCGGACGTGCACTGCCACGCGCTGGTGAAGGAGGGCCGCGACATCGGCCTTCTCGAACTCGACTTCCGGGAGGAGGGCACATGCGAGCTCTCCTTCTTCGGTGTCGTTCCCTCCGCGGTGGGCGGCGGCGCGGGCCGCTACCTGATGAACGAGGCGCTGGAGCGCGCCTGGGGCCGCCCCATCTCGCGCCTCTGGGTGCACACCTGCACCTTTGACCACCCGAACGCGCTGGGCTTCTACCAGCGCTCCGGCTTCCGGCCCTATGCGGTCATGGTGGAGGTCCACCAGGACCCGCGCCTCACCGGGCACCTCCCGAAGGAGGCGAGCCCGAATGTGCCTTTATTGGGTGACACCACTCTTTAGGCGTCACCCTGGCGAAGGCCGGGATGACGCTATGGGTGGACACCGCGCGGAAAGACAGCTGGATCCCGGCCTGCGCCGGGATGACGCCGCTCAAAGTCATCGCTTCTTTACCGCCGCCCCTTACCCTTCCGCCCCATGTCCGACTTCGCCCTGAGCCTCGCGCCCGATGCCGCCGCTGCCGCGCAAGGCTGGCTTGCGAGCCTGAAATCCGAGCGGCGCATGTCGCCTGCGACGCTCGAGGCCTATGCGCGGGACGTCGGGCAGTTCGCGACGTTCATGGCCAATCACCTCGGCGCGCCCCCTTCGAACAAGGACCTGGCGGAGCTCACCGTCTCGGACTTCCGCGCCTTCCTGGCGCGGCGGCGGACCGAGGGTGTGGAGAGCCGCACGCTGGCCCGCCAGCTTTCGAGCCTGCGCTCCTTCTACCGCTTTGCGGAGAAGCAAGGACTGTTCCGCAACCCCGCGCTCTCCGCCATCCGCTCGCCCAAGCTGCCGCATGCGGTGCCGAAGCCGCTGCCGCCCGAGAAGGCCCAACGCCTCGTGAAGGCCGACGTGCTGGCGACGGAGGAGACGCCGCGCTGGGTGCTGGCGCGCGACCAGGCGGTTCTGACGCTGCTCTATGCCTGCGGCCTGCGCATTTCCGAGGCGCTGGGGCTGACGCCAACGCAGACCGGCCAACCCGTGCTCACCGTCACCGGCAAGGGCAACAAGACGCGCATCGTGCCGCTGCTGCCGGTGGCGCGTGAGGCGGTGGCGCTCTATCTCGATCTCTGCCCCTTCCCGCTTTCGCCGAAGCAGCCGATGTTCCGGGGCGTGAAGGGCGGGCCGCTCAACGCGCGCAACATCCAGCTCCTGATCGCCAGGCTCAGGGGCGCGCTGGGGCTTCCCGAAACGGCGACGCCGCACGCGCTGCGCCATTCCTTCGCCACGCATCTCCTCGCCAATGGCGCGGACTTGCGCGTGATCCAGGAGCTGCTGGGCCATGCCAGCCTCTCCACCACGCAGGTCTATACGGAGGTGAACCGGGCGCATCTGCTGGAGCAATACCGCAAGGCTCATCCGCGCGCGTGAGGGTGGAAGTCCGTCCGGGCCCGGGCTAGATTCGCCGCCATGCCTGTCATCCGAACCGTTCATCCCGATATCAAGCTTCCCGCTCATGCCTCCGTCTGCATCATCGGCGGCGGTGTTGCGGGTGTGTCCACCGCATTGGAACTCGCCGAGCGCGGCATCGACGTGGTGCTGCTCGAAAAGGGCGAGATCGCCGCCGAGCAGTCCAGCCGGAACTGGGGCTGGTGCCGCCAGATGGGGCGCGATCCGCGCGAGATTCCGCTGATCAAGGTCTCGCTCTCAATCTGGGACGGGATGAACGCGCGCATTGGCGGTGAGACGGGTTTCACCCGCTGCGGCATCCTCTATCTCTGCGAAAACGAGGAGCAGCTTGCCGCCAAGAGCGACTGGTACGAGAAGAACGCGAAGCCTGCCGGGCTGTCCAGCCGGATGATCACCGCCAAGGAGGCGAATGAGCTGCAGCCCGGCTGCACCAGGCCGTGGAAGGGCGCGCTCTACACCCCCGACGATGCCCGCGCCGAGCCCTTCGTGGCCGTGCCGCTGATGGCGGAAGCGCTGAAGAAGAAGGGCGGCAAGGTCTTCACCCGCTGCGCGGTGCGGGGGCTCGAGACGAAGGGCGGGCGCGTGTCCGCAGTGGTGACGGAGAAGGGCACGATCGCCTGCGACACGGTGGTGCTGGCGGGCGGGGCATGGTCACGCCGCTTCTGCGGCAACCTTGGCATAGCACTTCCGCAACTCACCGTGATCAACTCTGTGATGCGCACGGAGCCCCTCGACACGGGGCTTACCCGCACCTGCTCGGGCGGGCACTTCACCTTCCGCAAGCGCATGGATGGCGGCTACACCGTCACCCACAATCATTTCTCGGTGGCGGATATCGTGCCGGACAGCTTCCGGCTGTTTGGCGATTTCCTGCCGGCGCTGATGCTGGACTGGAAGGGGCTGAGGCTGAGGCTCGGCAAGCGCTTCATCGACGAGGCGAAGCTCAAGCGCCGCTGGGCGCTGGACGAGGTTTCGCCCTTCGAGCAGGTGCGCATCCTCGATCCGGAGCCCGTGCGGGACATTCTGGACGACGCCGAGAAACACCTGAAGGACTACTATCCGGCGTTCAAGCCGATGAAGATCGCAGAGCGCTGGGCGGGCTGCATCGACGCCGTGCCGGACGCGGTGCCGATCATCTCCAAGGTGGAGAAGCTTCCGGGCTTCCACCTGTGCACCGGCTTCTCCGGCCATGGCTTCGGGCTTGGACCGGGTGCGGGCAGGCTGATGGCGGAGATCGTGACGGGCGAGAGCCCCTGCGTGGACCCGTCGCCCTTCCGCTACACGCGCTTCTTCGACGGATCGAAACCGCGGCCGACGACGGGGCTGTAGCCGATCTTGCCGTCACCCCGGCGAGAAGGCCGGGGTCCAGCTAAGGGAGGCTGCCACGCGGAAAGGAAGCTGGATCCCGGCCTTCGCCGGGATGACGCCCCTTCAAAATCACGAATGGATCGCGCGGCCCGCCACGGCGAGTGCTGCTTCCTTCACCGCTTCCGACAGCGTCGGGTGGGCGTGGCAGGTGCGGGCGAGGTCTTCGGCCGAGCCGCCGAATTCCATCAGCACGGCGGCCTCGTGGATCAGCTCGCCCGCCATGGGGCCGACGATGTGAACGCCCAGCACGCGGTCCGTCTTGGCATCCGCCAGCACCTTGACGAAACCGTCCGTCGTCTGGTTGGCCTTGGCGCGGCCGTTGGCGAGGAACAGGAACTTGCCGGCCTTGTAGTCCGCACCCTCGGCCTTGAGCTCCTCCTCCGTCTTGCCGACGGCTGCGACTTCGGGTGCCGTGTAGACCACGCCGGGGATGATGCCGTAATTCACGTGGCCCGCCTGACCCGCGAGGATTTCGGCGAGCGCGATGCCTTCATCCTCCGCCTTGTGGGCGAGCATGGGGCCCTTGATGACGTCGCCGATGGCGTAGATGCCGGGAACGTTCGTGGCGTAATGGGCGTCGACTTCGACGCGGCCGCGATTGTCGAGCTTCACGCCGGCGGCCTCGAGTCCCAGGCCCTCGGTGTAGGGCACGCGGCCCACGGCGACGAGCACGACATCCGCCTCGATTGCTTCGGCGGCACCGCCCGCGGCGGGCTCGACCGAGAGCGTGACCTTGCCCTCACCCTTCGCGGCGCCCGTGACCTTGGAGCCGAGCCGGAAGGCGAAGCCCTGCTTCTGCAGCATGCGCTGGAAGGTCTTGGCCACGTCCAGGTCCATGCCGGGCAGGATGCGGTCCAGATATTCGATGACCGTCACCTTGGCGCCGAGCCGCGCATAGACGGAGCCGAGTTCCAGGCCGATGACGCCCGCGCCGATCACGGCGAGGCGCTGGGGAACTTCCTTTAGCGCCAGCGCGCCTGTGGAGGAGACGATGCGCTCCTCGTCGATGTCGATGCCCTTCAGCTTCGCGACGTCGGAGCCGGTGGCGATGACGATGGTCTTCGTGTCGATCACCTCATCGCCGACGGCCACCTTGCCGGGGCCCGCGATCTTGCCGGTGCCGTGGAAGACGGTGACCTTGCTCTTCTTGAGCAGGAAGTCGATGCCCTTGGTGTTGCCGTCGATCGCCTCCTGCTTGAAGGCCAGCATCTTGGCGAAATCATAGGACGGCTCGACCTTGATGCCCATCTTGGCGAAGGAGTGCTTCGATTCGGCGAAGAGCTCGGAGGCGTGCAGCAGGGCCTTGGACGGGATGCAGCCGACGTTGAGGCAGGTGCCGCCGTGGCTTCCCCGTTTCTCGACCACGGCCACCTTGAGGCCGAGCTGGGCCGCGCGGATGGCCGAGACATAGCCGCCGGGGCCGGTGCCGATGATGGTGACGTCGAACTGGTTCGCCATGGTGTTGTTCCTGTTCTTCAGCAGCGCCCGCCGGCCACGGGGATGATGGAGCCGGTGACATAGGAGGATTGGTCGGAGCAGAGCCAGAGGATGGCGTCCGCCACTTCCTCCGCCTTGCCCTCGCGCTTCATGGGGATGGCGTTGCGCATCAGCTGGACGCGGCCCTTGATGCCCGACGCGTCATGGATCTCGGTGTCGATGATGCCGGGGCGGATGGCGTTGACGCGCACGCCCTCGGCGGCGACCTCGCGGCCGAGCCCGATGGTGAGCACGTCGACGGCGCCCTTGCTGGCGCCATATTCGACGCCGAAGGCCGGGGCGCCATGATAGGCGGCGGCAGACGACATGTTGACGATCGCGCCGCCCTGGCCGCCATGCTTCGTCGACATGCGCTTCACGGCCTCGCGCGCGCAGAGGATGGAGCCCATCACGTTGACGTCTATGATGCGCCGGATGCGCTCCGTGCTCATCTCGTCCAGCCGGTTTTCGCGGTCCATCACGCCGGCATTGTTGACCAGCACCTTGAGGGTGCCGAGCTTGTCGGACTCCGCGAAGAGGGCGAGGATGTCGGCCTCCTGCGAGACGTCGCCCCTGACGGCGACGGCCTTGCCGCCTGCGGCCGCGATGGCGTTCACCACCTCATTGGCGGCGGCTTCGTTGGACGCGTAGTTGACGACGACGGTGTAGCCCGCCTGGCCCAGCTTCAGGGCGGCGGCCCTGCCGATGCCGCGGCTTCCGCCGGTGACGATGGCGATGTTGGTCATGCGCTTCCTTCCCTTGCTCTCGTTTTGTCCGTCACCCCGGCGAAGGCCGGGATGACGGCATGAGGGGCCGGGATGACGGCCCCTCTGAATCAGAGGTCCAGGATCGTCCGCTGCGGATCCTCGAGGTTCTCCTTCACGCGCACCAGGAAGGTGACGGCTTCCTTGCCGTCGACGATGCGGTGGTCGTAGGAGAGGGCGAGGTACATCATCGGGCGCACCACGATCTGGCCGTTCACCACCATCGGGCGCTCCTGGATCTTGTGCATGCCGAGGATGCCGGACTGCGGCGCGTTGAGGATCGGCGTCGACATGAGCGAGCCGTAGACGCCGCCGTTGGAGATGGTGAAGGTGCCGCCCTGCATCTCGGCGATCTGCAGCTGGCCGTCACGGGCGCGGCGGCCGAAGTCCGCGATGGTCTTCTCGACGCCCGCGAAGGAGAGATTGTCCGCGTCCCGCAGAACGGGGACGACGAGGCCCTTCTCGGTGCCGACCGCGACGCCGATGTGATAGAAGTTCTTGTAGACGATGTCGTCGCCGTCGATCTCGGCGTTGACCGCCGGGATTTCCTTTAGCGCCTGGATGCAGGCCTTCACGAAGAAGCTCATGAAGCCGAGCTTCACGCCGTGCTTCTTCTCGAACAGGTCCTTGTACTGGTTCCTGAGCGCCATCGTCGCGGTCATGTCCACCTCGTTGAAGGTGGTCAGCATCGCGGCAGTGTTCTGCGCATCCTTCAGGCGGCGCGCGATGGTGAGGCGGAGCCTCGACATGCGCACGCGCTCCTCGCGCGCGGCATCCGTCGGGGCGGAAGGGGCACGCGGTGAAGCAGGGGCAGGGGCCGGCGCGGGCGGGATGACGAGCGGCTTCGCCTCCGCCGCGGGCTTTTCCAGATGCGCGATCACGTCGCCCTTGGTCAGGCGGCCGTCCTTGCCGGTACCGGCGAGGCCCGTGGTGTCCACCTTGTTCTCTTCCACCAGCTTGCGCACGGCGGGGGAGAGCGGTGCATCCGCTGCCTTGGGCGCGGCGGGTGCCGGCGCTTCCGCCTTCTTCGGCGCCTCGGCGGCCTTCGCGGCCACGGCGCCCGCAGCACCTTCCTCGATCATGCCGAGCAGGGCGCCGACATTCACCGTGGTGCCGGGCTGCGCGTCGATGGAGGAGAGCTTGCCGGAGGCGGGTGCCGGAACTTCGACGGTGACCTTGTCGGTTTCGAGCTCGACCAGCGGCTCGTCCGCCTTCACGGCATCGCCCGCCTGCCTGAACCACTTCGCAATCGTCGCCTCGGTGACCGATTCACCCAGAGCCGGAACGCGGATTTCCTTTGCCATCTGTCAATGTCCCTTAAGCTTTGCCGTCGCTGAGCGCTTCGTCGAGGAACGCCTTCAGTTCCTTGACGTGCCTGCTCATCAGGCCAGTTGCGGTGGAGGCCGAGGCCGAGCGCCCGGCGTAGCGCGGACGCGTGTTCTTCGCCCCGATGAAGTCGAGCACGCGCTCGATGTTGGGCTGCACGAAGCTCCATGCGCCCATGTTGTAGGGCTCTTCCTGGCACCATACGAACTCCGCACCCTTGAAGCGCGAGAGGATGTTGATGAGCGCCTTGTGCGGCCAGGGATAGAGCTGCTCCACGCGGAGCAGGTAGACGTCGGTGAGGCCGCGCTTCTCGCGCTCGTCATAGAGGTCGTAATAGACCTTGCCGGTGCAGAGGATGACGCGGCGGATCTTGTCGTCCGGCTGGAGCTTGATCGCCTCGCCCGGGACCATCTCCGCATCGTCCCACAGAAGGCGATGGAAGGAGGTGCCCTCGTCCATCAGGGAGAGCGGCGAGGTGGCGCGCTTGTGGCGCAGCAGCGACTTCGGCGTCATGATGATCAGCGGCTTGCGGATGTCGCGCTTCAGCTGACGCCTGAGGATGTGGAAGTAGTTGGCGGGCGTGGTGCAGTTCGCCACCTGCATGTTGTCTTCCGCGCACATCTGCAGATAGCGCTCGAGGCGGGCGGAGGAATGCTCCGGCCCCTGGCCCTCATAGCCGTGCGGCAGCAGCACGGTGAGGCCCGACATGCGCAGCCACTTGCGTTCGCCGCTCGAGATGAACTGGTCGAACACCACCTGCGCGCCGTTGGCGAAGTCGCCGAACTGCGCTTCCCAGATGGTGAGGGTGTTGGGCTCCGCCAGCGAGAAGCCATATTCGAAGCCCAGCACCGCCTCTTCCGAGAGCATGGAGTTGATGGCGTCGATCTTGATCTTCTGGTCCTTCACCAGATGGTTCAGCGGCGTGTAGCGCTTCTCCGTTTCCTGGTCGACCAGCACCGCGTGGCGCTGCGAGAAGGTGCCACGCTGCACGTCCTGGCCGGAGAGGCGGATGGGGAAGCCCTCCATGAGCAGCGTGCCGAAGGCGAGGTGCTCCGCCATGGCCCAGTCGAGGCCGGTGCCCTCCTCCATCATCTTGCGGCGCGCGTCGAGCACGCGCTGCATGGTGCGGTGGACCTTGAAGGTCTTCGGGATCTTGGTGAGCTTGAGGCCGATCTCGCGCAGCCTGTCGACCGCGACGCCGGTATCGCCCTTGCGCGGCTCCTCATGGTCCTTCGCGGCCTTGAGGCCGGCCCAGCGGCCGTCCAGCCAGTCCGCCTTGTTGGCCTTGTAGTTCTCGGCCACGGAGAAATTGTCGTCCAGCGTCCTGCGATAGGCGGCCTTCATGGCGTCGAGCTCGTCCTGCGAGAGCACGCCCTGCTCGACGAGGCGCTTGCCGTAGAGCGTCACGACGGTGGGCTGCGTCGCGATGCGCTTGTACATCAGCGGCTGGGTGAAGGCCGGCTCGTCCGTCTCGTTGTGGCCGAAGCGGCGGTAGCAGAACATGTCGATGACGACCGGCTTCTTGAACTTCTGCCGGAACTCGGTGGCGATCTTCGCGGCATAGACGACCGATTCCGGGTCATCGCCGTTGCAGTGGAAGATCGGCGCCTCGATCATCTTGGCGACGTCGGAGGGGTAGGGCGAGGAGCGCGACCAGTGCGGCGCCGTGGTGAAGCCGATCTGGTTGTTGACGATGAAATGGATGGAGCCGCCGCAGCGGTGGCCGCGCAGGCCCGACAGGCCGAAACATTCCGCCACCACGCCCTGGCCCGCGAAGGCCGCGTCGCCATGGATGAGGAGGGGGAGCACCGAGGTGCGCTCCTTGTCGTTGCGCTGGTCCTGCTTGGCGCGCGCCTTGCCGAGCACCACGGGATCGACGATCTCCAGATGCGACGGGTTGGCGGTGAGCGACAGGTGCACCGTGTTGTTGTCGAAGGCGCGATCCGACGACGAGCCGAGGTGATACTTCACGTCGCCCGAGCCTTCCACCTCGTCAGGGGTCGAGGAGCCGCCCTTGAATTCGTGGAAGATGGCCGAGAAGGGCTTCGACATCACGTTGGCCAGCACGTTGAGGCGGCCGCGATGCGCCATGCCCAGCACGATTTCCTTGAGGCCCAGCTGGCCGCCGCGCTTGATGATCTGCTCGAGTGCCGGGATCATCGATTCGCCGCCGTCGAGGCCGAAGCGCTTGGTGCCGGTGTATTTGACGTTGAGGAACTGCTCGAAGCCTTCCGCCTCGATCAGCTTGTTGAGGATGGCCTTCTTGCCTTCCTTCGTGAAGCTGATGGACTTGTCGGCCCCTTCGATGCGCTCCTGGATCCAGGCCTTCTGCTCCGGGTCCGAGATGTGCATGAACTCCACACCCAGCGTGCCGCAATAGGTGCGCTTCAGGATGTCGACGATCTGGCGGATGGTGGCGTGCTCGAGGCCCAGCACCTTGTCGAGGAAGATCGGCCGGTCCAGGTCGGCTTCGGTGAAGCCATAGGTGGCGGGATCGAGTTCCGGGTGGGTCTCCGGCTCCTTGAGGCGGAGCGGGTCGAGGTCCGCCGCGAGATGGCCACGCATGCGGTAGGCGCGGATCATCATCAGCGCACGGACGGAATCCATGGTGGCCTTGCGCACGTCCTCGGCCGAGAGGCCGGGCGCCTTCGCTTCGGCGGGGGCCGCGCCCTTGGCGGGCTTGGCCGCAGGCGCGGCGGGCCAGTTGCCGTCCAGCGCCGAGACGAGTTCGCCGGATTCAGGCCGCGGCCAGTCCTTGCGCTGCCATGACGGGCCGGTCACCTGCGCGGCGCTGTCCTCGAGGCCGGCAAAGAATTGCCGCCAGTGCGGGTCCACGGCGGCCGGGTTCTCGAGATATTTTGCGTAAAGCTGCTCGATGTATTGGGCGTTGCCGCCATAGAGGAAGGAGGTTTGCTCGAAGGCGGTTGTGAGATCGGTCTTGTTCATCCCATTTTCCTCTGTTGGCGGCTCCCCCGCGCGGGGCACGGGGGAGCTTAACTCTCGAAGGTTGAAGCTTTCTTCAGCCCTTCAGCTTCTTGACGAGCGTCTTGCCCAGCAAAGCGGGCGAATCCGCGACGGCGATGCCGGCCGCCTTCATCGCCTCGATCTTCGACTCGGCCCCGCCCTTGCCGCCGGAGATGATGGCGCCGGCATGGCCCATGCGGCGGCCCGGAGGCGCGGTGCGGCCGGCGATGAAGCCCGCCATCGGCTTCTTCTTCTTGGACTTGGCGATGAACTCCGCCGCGTCCTCCTCGGCGGAACCGCCGATCTCGCCGATCATGATGATCGATTCCGTCTCATCGTCCGCCAGGAACATTTCCAGCATGTCGATGAATTCGGTGCCCTTGACGGGATCGCCGCCGATGCCCACGGCGGTGGTCTGGCCGAGGCCCTCCTGCGTGGTCTGGAACACGGCCTCATAGGTGAGCGTGCCAGAGCGCGAGACGATGCCGACGGAGCCCTTCTTAAAGATGTTGCCGGGCATGATGCCGATCTTGCACTCGTTCGGCGTCAGCACGCCGGGGCAGTTCGGCCCGATGAGGCGGGATTTGGAGCCCGACAGCGCGCGCTTGACCTTCACCATGTCCATCACCGGAATGCCTTCCGTGATGCAGACGATCAAGGGGATCTCGGCGTCGATCGCCTCGAGGATGGCATCCGCCGCGAACGGCGGCGGCACGTAGATCACGGAGGCGTCGGCACCCGTGGCCTGCCTGGCGTCCCACACCGTGTCGAAGACGGGGAGGCCGATGTGCTTCGAGCCGCCCTTGCCCGGTGTCACGCCCGCCACCATCTGCGTGCCATAGGCGATGGCCTGCTCGGTGTGGAAGGTGCCGTTGTTGCCGGTGATGCCCTGGCAGATGACTTTGGTTGCCTTGTTGACGAGAATGGACATCAGGCCGCTTCCTTCACAGCTTTGACGATCTTGGACGCCGCGTCATCGAGGTCGTCGGCGGGAATGACGTTCAGGCCGGACTCGCCGATGATCTTCTTGCCGAGGTCCACGTTGGTGCCTTCGAGGCGCACGACGAGCGGCACCTTGAGGCCGACTTCCTTCACCGCGGCGATGACGCCCTCGGCGATCACGTCGCACTTCATGATGCCGCCGAAGATGTTGACGAGAATGCCCTTCACCTTCGGGTCGGCGGTGATGATCTTGAAGGCCGCCGCCACCTTCTCCTTGGAGGCGCCGCCGCCGACGTCGAGGAAGTTGGCGGGCTCCGCGCCATAGAGCTTGATGATGTCCATGGTCGCCATGGCGAGGCCGGCACCATTCACCATGCAGCCGATGGAACCATCGAGCGCCACATAGGAGAGGTCGAACTTGGAGGCTTCGATCTCCTTCGGGTCCTCTTCGCTCAAGTCGCGGAGTTCCTTGATCTCGGGGTGGCGGTCGAGCGCGTTCGAGTCGAAGTTGATCTTGGCGTCGAGGCAGATCAGCTTGCCGTCATTGGTGACGACGAGCGGGTTGATCTCGAGCAGGCTCATGTCCTTCTCGACGAAGGCCTTGTAGAGCTGGCCGATCATCTTCACGCACTGCTTGACCTGGTCGCCCTCGAGCTTGAGGGCCGCGGCGATGCGGCGGCCGACATAGCCCGAGTAGCCGGCGGCGGGATCGACCTGCACGGTGATGATCTTCTCCGGCGTGGCATGCGCCACTTCCTCGATGTTCATGCCGCCTTCGGTGGAGGCGATGAAGGCCACCTTCGAGGTTTCGCGGTCGACGAGGATGGAGAGGTAGAGCTCGCGGGCGATCGCCGTGCCTTCCTCGATGTAGAGCCGCTGCACCAGCTTGCCCTCGGGGCCCGTCTGGTGGGTGACGAGCGTCATGCCCAGCATGCGGGTGGCTTCCGCCTTCACGTCGTCGATGGACTTCACCACCTTGACGCCGCCGCCCTTGCCGCGGCCGCCCGCGTGGATCTGGGACTTCACGACCCAGACCGGGCCGCCGAGCGTCTCGGCCGCCTTCACCGCCTCATCGACCGTGAAGGCCGGGATGCCGCGGCCGGTGGCCACGCCGAAGCCGCGGAGCACTTCCTTGGCTTGATATTCATGAATGTTCATATGCGACCTCGCTTTACCTGCGCGTCAACCGTTCAGGCCAGATCCGGGGCGATGGTCTTCGCCGCGGCCATCAGGCCGTGGACGGCATCGACCGACTTCTTGAAGCCCACCTTGTCCTCTTCGTTCAGCGCGATCTCGGCGATGCGCTCCACGCCATTCTCGCCGATCACCACGGGCACGCCGACATAGGTGTCGGTCACGCCATACTGGCCTGTGAGGTGGGCCGCGCAGGGCAGCAGCCGCTTCTTGTCCTTGAGGTAGCTTTCCGCCATGGCGATGGCCGAGGTGGCGGGGGCGTAATAGGCGGAACCCGTCTTGAGCAGGCTCACGATCTCGGCGCCGCCGTCACGCGTGCGCTGCACGATCTTGTCGATCTTCTCCTGGGTGGACCAGCCCATCTTGATGAGGTCCGGAACCGGGATGCCGGCGACGGTGGAATAGCGCGTCAGCGGCACCATCGTGTCGCCGTGGCCGCCCAGCACGAAGGCGGTCACGTCCTCCACGGAGACGTTGAATTCCTCGGCCAGGAAGTGGCGGAAGCGGGCGCTATCGAGCACGCCGGCCATGCCGACCACCTTGTTCGTCGGCAGGCCCGAGTACTTCTGCAGGGCCCAGACCATGACGTCCAGCGGGTTGGTGATGCAGATGACGAAGGAGTTGGGGGCATGCTGGCGGATGCCGGCGCCGACGGACGCCATCACCTTCAGGTTGATGCCGAGGAGGTCGTCGCGGCTCATGCCGGGCTTCCGGGGCACACCGGCCGTCACGATGCAGACGTCGGCACCGGCGATCGCCTCATAGGAATTGGCGCCGGAGAGCTTCGCGTCGAAGCCCTCGACCGGGCCGGACTGGGCGAGGTCGAGCGCCTTGCCCTGGGGCATGCCTTCGGCGATGTCGAAAATGACGATGTCGCCAAGTTCCTTGAGGGCAGCGAGATGCGCGAGCGTGCCGCCGATCATGCCACCGCCGATCAACGCGATTTTCTTCCGAGCCATGTCTGAATGTCCTTCTTGAGGCGAGCCGTCAGGTCGTTTTGCAATGCAAAAGCGACGCTGGTGTAGACCCTCTCTGTATCACCTTCAAGACGCGCAGCTAGTCAATTCGGACTAGGAACTTGACCAAAACGTCAAGTTTCGGCGATTTTTTTGCCCCACCAGGAGGCCGACTGCATCTCCTTCAGGCGGGAGACCGTCCTGCCGAATTCGAAGGCATGATCGCCCGCCGGATAGATGCTCTCCGGCGGCTCGGCGGAGGTGGCGACGAGCTTGACCTTGCCGTCATAGAGCGTGTCGATGAGCAGCACGAAGCGCTTGGCCTCGTTGCGGCGCTCAGGCCCCAGCGCCGGGATGTGCTCGAGGAACAGGATCTGGAAGGCCTGGGCCAGCGCCAGATAGTCCGGCGGGCCCAGCGGCTTCTCGCAGAGGTCGCAGAAGGTGAAGCGGGCACAACCATGCGCCGCCTGCGGCACGTGCAGCTTGCGGCCCAGCACGTCGATGTCCATGGGCTCGCCCCGCTCCGTGTCGGTGAGGCGGACCCACAGGTCCTGGAGGCGGCGGTCGGCCTCGGCCGAGAGGGGGGCGAGGAAGGTCTCATGCGCCTTGACGCGGCCCAGCCGGTAGTCCGTCGGGCTGTCGAGCGAGACGACGTCGAGGCGCTCGCCGATGAGCTTGATGAAGGGCAGGAAGAGTTGGCGGTTGAGGCCGTTCCGGTAGAGGTCGTCCGGCTTCAGGTTGGAGGTGGTGACGATCACCGTGCCATGGGCCAGCAGCCCCTCGAACAGGCGGCCGACGATCATGGCGTCGGCGATGTCGGTCACCTGCATCTCGTCGAGGCAGAGGAGGCGGGCGTCCTTCGCGATGGCCCTGGCGACGGGGGCGATCGCATCCTGGGTGTGGGACTGGCGCGCCAGGTGCAGGCGCTTGTGCACCTCCTGCATGAAGGCGTGGAAATGCACCCGGCGCTTCGGGCTCACCTCCGCCACGGCATGGAACAGGTCCATCACCATGGTCTTGCCGCGCCCGACCTCGCCGTGGATGTAGAGGCCCTTCGGTGGGGGCGGCGCCTTCTTGAACAGGCCGAAGAGGCCGGGGGAGGGCGCGGCGTCCTTCAGCTTGGCGGCAAGCTGGTCCAGCTTTTCGACGACCGGCCGCTGCGCGGCATCGGGCTTGATGTCGCCTGCCTCGCGGCGGCGGTCGTATTCGGCGAGGATGGCGGGCATTGCAGCCTGTTGTTTGGGGCCGTCATCCCGGCGAAGGCCGGAATCCAGCTTTCCACGGGGGAGCGCCCAAAGCGGGACCCCGGCCTTCGCCGGGGTGACGCCAGCAATGGGGTGTGGTGACTTACAGCGTCTGGCCGGTCTTCTTCCAGTCGGCGAGGAACTGCTCGATGCCCTTGTCGGTCAGCGGGTGCTTGACCAGCGACTTGATGACGGCGGGTGGGCAGGTGGCGACGTCGGCGCCGATGAGCGCCACCTGCTTCACATGGAGCGCGGTGCGCACCGAGGCGGCGAGGATTTCCGTGTCGAAGGCGTAATTGTCATAGATCTGGCGGATCTCGGCGATGAGGTCCGTGCCCTCGAGGTGGATGTCGTCCAGCCTTCCGACGAAGGGGGAGATGAAGGTGGCGCCGGCCTTGGCGGCCAAGAGCGCCTGGTTGGCCGAGAAGCACAGCGTGACGTTGACCATGCAGCCGTCGGAGGAGAGCGACTTGCAGGCCTTGAGGCCGTCGAGCGTCAGGGGCACCTTGATCGCCACGTTCTTGGCGATCTTCCGCAAGTCCGCCGCCTCGCGCATCATGCCTTCGTAATCGAGCGAGACGACCTCGGCCGAGACCGGGCCTTCGACGAGGCCGCAGATCTCCGCGATCACGTCCTTGAACTGGCGGCCGGACTTGGCGATCAGCGAGGGGTTCGTCGTGACGCCATCGAGGAGGCCGAGGTCGGCCAGTTCCTTGATGTCCTTCACTTCGGCGGTATCGGCAAAGAATTTCATGGGATTTGTCGTCCTTCCTTCTGCGGCGGAGCCTTAACGCCCGCGCCGGTCCAAATCAATCGGGGATCATGGCCGCACTGGAGGCGCGCGGCCTCGCACAGGGCGGCGGTCAGCTTCGAGAGGTCGGCCTGGGGAAGCGGCCTCTGGTCCAGCGCGGTGACGGGGCGGATGAAGCGCAGGCTGTTGGTGAGGAAGACGGCGTCCGCCTGGCCGATCTCCTCAGGCCTTACGGCGCGCTCCTCCGCCGCCATGCCGAGATGGGCCGCGGAATGGATCAGCGTCTGGCGCATCACCCCCGTCAGGATGCCCTGGTCGCGCGCCGGGGTGACCAGCGTTTCGCCTTTCAGCAGGAAGACATTGGCGATGGTCGAGCAGGCGACATGGCCCTCGGTGTTGAGGAGGAGGGCGTCCTCCATACCATGGCTCGCGGCCTCGCGCGCGGCGGCGACGTTGTCGATGTAGGAGAGGGTCTTGAGGCGGGAGGAGACGCTGTGCGGGTTGCGGCGGATCGCCGTGGAGCTGAGCGCCACCGGCCTGAACATCAGCGAGGGATCGAAGGGATCGAGCGTCAGCAGCAGGCTGGGGCTGCCGCCATTGGCGCCGAGCCCGCGCACGGAACTGCCGCGCGTGAGGGTGACGCGCAGCACCTGGTGGGTCTGCGGGGCGCCGTCGAGCAGGTCCTCCAGCGCATCGTCCAGCACGTCACGGTCGAAGCCGATGCCGAGTTCCTTCGCCGCCGCCTCGAGCCGGGCGAAATGCATGTTGCCCCAGAGCGGCTTGCGGTTGACGGCGAGGATGGTCTCGAACAGCCCGTCCCCCAGCAGCAAGCCACGGTCGCCCCGGTCCACGGGCAATGGCCCCTCGACCAGTGACCCGTTGAACCAGGTGCGGCTCATCGCGCCACCTTCAGGAAGTTGCGCAGCATGTCGTAGCCCCCTTCCGTCAGGATCGATTCGGGGTGGAACTGTACGCCATGGGTGGGGTGGGATTTGTGGCGCAGCCCCATGATCTCGCCCTCGTCGCTGCGGGCCGTCACCTCCAGCGGCGTGTCGCGCCCTTCGAGTTCCACGATGAGCGAGTGGTAGCGCCCGGCGCTGAAGCGCTGCGGCAGGCCTTCGAAAACGCCCTTGCCGTCATGGTTGATTTCGGAACTGTCGCCGTGCATCGGGCGCCTGGCGCGCTTCACGAGGCCGCCGAAGACCTCGCCCATCACCTGGTGGCCGAGGCAGATGCCGAGGATGGGGAGCCTGCCCGACCAGTCCCGCACGATGTCCATCGACTGGCCCGCCTCATGCGGCGTGCAGGGGCCCGGCGAGATGACGATGGCCTTGGCGGCGGCAAGGTCCTCAGCCGTCACCTCGTCGTTGCGCACCACCCGCGTGGCCTCGCCCAGCTCCTCGAAATAGCGGGCCACGTTGTGGACGAACGAGTCGTAATTGTCGACGATGAGGATCATGGGCGGAAGGCCTCCATGATCCGCCGGATCTTGGTGAGGCTCTCCTCGTACTCCGCCGCTGGCTGCGAGCGCGCGGTGATGCCGCCGCCGCCCTGGACCCGCGCCACGCCGCCTGAAAACTGCGCCGTGCGGATGGCGATGTTGAGGTCGGTGCGGCCATTGAAGCCGATATAGCCGATGGTACCGCAATAGACGCCGCGCGGGGCGCGCTCGATCTCCGCGATGATCTCCATGGCGCGGATCTTCGGTGCCCCCGTGATCGAGCCGCCCGGGAAGGTGGCGCCGATCAGGCCGCCCACGCCGACACCGTCCTTCAGTTCGCTCGTGATGACCGAGACGAGGTGGTGGACATTGGCATAGGTCTCCAGCCCGCAGAGCACGGGCACCTTCACGGTGCCGGGCTTCGAGACGCGGGAGAGGTCGTTCCGCAGGAGATCGACGATCATCACGTTCTCCGCGCGGTCCTTGCGGCTCGAGGTGAGGTCGGCGATGAGGTTCGCGTCCCGCGCCGGGTCCTGGTCGCGCCGCCTCGTGCCCTTGATGGGGCGGGCCTCGACCGTGGCGCCGTTCAGGCGGAGCAGGCGTTCGGGCGAGGAGGAGGCGATCTGCACGTCGCCATAGTCCATGAAGGCGGCGAAGGTGGCCGGGTTCTTGAGCCGCAGCACGCGGTAGAAGGCGAGAGGGTCGAAGCCCTCCGGGACCGGGGCCTGGAACATCTGGGTGATGTTGGCCTGGAAGATGTCGCCCGCCAGAATGTATTCGACGGTGCGCGCGATGGCCGCTTCATAGGCTTCGCGCGTGAAGTTCGATTGCCAGCCCTCGATGGCGTGGCCGCCCAGCGGCTTCGGCCTCTGCTTCAGGAGCTCTTCCAGCTCATCGGCGCGCTCTCGCGTTTCCGAGACGATCCAGGCGCGCTCCTGCATGTGGTCGAAGGCGGCGACGCAGTCGAAGTGGTGGAGGATCAGGTCCGGGCAGAGGGGGGCGAAGTCCGGGACCTTCGCATGGGTTTCCAGCCTGCGGCCGAAATCATAGGAGACGTAGCCCGCGAGGCCGCCCTGAAAGGGGGGAAGGCCCGCCACGTGGCGCTGGCGGTTCTCCGCCACCAGCTGGTCGATGAGGGCCAGCGCCCCCTCCTCCCGGGGCTTACCGTTGAGGAAGGTCCCCCGCGCGTTCACCTCGATCGTGGCCTTCGGGTTGCAGGCGAGGAAGGAATAGCGCCCCAGATGCTCCGAGCGCATGACGCTTTCGAGCAGCGTCAGGTGGCGCTGGCCTTTCAGCCTCAGCGCCAGTGCGGACGGCTCCAGGCAGACGATCTCGCGGGTGTGGGGCTCCCTCATGGGGCCGCCATATAAGGGTGGATGCGAGCTTCCCCCAAGTCTATTTCAGACGAAATGACCCGCGATTCCGCCATAGCCGAGGTTTTGCTGCCGCTGGCGCTGGAGGGGCCCTATTCCTACCGGGTGCCCCCCGGCATGGCGCTGGAGCCGGGGTCCTATGTGGTCGTTCCCCTCGGCTCCCGGCAGATGATCGGGGTCGTCTGGGCCCTGAAAGACGAGGCGGGAACCGACAAGAAGCTCCGCGACGTGGTCCAGGTCTTCGACATGGAGCCGATGCCGGAGACGCACCGGAAATTCGTCGACTGGCTGGCGGCCTATTATCTGGAGCCGCCGGGAAACGTGCTGCGCATGGTGCTGCGCAGCCCCGGCGCCTTCGAGGGCCCGCGCGAGCAGACCGCCTATCGGGCGACCGAATCGGTTCCGAAACGGATGACCCCGCAACGCGCCCGCGTGCTGGAGATCGCGCGCGAGGGCTTCGCCATGCGCGCCTCCGACCTGGCCGAGGCGGCGGGTGTCGGCGCCTCGGTGGTCAAGGCGCTGGCGAAGGACGGCGCGCTCGAAGCCGTGTCCTTGCCCGCGCTGAAGCGTTTTCCCGAGCCGGACCTGAGTGCCGGGGGCTTTGCCCTTTCGGCCGACCAGCAGGCGGCGGCCGAGGCGCTCCGCGCCGTGGTGACCCAGCGTCAGCACAAGGTGATGCTGCTCGACGGCGTGACGGGGTCCGGCAAGACGGAGGTCTATTTCGAGGCGATGGCGGCCGCGCTGGCGTCCGGGGGCCAGGTGCTGCTGCTGCTGCCGGAAATCGCCCTGACCCAGCCGTTCCTGACCCGTGTCGAAAGACGATTCGGCTGCGAACCGGCCCAATGGCACTCCGACCTCCGCCCGCGTGAGCGCGAGCGCGTGTGGCGCGGCGTGGCCGATGGCTCCGCCCGGATCGTGGTGGGGGCGCGCTCCTGCCTGTTCCTGCCGTGGAAGCGGCTCGGGCTCATCGTCGTCGACGAGGAGCATGAGAGTGCCTACAAGCAGGATGATGGCGTGCCCTACCACGCGCGTGACATGGCGGTGCTCTATGGCGCGCTGGGCAAATTCCCCGTGGTGCTGTCCTCCGCCACGCCTTCGCTCGAGACGCTGGTGAACGTCGACCGCGGCCGCTACGGCGTGGTGCGGCTGACCGACCGGCACGGGCGGCCGGAACTCCCCGAGATCGGCCTCATCGACATGAAGCGGGTGGCGCTCGACCCCGGCACCTGGATTTCGCCGCCGCTTCTCGAAGCGGTGAAGACGACGCTGGACGAGGGCGACCAGGCGCTGTTGTTCCTCAACCGCCGGGGCTATGCGCCCTTGACGCTGTGCCGCGCCTGCGGGCACCGGCTGGAATGCCCCAATTGCGCGGCGTCACTGGTGGAGCACCGCTTCCGGCGGCAGCTGATGTGCCACCACTGCGGCCACCTGGAGCCGATGCCGAAGGAATGCCCGAGCTGCCATACGGAGGGCAAGATGGTGCCGGTGGGCCCCGGCGTCGAACGGCTGGCGGAGGAGGCGGCGGCACGGTTTCCCGAAGCGCGGATCGCCATCCTGTCCAGCGACCTCTCGCGGGGCACGCTGCTGCGCGACGCGATCCGCGACGTGGCGGAGGGGCAATACAACCTCGTTATCGGCACGCAGCTCGTGGCCAAGGGCCATCACTTCCCGCATCTCACGCTGGTGGGGGTGGTGGACGCCGACCTGGCGCTCGAATCCTCCGACCCGCGCGGGGGCGAACGCACCTGGGCGCTGATGGCGCAGGTGGCGGGCCGCGCGGGCCGCGGCGCCAAGCCGGGGCGGGCGCTGGTGCAGACCTATCTTCCCGAACACCCGCTGATGCAGGCGCTGCGCAAGGGCGAGCGCGAGTCCTACCTGAACCAGGAAAAGGCGATCCGCGAGAATGCGGGGCTGCCGCCCTACGGCCGCCTCGCCGCGCTGATCGTCTCGGGTGCGGACGGGCCGGAGACGGAGCGCTTCGCGCGGAACCTCGGACTTATCGCACCGCTGGCGGACGGCATCACCGTGCTCGGCCCCGCGCCCGCGCCCATCGCCATCGTGCGCGGACGGCACCGCTGGCGCTTCCTGGTGAAGGCCAGCCGTGACGTGAACCTGCAGGGCTTCCTCAGGCTGTGGCTGAAGGACGTGAAACCGAAGGGATCGCTGGGGCTGCAGGTGGATGTGGACCCGTATAATTTCCTGTGAGGATTATAATCCTTGACAGCGCGCGCTCGATGTGCCATTTTAGCTTAAATCCCCGGTATTTACCCATGGCCCATGCCGCCGCCATCCCGGCGCAGGCCAGGGTGACGGCTTCAAATGGCGGAAAACGTGCCGATCGGCTCGGTGGGCCGCCACCTCAGCGGAAGAACCGCCACTCCATCCGCTGCCGGTACACTTCGCCGGGGCGGAGCACGGCGCTGGGGAAATTCGGGTGGTTCGGCGCGTCGGGGAGGTTCTGCGGCTCGATGGCGATGGCGCCGTATTGCTGCAGGGGGCCGCGCTTGCCGGGGAAGATGCCGTCCCAGTGGGCGGCGGTGTACATCTGCATGCCGGCTTCGGTGGTCCACACCTCCATGGTCCGTCCGGAGGCCGGGTCCCTGAGGGTGAGGCCGTGTTTCAGCTGCCCGCGCGGGCCGTCCAGCACCCAGCAATTGTCATAGATGCCGCCGACCGTGCGGAGTTCACGGAAGTCGTAACGGGTGCCCGTGACGTCACGCATCTCGCCAGAGGGCAGGAGCTGCTCGCTCAGAGGCAGATAGCGCGACCCGAGGATCCGTATCTCCTGTTCGAAGGCGCCCGTCCCGCCGCCGGACATGTTCCAGTAGGCGTGGTTCGTGAGGTTGATCACGGTGGGCTTCGTGCTGCGCGCCTCGAATTCGAGCGAGAGCGCGTTGCCCTCCACCGCATAGGTCGCGGTCACGTCGAGGGCGCCGGGATAGCCCTGGTCGCCATCGGGCGAGTGGAGCGCGAAGCGGATCGCCGTGTCCGTGGCCTCGGCCCGCCAGTGGCGGACCGCGAAATTGTCCGGCCCGCCGTGCAGCTGGTGCTCACCGAAGTTCTTGACGAGGGGAAACGCGATGCCGTCGATGGTGATCCGCGCATTGGCGATGCGCCCGGCGGTGCGGCCCGCGACGGCGCCCGTGGTCCAGTCGCCCGCGAGGATGTCCGCGTCCGTGCCGCCGCCCATGACGACGTCCGCGCCCGCGAACTCCAGCGAGACGAGGCGTGCGCCGAGCCTGGTGAAGCTGGCGCGGATCTGGTCGGTCTTCAGTTCGAGCATCGGGCGTCCTCCCTCACATGCATCACCCCGGCGCGAGGGCCGGGGTGATGGTGTTGCGGCGGTCTCAGTGATTGTCGCGCGGCAGGCCCATGGTCTTGGCCACGCGCTGGAACTTGGTGGCGCCCTTCAGCACCATGCCGCCGTCGAGCTGGCCCACTTCCTTGCGGAAGATCTCCTGCCAGGGTGTCTGGCTCGGTGGCACCTTGTAGCCGCCGGCCTTCTCCAGCTCCTCGCGGCGGCGCTGCAGCTCATCCTCGGGCACGAGCATGTCGCAGGTGCCCTTGTTGAGGTCGATCCTGACGCGGTCGCCATTCCTCAAGATGGCGAGGCCGCCGCCCGCCGCGGCTTCCGGCGAGGCGTTGAGGATCGAGGGCGAGCCCGAGGTGCCGGACTGGCGGCCGTCACCCACGCAGGGAAGCGAGCGGATACCCTTTTCCAGCAGGTAGTTGGGGGCGCGCATGTTGACGACCTCCGCCGCGCCCGGATAGCCGAGCGGACCCACGCCGCGGATGAACAGGATGGTGTTCTCGTCCACGCCGAGCTTCGGGTCGTCGATATGGGCGTGGTAGTCCTCCGGCCCGTCGAAGACGATGGCCTTCGCCACGAAGGCGTTGAGGTCGTTCGGGTTCGACAGGTAGCGCTGGCGGAACTCCTCGGAGATCACCGAGGTCTTCATGATCGCATTGTCGAACAGGTTGCCGGAGAGGCGCTTGAAGCCGGCGTGCTCCTTCATCGGCTCCTTGAAGGCGCGGATCACCGAGCGGTCCCAGGAGAACTTGCCCTTGCAGTTCTCGCCGATGGTCTTGCCATTGGCGGTGAGGCAGTCCTCGTGGATCTTGCCCGCCCCGATGAGCTCGGCCACCACGGCGGGAACGCCGCCGGCGCGGTGATAGTCCTCGCCCAGATATTCGCCGGCGGGCTGCAGGTTGACGAGGAGGGGCAGGTCATAGCCATGCTTTTCCCAGTCGGCGACGGTGAGCTCGATGCCGAGATGGGCCGCAATCGCGTTCAGGTGGTTGGGCGCGTTGGTGGAGCCGCCGATCGCCGTGTTGACCGCGATGGCGTTCTCGAAGGCCTGGCGCGTCATGATCTTGGAGGGTGTCAGGTCCTCCTTCACCATGTCGACGATGCGGCGGCCGGTGGCATAGGCCATCTGACCGCGCTCGCGGTAGGGGGCGGGGATCGCGGCATTGCCGGGGAGCGACATGCCGAGCGCCTCGGCCAGCGAGTTCATGGTCGTCGCCGTGCCCATGGTGTTGCAGAAGCCCGTCGAGGGGGCGGAGGTCGCGACCAGCTCGATGAAGCCCTCGTAATCGAGCTCGCCCGTGGCCAGCTTCTCGCGCGCCATCCACACGATGGTGCCGGAGCCGGTGCGCTGGCCCTTGTACCAGCCGTTCAGCATCGGGCCGGAGGAGAGGCAGATGGCGGGAATGTCGACGGTCGCCGCCGCCATGAGGCAGGCCGGCGTGGTCTTGTCGCAGCCGATGGTCAGCACCACGCCGTCCAGCGGGTAGCCATAGAGCACCTCGACGATGGAGAGGTAGGACAGGTTGCGGTCGAGCGAGGCGGTGGGGCGCTTGCCCGTCTCCTGGATCGGGTGGACGGGGAATTCCATCGGGATTCCGCCGGCCTCATAGATGCCGTCGCGCACGCGCTTCACCAGGTCGATGTGGGCGCGGTTGCAGGGCGACAGGTCGGAGCCCGTCTGGGCGATGCCGATGATCGGCTTTCCCCCCTGCAGTTCGGACCGGGTGAAGCCGTAGTTGAGGTAGCGCTCCAGATAGAGCGCCGTCATGTCGGCATTGGCCGGATTGTCGAACCAGGCCTGCGAGCGGTACTTGAGCGGCTTGTGCGGTGTGTCTGCCATGTGGGGTTCCTCCGATTTGTCATACCATTAAATGCGAAGCCCCCGCGCGTCTACATGGCAGCGAAACCGGATGGCGCAAACCTTGGCCGAATTCGCCAGGGCGACTGCCCGGATTTTTTTGACCAGCCGGACGAAATCGCCAGCCGAAAACGCCGCGCGCAAGCCCGGCCCAGGCCCTGATGACAGGAGAATGACGTATTTATTTCAATGACTTATCAGTTTTCTGACATTTTCAGGAATTCCGCTGTTGACACTCCATCAGGTGTAGTCCTATAAGCCGGGTCACTGAGGGACGCGGCGCTGCGGCGCGGCGGTTCTTTGTGACTGGAAAGCCCAAGGATTTGGCGGTGATTTCCGGGTGACCTGAGAGGGGGATCCGGTTGTTTTTGCGCCTTTGGGTTTGAGGTTTTGGAGCCTTGGGGCTCATTGCTGATTGACATCGTTGAGAGAGAAAGAGAGACGCAGGCGGCGCGTGTTCTGGCGGGTCCTGGGGTAACCTGGGACTGAAAGAAACAACGGTCGTTAGCGTCTTAAAGAGAATAGCCAGAAGCTTCGGCGGCAACGCTGGAGACACATGGTTTCTCGTCAAATGTACGCAATGCGATCATGCTGGTGGACTGAAAGGTCTGCTAGCGAGCTGTTTCAAACTTGAGAGTTTGATCCTGGCTCAGAACGAACGCTGGCGGCAGGCTTAACACATGCAAGTCGAACGGGCGTAGCAATACGTCAGTGGCAGACGGGTGAGTAACACGTGGGAACCTTCCTAGGGGTACGGAACAACTCAGGGAAACTTGAGCTAATACCGTATACGTCCGTGAGGAGAAAGATTTATCGCCCTTAGACGGGCCCGCGTCGGATTAGCTAGTTGGTGGGGTAACGGCCTACCAAGGCGACGATCCGTAGCTGATCTGAGAGGATGATCAGCCACACTGGGACTGAGACACGGCCCAGACTCCTACGGG